>Ga0180009_10000968_pt1 | contig 36380 bp, 33 predicted proteins | sample OS_PC_MetaG_FD_123537 | JGI IMG/M metagenome (GOLD analysis project Ga0180009, IMG submission 123537) | Groundwater microbial communities from the Aspo Hard Rock Laboratory (HRL) deep subsurface site, Sweden - OS_PC_MetaG | ecosystem: Environmental > Aquatic > Deep subsurface > Groundwater... | reverse complement strand
GAGCCGTGGCCCGCAGGGCCATCGGTCTCGAACTCCTGGTTCTCCCCGAGCGGAGCGAGGGGAAGGAGTTCGAGACCGGCTCAACTCCGCATTCCCCCCGAGCGGAGCGAGGGGGGAACAATGCATTGAACACCCTGAAAACCGCACCGGCAACCATGTTAAGGATTCAGACTAAAGGTGACAACATCCTGCCTGAACCCAGTGATGGCTTCATCTCTTCCCCTTATGTTGAAGATATGGCCAAACGCGCTCTGGCTTATTTAAAAATAGGATACCCGGTCCATTTCGCTGGCCCGGCCGGAACAGGAAAAACAACCTTGGCTTTTCATGTCGCCGCAAAACTCGGTCGTCCGGTTACCCTGATCCACGGGGATGATGAATTTGCCGGCTCCGATCTGGTGGGACGCGACGCCGGGTACCGCAAGTCCAAGCTCATCGACAACTTCATCCACTCCGTCCTGAAAACGGAAGAGGAGATGAAAAGCTTCTGGGTGGACAACCGGCTCACGACCGCTTGCCAAAATGGCGACACCCTTATTTACGATGAGTTTAACCGTTCGCGACCCGAGGCGAATAATGCCCTTTTGTCCATTCTGGCGGAAAGGATCCTCAACCTTCCCAGACTCCGCAGGACGGGAGAAGGATATCTCGAGGTGCACCGGGAATTTCATGCCATCTTCACCTCAAACCCGGAGGAATATGCCGGGGTTCACAAGGCCCAGGATGCCTTGATGGATCGTTTGATTACCATCCAACTCGCGCATTACGATTGGGACACAGAGGTTCAGATTACGGAGGCCAAATCCGGCCTGGCCCGGGAGGATGCCGAGGTGATTGTCAACATCGCCCGCGAATTACGCAGCTTCGGGGTCAACAATCACCGGCCCACGATCCGGGCCTGTATCGCGATCGCCCGCATCCTTGCCATCCATGGAGCTCACGCCCGCGGAGACGACCCCGTCTTCCAGTGGGTCTGCCGCGATGTCCTCAATACAGATACGGCCAAAGTTACCCGGGGCGGGCAGTCGGTGATGAAGCAGAAGATTGATGAAATCATTCAAAAGGTATGCGAACCCCAGAAGAAACGTCCCCGTAATCCCGACCGTTCGGCCACCCCAAAAGAGGAGAACTAAAATGCCCCCTCAAAAAAGAATTCTCCGCAGTTTGCAGGATATCCGGACCCTTTCCGGAAAGGTAGATCTCACCGCTTCCCCTTATATGGCCTACATGAAAGTAAGCTGTCTGGAGATGGAAAAGTTCCGCCGTGGGAAAGAAAAGACGAGTGCCCTTAGGCGGGTTGAAAATATCAATATCCGCTTCAAAGAAATCGAGGCGGAAAAAGCTGGGATCCTGAAGACTTTGGATGAAAAGAAACACGTCCCTTCGGTCTCTTCTTCTTCATCCGAACCCTCGCCATCTTTTCCCCCGAGTGAGGGAGGTTTTAAGCTCCGGTATTAACCGGGAGGAAACCTAATGCTTACACTAAAAAGTTCCCCCCATATTCCCTCGAGCCGGAACATAAAGAGCTTCCATTGCGGCCGGACATCTACAGGCCTCCCTATGGGGCACGTGGATACCCAGAGGCTTTATCGAGAAAAAATTGTTTTCGCCGGCAGAATGATCCGCCTTTCCTGGCTTGCCAGGCAATGGCGGAAACACCTGCTCAAGGTGGAGACCCAGCGGTTTTTCCATGGTGAGGAATCACCGAAAAGGAGAATAACAAAATGAAAGTAAACTGCCTCTCCTGTGGCTTTAAAGAAGATTTGGGCGATGCCTATGACGATTATGAGGGACAGGTCAAATGCTTTACCTGCGGGTCCCTCCTGGAGATCAAAACCGACCAGGGCACAATTAAAGCGGTCCAACTGGTAAAGTCCAAGCACCGCTCTTTGAAGCAGGAGACTGAGGAAAGCTTGGTTTCAGGAGGATGAAAAGGAAATAACCCTCTTTCATAGAAAGGAACTCTCTTACCATGTCAGGGAGAGCTGAAAACGGGAATGGAAAGTACCTGTACGCCATCATTGCGGATATAGAAGACCGCAGGTTTGGCGACTTCGGCATGGAGGGTGGCGTGGTTTATACCATCTCCAACGGGAGGGTGGCTGCGGTGGTCAGCGATATTCCCGACCGGAAGATCCGGCCAGAACGCCGCCACCTTGCTGTCCATCAGAAAGTCCTCAAGGTCCTCATGGAAAGGAATACTCCTTTACCCATGACCTTCGGGATCATCGCCGACGGCCCCAAGGAAATTCGCAAAATTCTTCTTCTCAATCAGAAGGCCTTTTTAGAACAACTGGAACGGGTGGAGAATAAAGTGGAAATGGGGTTACGGGTCACCTGGGATGTGCCCAACATCTTCGAATTTTTTGTCCATACTCATCCCGAATTGCGGGCTGCGCGGGATCAATTGCTCGGATCCTACAGGGTGCCCACTCAGGAAGATAAGATTGAGGTGGGGCGGACGTTTGAACGCTTCCTCACGGAAGATCGGGAAACCTATATCGAAAAGGTAGAAGAAATTTTGGCGCCCCACTGCTTTGAAATCAAAAACACACGCCAAAAGAGCGAAAAGGAAGTGATGAACCTGGCTTGCCTGGTAGGGCGTAACGCCCAAGGAGAATTCGAGGCCGCCATCTTCGAAGCGGCGCGGTTGTTCGATAATAACTTTTCCTTCGACTACAGCGGGCCCTGGGCCCCCCACAACTTCGCAGAGATTAAGCTGAAGTACTGAGGTTTGAAATTGTTTAGCCACAGAGATCACAGAGATATAAGAGCAGAAAATGGAAAAGAATTTAGCCCTACAACCTCAAAACAGATTCTTCAGACGTTGGCCTTTTCCTTTTGCTTTTTGAACTTAAATCCCTCTGTGGCCTCGGTGACCTCTGTGGCAAATAAGTTTCTAATATTTTTGTCTTTTATTCTATTTCCGTTTTTTGGATAAATTGTTCGCCGTAGCTTTTAAAGTGAAGCCGGTACAGAGAAGATGCTGATCATTGACGATTTATTGTTTTTCCCGGTCCGGAGTATCCTCTGGACTTTCCGGGAAATTTACAACGCAGCCCAGGAGGATGTGGCCAATGAGGCCGAGGCGATTACGGCCGAATTGGGCGATCTCTATATGATGCTGGAGACGGGCAAGATCACCGAAGCGGAGTTCGATCAACGGGAAAAAGATCTCCTCGACCGGCTCGAAGAGATCCAAGCGCGCGGCTCCCTCAGCGAAGACGAAGAGGAGGAAGGTTAAAATTAGGAGGAATCACCTTGCCCAGATACTCGGGGGAAAAAACCCATGGCGCAACCTTATTTTTTGAGCAATACCGATCTTCAACTGATTCTCTTCGGGGGGAAAGGCGGGGTAGGCAAGACCACCTGTGCCACCGCTACTGCCCTCCACTTGGCCCGGATTTTCCCGGAGCATTCTTTCCTCCTCGTCTCAACGGATCCTGCCCACTCCCTGGCTGACAGCCTGGCCGGCTTTCCTCCTCCGGACAATTTAAAAATCCTCGAATTTGATGCGCAGGAGAGTCTCGAGGCTTTTAAGGCGGAACATAACCAAAAATTGCGGGAGATCGCCTCCCGCGGAACATTTCTGGATGACGAAGATATCAACCAGTTTTTAGACCTTTCCCTGCCCGGCATGGATGAGCTCCTGGCTTTTTTGGAAATCTCCAGTTGGGTGGAGGATCGGAGTTACGACTGCATTATCGTAGATACGGCTCCAACCGGACATACCCTAAGGCTCCTTTCGATGCCGGAGCTCCTCCGGAAATGGCTGGAGGCGCTGGATGCTTTATTGGCTAAGCACCGCTATATGAAAAAGCTTTTCGCCGGTGCCTACCGTCGGGACGATCTTGATTTCTTCCTCGAGAAGCTCTCTCTCTCTGTAAAAAAGATAGAAATCTTGCTGCGGGATCCCGTTCGTTGCCGTTTTGTGCCCGTAATGCTTGCCGAGGCCTTGAGCATTAGTGAGACGGATAGGTTGGTGGATGAACTCGAACGCTTAAAGGTGCCGCTCACCGATATCGTGATTAACAGGCTCTATCCGGAAAGCACCTGTCCGGTATGTGCGGATGGGCGTACCCATCAGATGAGGGAGCTGAAGAATCTCTTTGGCCATCGCAATCTGTCTGGGTATTTGTTCTGGGGGATTCCGGTTTATCCGGTGGAAGTTCGCGGAATAGAGAGTCTTGATATGTTCTGGGGAAGTGTCGAAAAGCTCACCGAAGAAACGCCAATCGACCCCAAAACCTCGGTAGATCTGGCTCCTTGGGTTACGGCCGCCGCACCATACCCTTCGCCCGAGACAACCCTTCTGCTTTTTGCCGGCAAAGGGGGGGTAGGAAAGACTACTCTGGCCTGTGCCACGGCCGTGCGCTTGGCTCATGACCTAAAAGGGAAGCAAGTCCTCCTCTTTTCCACAGACCCTGCCCACTCCCTGTCGGCATGTCTGGATGTGCCAATAGGCCCCAAGCCTACCCGCCTGTCGCCGGGACTAACAGCCATGGAGATTGACGCCCAAGCGGAGTTTGACTCTTTGAAGATGCAGTATCAGAAAGAATTGGGGCGATTTCTGGAGTCCGTTTTGCCTAACCTTGACTTTACTTTCGACCGCGAGGTAATGGAGAAAATTCTGGATCTTTCGCCTCCCGGCCTCGATGAAGTTATGGCCCTGACGCGAATCATGGAATTTCTTGCGCAAGGTAACTACAGTGTCTTCATCCTCGACTCGGCGCCAACCGGGCATTTAATCCGATTCCTGGAGCTTCCAGAGCTTATCGACCAGTGGCTTAGGGTTTTCTTCGGCCTCTTCCTGAAATATAAGAGAGTCTTTCGACTCCCCAAAATTTCCCAGCGTTTGGTGCAGATGTCCAAAGATCTCAAACACCTGCGAACACTTCTTAAAGACCCGAGCCGCTCAGCCTTATATGCCGTAAGCATTCTTACCGAGATGGCCTTGCAAGAAACTCAGGATCTGGTTGAAGCCTGCGATCGGATGGGAATTTCTACGCCCGTATTGTTTCTCAACCTGGCTACGTCGGCGAGTGAATGCCCCCTGTGTTCTGCCCTTGGGCTTCAGGAAGCACAGGTAAAAGAAAAGTTTAGGCAACAATTTCCCGGAAAGCATCAAACCATCATTTATCGTCAGGCGGAGCCCCGCGGCCGCGAACAACTCGAAAAATTAGGTCAATCATTATATGCCCCCGTGGGGGAAAGGTGGATGCCCGTCGGACGCCACAAGGGAAAAACGCAAAGTATACGCCCCCCGCAATGGAAAAACGGAAAAATATATGCGTGACTATTCCTTAGAAGAAAGAGAACATATCTCCCTATGTGAGGCCCTGGATCGGATTCTGAACAAGGGGGCTGTGGTAGTCGGGGAATTAACCATTTCCGTGGCCAACATAGACCTCATCTATTTGGGGTTGCAGCTCATCATCACTTCCATCGAGACGGCCCAGGAGATCATAAATCCGCTGAGAGGCGAGAGATGTATCCACGGGGTAGATTCATGAATCCAATTGAACCGACAAGAATTGAGTCTGAAGCCGTGAGCGATTTTATGAAAATAATGCCGACTTCTATAACTCCACATTGTCGGCTTGGCAAGGAACAATCTCTCTCGGCCCGCCGGATGAACTTCGAAGCGGATGATGTCAAGAATGGTCTTGGTCAACTGGTTTTGACCCTGGTGAAACTTCTTCACGAGCTTCTGGAACGCCAGGCCATTAGGCGCATAGATGCCGGATCCTTGAGTGATGAAGAAATCGAACGGCTGGGGTTTACCTTATTGAGACAGGCCCAAGAAATTGAAAAGCTAAGGAAAGAATTCAGGCTGGAAGAGGAAGACCTAAATCTTGATCTTGGTCCCCTCGGAAAGCTCCTGTAAGGAGGATCCAGGATGGCAATTCAACGCGCCACCCAGCATTCCATCGAGAGCACAAACCTGGCGGACCTGCTGGAGCGAATATTAGACAAAGGGATCGTCATCGCCGGCGATATCAAGATCAAGCTGGTTGATGTGGAGCTGCTCACCATCCAGATTCGCCTGGTGATCTGCTCGGTAGATAAGGCCAAGGAGATGGGGATGGATTGGTGGGTCAACAACCCGGCCTTTACCTCCCGGGCTCCCCAGGAACAGGTAGGGGATTCCATGTCCAGGATGGAGGAGAGATTAGCCAGGTTGGAAGCCTCTATACCGAAATGAAAATAATTATCTGCGGTTATCTGCGTAAATCTGCGTCCTATTAAATTTAAGCCCTAAAATAGATATGTGGACGGGTAACCAAGAGAAGACAGTTGATGGCCAAGAAAAATATTCAAATCAATCTCAGTCGCCGCGGGTGATTTGGTTCCGGGTAAAGGACGAGATGAACCATGAAAAAGCAAACTAAACCAGAACGCCGGCAGCAAAAACCGGCCAATGCCGTACCGAAAGAAACACCGTCCCCGCAAGCGGACGACTCGCGTAGCGCGGGCCGCCCTTTCCCCATCGTCGGCATCGGCGCCTCCGCCGGAGGGCTGGAGGCCTTGGAACTGTTCCTGCGGAACGTGCCGGAAGGCAGCGGGATGGCGTTCGTCATCGTCCGGCACCTGGACCCGACGCATAAGGGCATGATGGTGGAGCTGCTCCAGCGCGCCACCGCCATGAAGGTCATCCAGGTCAAGGATCGCATCAGGATCCAGCCGGACTGCGTCTACGTGATCCCGCCGAACAAGGACATATCCATCCTCCACGGGGTCCTGCACCTGCTCGATCCGGTGGCGCCCCGGGGGCTGCGCCTGCCGATTGATTTCTTTTTCCGCTCCCTGGCGGATGACCGGCAGGAGCGGAGCATCGGCGTTATTCTCTCGGGTATGGGGACCGACGGCACGATGGGCCTCAAAGCCATCAAGGAGAAAGCGGGGGTGGTCTTCGTGCAGGAGCCGGCCTCGGCCAAATTCGACAGCATGCCCAGAAGCGCCATTGACGCCGGGCTGGCCGACGTCGTCGCCCCGGTGGAAGAGCTGCCCGAAAAGATCATCGCCTATCTCCAGCATGCCCCCCTCATTGCCAAGCCCGGACTTGCCCAGGAAGACAAGGCTCAGAGCGCTCTGGAAAAGGTCGCGATCCTATTGCGGGCGCATACGGGCCATGACTTTTCCTTGTACAAGAAGAGCACGGTGTACCGCCGGATTGAGCGGCGCATGGGCATCCACCAAATTGACAAGATCGTCACGTATGTCCGGTTCCTGCGGGGGAATCCCCAAGAGCTGGAGCTGCTGTTCAAGGAGCTTTTGATCGGTGTAACGAACTTTTTCCGCGACCCGGCGGAGTGGGAACAGTTGAAGCGAGAGGTCATCCCGGCGCTCCTGGCCGGCCGCTCGCCCAGTCAAGCGCTTCGGGCCTGGGTGCCCGGTTGCGCGACAGGGGAGGAGGCTTATTCCTTAGCCATCGTCTTCAAAGAGGCGCTGGAGGAACTCAAGCCTCCCAAGAACGTCATGCTCCAGATCTTCGCCACCGACCTGGACCGGGACGCCATTGAGAAAGCCCGCGAGGGTGTTTTCCGAGCCAACATCGCCGCAGATGTGTCGCCGGAGCGCCTGAGCCGGTTCTTCGTCCAGGGAAAGCGCGGCTATCAGATCAGCAAGACCATCCGGGAGATGGTGGTCTTTGCCCCGCAGAACGTCATCATGGATCCGCCCTTCACCAAGCTCGACATCTTGAGCTGCCGGAACCTGCTCATCTACCTGACCCCGGAGCTGCAGAAAAAACTCCTGCCGCTCTTTCACCACAGCCTGAATCCCGGCGGCATCCTGTTTCTCGGGAGCGCGGAGTCCATCGGTACCTTTGCCGACCTCTTCGCCCTGCTGGACGGCAAAGCGCGGCTCTACCGGCGGCTCGAGTCTGCGTTGTGGGCGGAGCCGGTCGAGTTTCCCGCCTCGTTTGTCCCCGCCCTGACGCGCGCGCCATCGCAGCCGAAGGCGTTGAAACCGGCGGCCAACCTCCAGTCGCTGGCGGATCAACTGCTCTTGCAGAAGTATTCCCCGGCGGCTGTGCTGGTCAACGACAAGGGCGATGCCCTGCTGGCCCAGATGGAGCAGGAACTCCAGCAGTGCCGCGAGGAGCTGGAGACCACCTGCGAAGAGATGCAGACCTCCCGGGAAGAACTCCAGTCCACCAACGAGGAACTCCAGTCCAGCAACGAGGAACTGACCACCTTCAATGAAGAGATGCAGTCCCTGAACGAAGAGCTTCAGACGGTCAACCACGAGCTGCAGGCCAAGGTGGACGAGCTGTCCCGGATGAACAACGACATGAAGAACCTGCTCGACAGCACGGAGATCGCCACCGTGTTTCTGGACAACGCGCTCCACGTGCGGCTTTTCACCACCGGGGCGAACAAAGTTTTCAAGCTGATCCCGGGTGACGTGGGCCGGCCTATCACCGACATCGCCTCCGACCTGCTCTACCCGGAACTGGCCGAGGACGCGCGAGAGGTGCTGCGGACGCTGGTCTGTCATGAGAAACTGGTCGCCGCCCGCGGCGGGTGCTGGTTTGTGGTGCGCATCATGCCCTACCACATGCTGGAGAACATGATTGACGGCGTGGTGATCACCTTTACGGACATCACCGTTTCCCAGACGCTGGAGGCGAAGCTGCGGCAGACGCAAGCCGATTTGGAAAAACGCATAGCGGAACAAGCCGGGGAGCTGGACAAAGCCGGGGAGAGGTTGCAAGCTGAAAGGCAACACGGACAAAGCGAGAAGGGTGCCTGAACAATTCCGGGGTCTGACAAAACAACGGAGATCAGCCATGAAAAAGACACACGATAAGTCACTGGACGCTGCCGAGCTGCGCCGCCGGGCGGAAGAGCGGCTGGGAGAGAGCAAGACGGAAGCGGCCCGTTCCCGGACGGAGGAAGAAACGCAGCGGCTTCTCCACGAGCTGCAGGTGCACCAGGTTGAGCTGGAGATGCAGAACGAGGAGCTGCGGCAGGCCCGGGCGGAGGTAGAGGCGGGGCTGGAACGGTACACCGACCTCTACGACTTTGCCCCCGTGGGCTACTTGACCCTCGCCCGCGACGGGGCGATCCGCCAAGTGAACCTGACCGGGGCGCGCCTGCTCGGGATGGAGCGCTCCCAGCTGGTGAACCGGCGCCTGGGGCTTTTCGTTTCCGATGAGGCCCGTCCCGCCTTCAACGCCTTCCTGGGGAAGGTATTTGAGAACAATGCTAAAAAGGTCTGCGAGGTGGCGCTCCTGAAAGAGGGGAATCACCCGCTCTTTGCGCGGATCGAGGCCGAGGCATCCGAGGCAGGGCAAGATTGCTACGCGGTGGTCATCGACATTACCGAGCCCAAGCGGGCTGAAGAAACATTGCGAACCGAACGAGAAAAGCTTGAAACAGTCACCCAAAACATGGGAGCTGGTCTGGCCTTAATATTGAAAGACTACAGAACTATCTGGGCAAACAAAGTCCTTAAACAAATTTTTGGGGACGTTGAGGGTAAAGTTTGCTATTCAACCTATAACCAACGGACAGAGATTTGTCCCGATTGTGGTGTCCGAACTATTTTTGAAAAGGGAAGCGAAAAAGTTGTGCACGAGCAAGAGGGGAAAGACCTCGACGGGAACACGATCTGGTCCGAAATTGTTGCCACTTCCGTTAAAGATAAAGACGGGAATATCACGGCAGCGCTGGAGCTCGTTATCCCTATCACCGAAAGAAAGAAATTGGAAGCCCAGCTTCGCCAAGCCCAGAAGATGGAAGCCATCGGTCAGTTAGCCGGGGGGATTGCCCATGACTTCAATAACGCTCTCACTCTTATTAAAGCCTATAGCCAACTGACCCTCTTCGACCTTAAAGAGTCCGATCCTTTGCGGGAAAAAATCGAGATGATCCTCGAGGCAACCAACCGCTCGGCGGATCTGGCCCATCGCCTTTTGGCCTTCAGCCGCCGCCAGGTGATGGAGATGAAGGTTCTCGATCTCAACAATCTCTTAAAAGACTTGGACAAGATGCTCCGCCGGGTCATCGGAGAAGACATCGAACTGGTGAATGTGCTGGCTGAAGATTTGGGGAGGGTGAAAGTAGACCCCGGGCAGGTTGAACAGGTAGTCCTCAATTTGGCTCTCAATGCCAAAGATGCCATGCCCAGGGGAGGAAAACTAACCATTGAAACGGCCAATGTGGAATTGGATGAGACGTATTCCCGTACCCATGTCGATGTAATTCCGGGGCGTTATGTAATGCTGGCGGTGATGGATACGGGGATAGGGATGACGCCGGAGATTAAGAATAGGCTCTTTGAGCCTTTTTTTACGACCAAGGAAAAGGGCAAGGGGACGGGTTTGGGTTTGGCGATGGTTTATGGAATCGTGAAACAGAGTGGCGGGAATATTTGGGTTTATAGCGAGGCGGGGATGGGTACTACCTTTAAGGTTTATCTTCCCCGGGTGGATGAGCCTTTGGAGGAGAAAAAGAAAAGGAAGCTGTCGGAGGGGGAGCTTCCTCGTGGAGGAGAGACCGTTCTGGCAGTGGAAGATAATAAGGATGTACGGCGACTGGCGGCGCAGATATTGAGGAGGCAGGGATATAGGGTATTGGAGGCGGCCAATGGGGGTGAGGCGTTGCTCGTCTGTGAGAAGCTCAAAGAAGAGATTCATTTGTTGTTGACGGATGTGGTGATGCCTGGGATGAGTGGCCGGGAGTTAGCCCACCGATTGTCTTTTCTGCGTCCGGAGATGAAAATACTGTACATATCGGGTTACTCAGATGATTCCATTGTCTCTTATGACATTTTGAATGAGAAAGTAGGTTTTATTCCGAAACCCTTTTCGTTAGAGGCTTTGGTAAACCAAGTCCGGGAAGTGCTGGATAAATGAATGGAAAAAATTTCAGAATGTAGAAACCTTCCCCGGCCGCTAAAATAGAAAGGAGGAATCGATGATTACCTTTGCAATCGGTCTTTTTGTCGGTGCTTTCATCGGCTTTATTTTGGCTGCCATCTTGGCAATGAGCAAGGATTTCGACGAATATGCCAGAAAAAAACATTATCGGAGGGGCTTAGGATCAGGGGCGGATCTTTGTGAAGGGCGTTTGGAGCTTTTGGGGAGTCGAGGAAGTTCTATGGTATTCCAGCGTTTTGGAGGCAGCTAATGAAGGGGATACTTTACTCATCTGCCAGCAGTAAAAGGATACGATTCATTTGCTGGTGACCGACGTAGTGATGCCCATGATTAGCGGTCCTGAGTTAGCCAAACGTCTGGTTGTCTTTCATCCGGAGATGAAGGTACTCTATATGTCAGGTTACCCAGACGAAACCATTGTCCAGCATGGCGTTTTGAAGAGGGGAATGAATTACATTCAAAAACCATTTACATTGGAAGGTTTAGCAAGAAAGGTCCGAGTAGTTTTGGATAAAGACCCAAAACCTGCAACGTAGAAAGAATTTGTTGCTTTGTTGCTATGATCGGCCACGTCATGCTTGCTTTCATTTCGTAAGCATTAGATGCATAGACTTGTGGAAAGTGAACATTAGTAAATGAAATGCGAAATTTAAATTTTATCCACATAGGAGATATCTGCAAGCAGATTGAAGTATGGATGCCAATCTTGCGATTCCTGAAAAAGAAGAAGAAATTATGTCTCTGATTAAGAAATACATGAGCGCCAGGTCAAAGGAGCTATGGGCACAAAATGGACAGAGCCGAAGAAAAATGGCCCTTTTTTGATGTCTATATATTAAGGAGGAAAAGGATGAGTTACTTGCCTACGAACGACCACAAACGAATAGTTCGCCGGGTCCATATTTTACATCTTAAATTTCACCTGATTTGGGCGGTTCTCCTGGTAGTTTTTCTTTATGCGCCTTACTGTTACAAGTTTGAGCGCGATCTTCTCCGGGAGGCCATTCATACTTTCCGGTTGGAGTATTCCTCGATCCGGATGAGGCACCAGATGCTGGATATGCTGAGAACAAGGCCGTTGACGATTGGTCAGGCCATGGATATTGCCGATACAGTGATTAAGCAGAATAACGCCCCGGTCGAGGTCGTTTTCGCTATTATGAAGCAAGAGAGTAATTTCACACCGGAGGCTGTCAGCAAGAAGGGTGCCAAGGGCTTAATGCAGGTTATGCCGATCGTCTGGAAAAATTATTCGCTTCCGCATTTCAAGGATATAACGGACCCTGTTCAGAATGTTCATGTCGGGACTCTTTATCTGGCCGATCTTTTCTACAAGTTTGGAGATTGGCAGGCTGTTTTCCGGGCATACCATGCCGGCCCGGATAATTACAATAACAAGAAATATGACTGGTATGCCAACGCTATCGTGAAGAAAATTGGGGATTTCAGTCGGGAAATGGGAGAGTAACCATTAATAATTAATATGAATAATGAAGACCCCAAAAGGGCCTAGTTCATGGCGCCGCTTATGAGAATGCGCTCCGCAACTCTCTAAGGTTCAGTCCTTGAAAGAGAGGGCATCGACGACAATTGAAGCAGCGGCCTGAAAGCTGAGATGCTCCGTATTGATAACAAGGTCATAGCATTCCGGATCTTCCCACTCAGCCTTAAAATACCTCTTGATAAACTTGCGACTGCTGTTGTCAAAGTGTGCTATCTCCCGCTTAGCAGTTTCTTGGTCGAGCTTGAGGTTCTGCATGACGCGCTTCTCTCTCACCTCTAAGGGTGCTACCACTAAAACGTGAAGGGCCCGGGGATGATCTTTTAGGATGAACTGGCTACCTCGTCCTTGGATCACAAGCGACTGGCTTCGAGCCAGGTCCCTAACAACAGACTCCAGTGCTTGCAAATAACGAGTATCGTTTAGAGGCATTTGCCAGGTAGGTAGATAGCGCCCTCAAAGCCCACGTCAAGGCTAGAGCTATGTTCCAAAGCTTCGGCGATGCGACCCAGAAGACTACTAGGCGGCATCTCTTTCGCTATCACCTCTTGCTCTTGCCGGTGAAGTCGGGCAGCTACTTCAGCGATAATCTCTCGGTCAACGTAGTCAGCGTGAAGTCTATCGGCGATTTGTCTCCCTATTTCCGGTGCCCCGCTTCCCAACTGACCCCGAATGGTTACTAAAGACATTCATTACCTCCTTATCGAGCGTTTGTATTCACCTATTTGGGTAGCGAAACGAGCCTTCTGCACACTTTCCTGCGCCTATCAGATATCATAGCAGTGCATTTAGACGATGGCAATGGATTAAAATCTTAGACAAAAGTGGGTTAAAAAAGGTGTTAATCGGTTTTACAAATTACCTCGTGATAAGGTATGCTAAAAAGAAAATTTTTTTGCGAGATTACTAAGTAATTGGGGGTTAAGGAATGGTAAGCGCTTTATCAAAAAGCAATAGCCGGGGTCTTAGAATTTTTTTCGAACCCAAAAGTGTGGCTATCGTGGGGGCCTCTCGGACGCCAGGCAAGATTGGTAATTACATCTTGCGGAATAATCTCAAGCTGGGCTATAGCGGCCAGATTTTTCCGGTAAATCCCGGTGCCACTGAGATCGAGGGGCTGAGAAGTTATCCTTCGGTAGCCGCTATACCGGAGGCCGTGGAACTGGCGGTGATAGCTGTTCCTGCCCACTTGGTCTTGGATATCATGCGGGACTGTCAGCGGAAGGCGGTGCGGGGGGTGGTGGTCATCTCATCGGGATTCTCAGAGGCTGGGAAGGAAGGAATGGAACGACAGACTGAATTGGTGCGGATGGCGGCTGAAGCCGGCATCAGGGTTCTCGGCCCCAATACTACCGGCATCCTCAATCCCGAAGGCCGATTCACTACAACCTTCGTTGATTTAAAAGGGGTGAAGCCGGGGGGCATAGGTTTTGTGGCTCAGACGGGCATGTTCGCCGGGATGATGTTTCAATGGATCTTTTCTTCGCAGTACTTCGGCCTGAGCAAAGTGATTGGCTTGGGCAACAAGGCTGATGTAACCGATCACGATGCCCTTGACTATCTGGCTCAAGACGAGGCTACCCGGGTGGTCATCATGTACCTTGAGGGAGTAAAGGATGGAAGATGTCTTTTAGGCTCGGCCGTGAGGTTGGTGCGAAGAAAGCCCTTGGTGTTGATCAAAGGGGGTAAGACCGAAGAAGGGGCTAAGGCGGCCCAATCCCACACCGGCTCGCTATCGGGCCGAGATGAAATTTTCGAAGCATTGGTCAGGCAGGCGGGGGCCATCCGAGTAAGCGATTTTGAGGAGCTTCTTGACTTTGGTAAGACCTTTGCCTATCAGCGCTTACCCCGGAGCAACCGCATAGCCATTATAACCCTCTCGGGAGGCGCTGGGGTTATGGCCGCCGATGCTTGCCTTGAGAGCGGGTTAGTGCTCGCCCGTCTTGAGCCACATACCCTGGCAAGGGTTAAGGAAAAGATGCCATCTTGGGCCAGCCCAGGGAACCCGCTTGACATAGAGCCTCTCTCCGAGATCGTCACTCAAGAGGGGGCCTATAGACTGGGCTTAGATGTCGTTCTATCAGACCCCGGAGTAGACCTGGCTCTCGTGGTTATGAGTACCTTGCGCATGGCCCGAGTCCATGCCGATTATTTGCTTGATGTGGCCAAGGCCCATCCTGAAAAGCCGGTGGCTGTGTGCATCATAGGTGAGGCCGTCATCTACAGCCAACTCTTCCAGATTATGGAGCAAGCAAGCATCCCGGTTTTCGTAAGCGTTCGCAGGGCTGTGGCCAGCTTGGCCGCTCTCTATCGGTATCGTCGCTTCCTGGATAGCCTTGTCAAGAGGGCATGAGAGCATCTCTACGGGAGGGAGGAATATAATTTTTCCGTCCGGGCAGCCGTCGTTTCCCAATGGCTTTGGGGAAAAGTTATCCATTGCTCTGGCCTATCCCCACCGGTATTACACGGCCATGTCCAACTTAGGTTTTCAGATCGTTTACCGGGAACGAGCTTGGGAAGAGAATTTTCCCTGGGACTTTGTCGACCATGGGATCAACAAAGAATTGCTCTGGGCGGAATACCAACGAGCCTTAAAAGAAGGAAGTTCCTTTTAAGACCATTTGCCCCCACCTTGGCCTTGGCCCAGCCCAGCGACCTCCTTCCTAAACGAGAAAACTATTGAGAATCCAGCCGCAATTTGTTAAAACTCGGAGGCGCCAAGCTAAAATTGAGTTTTTGAGGCAAGTTTGTTAATATAATAAAAAGCAGGAACCTGCCAGATTCACGGGAGAGAGCGATTGCGCCTGAACGTCCAGAAAGAACTGGCCAAACTTAAGAAGGAAAACGAGGTTTTGCAGAACCTGTTGGCCCAGGTGGAGGGAGAAAAGACCGCTCTCTATGAACAAGTCCTGCAAACCCGGGCCGAATGGGAAGCCGCCTTCAATGCCATCACCGATCGAGTCTTCGTTGAAGATGCGAATTATTCCGTGCTGAGAGCCAATACGGCCGTTTTACGGGATTACGGGCTCACCCCGGGGGAACTTTTCGGAAATAAATGCCATCAGGTTTTTCGCGGACAGGGGGATCCTTGCCCCGGTTGTCCGGTTACCCAAACCCTGGAGACGGGCAAGCCGGCCTTCGGGGAAATGGAGAATCCCCGTCTCCAGGGAAGTTATCATGTGCGCACCTACCCGATCTTCGACCGCCAAGGGCGGATCTTAGAAGTGGTGGTGGAAGACGTTACGGAAACGAAAAAATTAGAGGAGGAACTGCGAAAATCCGAAGGCCGTTTCCGGCGTATCGTGGAACAGGCCAACGATGGCATTTTGGCCATCGGAGAAGATGACCATATTGAACTGGCCAACAAAAGCGCCGTGGAGATAACGGGCTACCCCATAGAGCTTTTAATGGGGCTAAATTTTAACGCCCTGTTTGATGAAAAAAATCGAGCGTATATTAAGGCGCTTTTTGAACGCCGCGACCCCAACGTGGATCTGCGGGTGTGCTCCGAGCTGGAGATTCTCAATGCCGCGGGAGAACCTAAAGAAACCGAAATCTGCATTACCACGGTCAAAGATCGCCAGGGGGCGATGAAAACCTACGCCTACCTGCGGGATGTTTCCGTAACCAAGCGCATTGAGAACGAGCTGCGCAAAGCCAACGACTTTTTACGCAACCTGATCGAAAATTCTGTTGATGGGATCATCGCGGCGGACATGAAGGGGAAGATCATCATCTTCAACAAAAGCGCCGAAAGACTTTTGGGTTACCGCTCTGAAGAAACCATCGCCAGAGTGCACATCACCCAGCTCTACCCCTCCGGTGTGGCCAAAGAAATCATGCGCCGGTTACGTTCCCCGGAATATGGAGGCGCAGGGAGGTTGGAAACTTCCCGTTTCACCCTAATGAGTAAAACCGCAGAAGAGATTCCCATCAACATCTCAGCGGCCGTCATTTATGAAGATGGAAGAGAGATTGCCAGCTTCGGAATCTTCACCGACCTGCGGGAAAAGATTAAAATGGAGCGGGAGCTTCAGGAAACCCAACTGCAGCTTTTACAATCGGAGAAGATGGCCTCTTTGGGGAAACTGGCTGCGGGCGTGGCCCACGAGATCAATAATCCTTTGGGGGGGATATTGATATTCTCCAAGATGCTTCTGGAAGATCTGCCTTCCCACGATCCACGGGTGGAAGACTTGGAGCGCATTTGTGAGGAAGCCACCCGCTGCAAAGAGATCGTGAAAGGCCTTTTGGAGTTTGCCCGCCAAACGTCTTATAAGATGGAACCCACGGACCTCAACCGGGCCCTGGTTCAAGGGATTTCCCTTTTAGAGAACCAGGCCCTCTTCCATAATATCCGCATCGTCAAGGATCTGGACCCGAATCTTCCCCCGATCCTGGCCAACACCGGCCAGTTAAACCAGGTATTCATGAACATCATCCTGAACGCCGCCGAGGCCATGGAAGGCCAGGGGACACTTACCGTTCGTACGCAACTGGGACCGGAGAAAAATACCGTGATCGTTGAATTTATCGACACCGGCTGCGGCATCAAAGAGGAACATCTAACCCGCATCTTTGACCCCTTTTTCACCACCAAAGAAGTTGGCAAAGGTACGGGCTTGGGCTTGTCCATGTCTTATGGCATCGTGGAGAAACACCGTGGCCGGATCTGGGTCAAGAGCAGAGAAGGGGCAGGGACCACGTTTGCCATCGAGCTTCCGGTGCGGGCAGAAACTGAGGATATTCCGGCTTAAAGGCAAAGTATATGATTTATTTCCTCCATTGCCGGCTTCCGGCGTTCCCAGCCAAAGGGAGGGCTGAGAAAGAACTTTGGTCATGAGCGAGGAACGAAGGCCGGCGAAGATATTGGTCGTGGACGACGAGAAGGTAATCCGGGACAGCTTCTGCCGCGTCCTTCTCAAGGACGGGTATGCCGTAGAGGCAGTGGAGAGCGGGCGGCTGGCCTTGGAAAGGGTAGCCGAAGAATCTTTTGACATCGCGCTGATCGATTTAAAAATGCCGGGATTGGATGGCATGGAAACGCTGAGGGAATTAAAGGAAAAAGACCCGGATGTGATCGGGGTCATGATTACCGGTTACCCTACCATTGAGAGTGCGGTAAAGGCGGTGAAGCTCGGAGCTTACGATTACCTCACCAAACCCTGCAGCCCCGAGGAGCTCCGTATCGTGGTGGCCCGCGCGGCTGAGCGCCGGAAACTTTATTTCGAAAAGGAACAACTGCGGCGGCGACTGGATGCCCGAGAGTTATCTGAACCCATTGTTGGAGAGAGCAAAGCGATGCGGCGCGTCATGGAAATCATCCGCAAAGTCGCGCCAGCGGAAAGCACGGTGTTGCTCACCGGAGAGAGCGGCACCGGAAAGGAACTGGCGGCGCAGGCCATTCACCAGCTCAGTCCGCGGAAAGAAAAAGAGTTTGTGGCCGTAGACTGCAATACCCTGGTGGAGACCCTTCTGGAGAGCGAGCTCTTCGGACACGTGAAAGGATCCTTTACCGGCGCGGTTAACACCAAGCATGGTTTACTGGAGCTGGCCAACGGAGGGACATTCTTTTTTGACGAGGTGGGTAACCTAACTTTAAACACTCAATCCAAACTTTTACGGGCCATCCAGGAACGAGAAATTAAACCTGTCGGTGGAACCCAGCGGATCCGGGTGGATGTGCGCATCATCGCCGCCACCAACCAGAACTTAAGGGAAGCCATAGGCCGGAAGACCTTTCGGGAGGATCTTTTCTACCGGCTAAGCGTTGTGCCGATCCATTTACCCCCTTTGAGGGAAAGGAAGGAAGACATTCCTCCTTTGATTCAATACTTCATCCAGCGGTATAACCGGAAAAGGAAAAAGCCAATCACAGGCGTTACTCCCGCGGCTTTAGAAATGCTCATGAAGCACAATTGGCCGGGGAACGTGCGGGAACTGGAAAACTCCATAGAGCGCGCTATGATCCTGGAAGAAGGAGAAATGATCACTCCCAGGAGTCTCTCCCGGCCTTCATGGGCCGAGACCCCGGAAAAATCTACGGCTCATTCTCCGCAATTAGCCAGCCTGGAGGAGTTGGAAAAGGAGCATATCGCCTTTATTCTCCAACAAACGGATGGCCATAAATCCCGCGCGGCGAAAATTCTGGGCATCGACCGTAAAACCCTCTACCAAAAAGTGCAGAAATACCGCCTCTCCTAAAACCGTGAAAAACAAATATCCGGCCGGGAATTAACTGGGCAAGTCAGGATTTAACCCTGCAGGGAGGGTCAGGTTTGGAGTTGATGACTTCGTCCGCCTAAGGTTCAGTCCTTGAAAGAGAGGGCATCGACGACGATGGAAGCAGCGGCCTGAAAGCTGAGATGCTCCGTATTGATAACGAGGTCATAGCATCCCGGATCTTCCAGCTCAGCCTTAAAATACCTCTTGATAAACTTGCGACTGCTGCTGTCAAAGCGTGCTATCTCCCGCTTAGCAGTTTCTTGGTCGAGCTTGAGGTTCTGCATGACGCGCTTCTCGCGCACCTCGAGCGGTGCCACCACGAGAACGTGAAGGGTCCGGGGATAATCTTTTAGGATGAACTGGCTGCCTCGTCCTCGGATCACAAGCGACTGGCTTCGAGCCAGGTCCCTAACAACAGACTCCAGTGTTTGTAAATAGCGAGAATCGTTCAGCGGTATTTGCCAGGCAGGTAGATAGGCGCCCTCAAAGCCCACTTCCAGGCTAGAGCTATGTTCCAAAGCTTCAGCGATCCGACCCAGGAGACTACTCGGCGGCATCTCTTTCGCGAGTACCTCTTGCTCTTGCCGCTGAAGTCGGGCAGCCACTTCAGCGATAATCTCTCGATCAACGTAGTCAGTGTGAAGTCGATCGGCGATTTGTCTCCCTATTTCCGGTGCCCCGCTTCCCAACTGACCCCGAATTGTTACTATGGACATTCCTTACCTCCTTATCGAGTGTTTGCATCCATCTGTTTGGGTAGCGAAACGAGCCTTCTGCCGACTTTCATGTGTTGGTAGGATATCATAGCAGACCATTTGGGCGATGGCAATTTAATATCTTGGCTTGCCTTCCTTCCCTTTTATACTTCTTTCGAGCCCGGGGAGGCAGGAAGATGCTTCCGCTAATCTTTTTGAATTTACAGCTGAATATGGAAAGTGATGGTAAGCAAAAATGATGATCTCGAAAAAAGTCAGAAAAGCCGTCACTCCTGCGCAAGCAGGAGTCCATAACTACTTGAATTAACTGGATTCCCGCTTTCGCGGGAATGGCGAAAATGGAACAAAAAGGACTTTTTACGAATCCATCAAAAATGCCTTAGAAAAAAGTGGGTTAAAAAAGGTGTTAATCGGTTTTACAAATTACCTCTTGATAAGGTATGCTAAAATAAAAATTTTTTGCGAGATTACTAAGTAATTGGGGGTTAAGGAATGGTAAGCGCTTTATCAAAAAGCAATCACCAGGAGCTCAGAATTTTTTTCGAACCCAAGAGTGTGGCTATCGTGGGGGCCTCGCGGACGCCGGGCAAGATTGGTAATTACATCTTGCGGAATAATCTTAAGCTGGGCTATAGCGGTCCGATCCCACACCGGCTCGCTATCGGGCCGAGATGAAATTTTCGAAGCATTGGTCAGGCAGGCGGGGGCTATCCGAGTAAGCGATTTTGAGGAGCTTCTCGACTTTGGTAAAACTTTTGCCTATCAGCGCTTACCCCGGAGCAACCGCATAGCCATCATAACCCTCTCGGGAGGCGCTGGGAATGACAAAACATAGTCTTTTTTCAAAGAGCTAAAGTGTTACAAACCAACGTGTTGGTAAAAAGGAAATTTCCTGCATCGAACCGTAGGGGCACGATGCATCGTGCCCCTACAAGGGCTTAGATTCTACACCTTGCAGTCTGAGAATTTTCTTCTCATAGTGGCCAAACCCCCATCTCTCTCCCCGGAAGCGAGGGAGAGGGGAGGGTTAGAATGAGGCGGGAGCTGAATCTTGGGGATATAATCCCCAGCGAGTCCAAAAATTCCCCAACTAAAATATTCAATCAAGGCAAGCTCAAGGATGGTTTTGGGGGAAAATACCCCAAATTACTCCTTTGTCCCCTTTTTGGTTCTTAAAAAGATTTTCCCTTAAAAACTGCTGAAAAACCGCATTGGGACTTATCTTTCCAGAGATGGAAATGGGTGCTTAAATGCTGGCGCGGGCTTTGCTTAAGAGAAAGAGAAAATTTTTAACGGGGCGGAGGAGAAGGGTTGAGTACAATCACGGTTACAATCGATGGATTGACAGCCAGCGGCAGAGCTGGGATGACCATTTTAGAGCTGGCTAAAGAGATGGGCATACGGATTCCCACCCTTTGTTATAATGCCCACCTTTCTCCTGCCGGCGCCTGCCGGGTCTGTTTGGTGGAGGAAGAAAAATCTGGGACCCTTCTGGCCTCCTGCGTAGCGCCCATATCACCTGGGATGGTAATCCGGACTCATTCTCCTAAAGTGCTGGAGACGCGGAGAATGGTGGTCAAGTTAATGCTGGCCAGCCATCCTGAATCTTGCCTCCTTTGCGACAAAGGGAATCGCTGCCAACTCAGGCTGATTGCGGCTGAACTGGATATCGGCCTGATCGACCTCTACAAGTTGCCCAACTATTCAGGAACCATCGAGGTCAATCCCTTCATCCAGCGGGACCTTTCCAAATGCATCCTCTGCGGCCAATGCATTCGCGCCGACCATGAACTGGTCGTTGAAGGAGCCATTGACTATTCCCGGCGAGGGTTTGACGCCCAACCGGCAACTTTATGGGATCAGCCATTAGACCAATCAGGATGTACATTCTGCGGGACTTGTGTGGTCCTTTGCCCCACGGGCGCTTTGAGTGAAAAAGATAAAATGTCCGTAGAGACGGCGGCCAGCAAAACACCCTCGGTTTGCCCTTATTGCGCTTGCGGCTGTTCCCTCCTTTTGGGGACGAACGGCGGAAAAGTGGTGGAAGCAAGTCCGAATGGGCAAAAGGATTCGGTGAATTACCCCACCCTTTGCGTCAAAGGGCGATATGGTTGGGAGTTCATTAACAGCCCAGACCGATTGAAGACGCCCCTGATCCGCAGGGGAGAAAAATTTGTAGAATGCTCCTGGGAAGAAGCCCTGGATTTCGTAGCTGCCGGCTTACAAAGAGTCCGCAACCAACATGGCCCGGATACTTTGGGCTTTCTTGGGTCTTCCAAGTGCACCAATGAAGAGAATTACCTTTTGCAGAAACTGGCCCGGGGTGGAGTTGGGACGAATAACATCGATCACGGCAGTCCTTTCCATGGGCTCCCTGCTCCCCATATATTTGGACCCGATCTGGCATGGGGGGCCATGACCAACCCCATTCAGGACCTTGAAGAGTCAAAGTGCATTCTGGTCATCGGGGCCAACCCGGAAGAAACGGCTCCCATCGTGGCTTACAAGATCAAACGAGCGGTTCGTTTGCGGGGGGCACAATTGATCCTGATAGATCCGCGGTTGACAAAATTGGCATCGTTCGCTCGCCCCTGGTTGCAGCCCAAGGAGGGGAGCGAAACCTATTTAATCCTGGCTTTCATCCGCGCGATTCGGGATGAAGGAATTGGGGAAGGCCCGGAAAAGGGAGATCAGCGAGAAGGGTTAGAGAAATTTTGGGAAGAAAGCCAGTCGTGGAAATGGCAGGAAGTGGAAGAGATAACCGGGATTGAAGAAGATCGGTTACGCAGTTGCGCCAGGAATTTGGCTACTGGCAAGCCGTCGGCGATTGTTTTTGGCAATGGCCTTTGGCAAGGGATGGACGGAGCCCCCTGCCTCGAGGCGCTGATGAACCTGGCCTTGTTCGCGGGAAGTATCGGGGAGGGGGGCGGGGGTTTTTATCCTCTGGGGAAGGAAAGCAATGCCCAGGGTGCCCGCGACATGGGAACCCTGCCAGGCTTCCTTCCGGGTTATCAATCCCCGGAAGATCCCCTGGTAAGAAAAAAATTTGAAAAAGCCTGGGGTAAATCGCTGCTCTTGGGAAAAGGCTTAACGGCGTTGGCGATGATCAATGCTGCCCAGGAGGGAAAATTGAAGGGAATGTACATCATGGGAGAAAACCCCCTTCGTTCCTTTCCTGACAGCCGCTATGTGGAAGAGGCTTGCCGGAAATTGGATTTCTTGGTGGTGCAGGATCTCTATCTTACCGAGACAGCCAAGCTCGCTCATGTGGTTCTCCCCGCCTGCAGTTTTGCCGAAAAAGAAGGAACGATGACCAACACCGAACGTCGCGTCCAACGCCTGATAGCTGCCACCGAGCCGGTTGGTCAGAGCCTTCCCGACTGGAAAATTCTGGTGGAGGTATCGCGGCGAATGGATCTGCCCAAAGATTATGGGTCGCCCCAAGAAGTTATGGATGAAATCAAAGAGCTTGTGCCCATCTACGGGGGGATTACCTATGATCGCTTGGCCCAAGGAAGTCTGCACTGGCCTTGTTGGGATGAGCATGATTCAGGCCGCCCTCATTTCTATGGAAAAGGTTTTTCATGGCCCCAAAAATATTTTTTAAACATGCCCCGCGTAAATAGCCAAGAAGGGAAAGAGAGAAAGAACAATTCTTTTCGCCTGATTTTGGGGTCAACGTTATGGCACTTTGGCAGCGGAACCCGCAGCTTCCGATCCCCCAAACTCAAGGAATTCTACAGCTGGAGAATCTTGCAGATGAACCCGGAAGATGCTGGGACGTTAGGGTTGAACGAAGGCAGCCGGGTGAAGATTTCTTCAACCCAAAAAGATATGTCCTTTTTCATCTCTTGCCAGGAAGGTCTACCGCCGGGAACCCTCTTTTTACCCGCTTCTCCAGGCGAGGAGAACGTCTATGACCTGTTACCCTTTCCCTCCGATTGGCCGATGGATTTTCCAGCTAAAAAGACAATTGAAGTTAAAGTGGAAAGGATTTGAACCATGGAAATGGAGAAGGTCCATTTTGCCCATGAAGAAATGATGCGGGTCCAAAAAATAATTCAAGAGTATCAAGCCCAGAAATGGGGGTTGATTCCATTGCTGCAGAAGATCCAGGGGGAATTGGGATATATCCCCAAGGAGACTCTGAAGCCCATTGCCGAGGCCCTCAATCTATTTCCCAGCCAGGTCCAGGGGGTGGTTACTTTTTATTCTCAGTTTTCCCTTGCTCCCCGGGGCAAATACGTCATCCGGGTGTGCCGCGGGACGGCCTGTCATGTGCGGGGAGGAAGATCCATTCTGCGGATGGTTAAGCGGGAATTGGGCATTGATGAAAAAGAAACCTCGAAGGATTTCAAGTTCACCCTGGAAACAGTGGCCTGTCTGGGAGCCTGTTTCTTAGCCCCGACCATGATGGTGAACCGGAATTATTTTGGCCGGCTTTCCCCTCCCAAGATTATTTCCATATTGGGACAACATCAATAAAAGGATGGAATTCGTCCTACCATGACCAGACTTCTATCTTCCCAGACCTTGAACGACTTTCGTGAGCGGATCTGCCGGGAATCCGATCCCCAAAAAACCTGCATCCGGATTTGCATGACCGGTTGCCGAGCCTATGGCGCAGCCGAAGTACGGAAGGCCCTTGAGGAAGAATTAAAAGCCCGGGGATTATCTACAAAAGTGGAGCTAAGAGATACCGGGTGTCAGGGGTTTTGCGCCCGGGCTCCGGTGATTTCCATTGATCCTTACGGGTATTTTTATCAGGAAGTCACTACGGCCGACGTGGTCCATATTATCGCCCGCACCATTCAACAGGGGGAAATTCTGGGCCATCTTTTATATGAAGACCCTCGCAGCGGGATGAAGATCCCTTACTGGGAACAGATCCCCTTTTTCAAAGGGCAAACCCGGCGGGTGCTGGAAAATTGCGGCCGGGTTGACCCAACCAAGATGATTCATTACATCGCCCGGAATGGATACGCCGGATTCCAGAAAGCTCTGATGATGACTCCCGAGGAAATCATCGGGACCATGGAGAGGTCCGGGCTAAGAGGGCGGGGGGGAGCGGGTTTTCCCACGGGACGCAAGTGGCGCCTGGCGCACCTGTCCCCCCATTCCCCGAAGTATATCGTTTGTAATGCCGATGAAGGGGATCCAGGGGCCTTTATGGATAGAGCCGTTCTTGAGGGGGATCCCCACAGCGTCCTGGAAGGCATGCTCATCGGAGCCTACGCCATTGGGGCCGAGCACGGGTACATCTATGTGCGCGAAGAATACCCGATAGCCGTGGATCATTTAACCATCGCGATTCTCCAGGCGAAGGAACTGGGCCTCCTGGGGGAAAATATCCTGGGGAGCGGATTCAACTTTTCTCTGGAACTAAAAATGGGAGCCGGAGCCTTCGTCTGCGGTGAGGAGACCGCCCTGATGGCTTCCATTGAAGGCCGGCGGGGCATGCCCCGACCGCGCCCTCCCTTCCCGGCCCAGGCAGGCCTGGACGGTAAGCCTACCAATATCAATAACGTAGAAACGTTTGCCAATGTCCGTTCCATTCTTTTAAACGGCAGCGATTGGTATGCCAACGTGGGAACCGAGGAAAGCAAGGGAACCAAGATCTTCTCGCTGGCGGGTAAGGTAAACAACACCGGGCTGGTAGAGGTTCCGGTCGGCATCTCCATGCGGGAAGTAATTTTCGGGATCGGGGGGGGAATTCCTAAAGGGCGCCGGTTTAAAGCCGTCCAGATGGGAGGACCCTCGGGGGGATGCGTGACCGAAAAATATCTGGATCTTCCCATCGACTATGGTTCTTTACAGGCCATCGGGTCGATCATGGGTTCGGGCGGCATGGTGGTCATGGATGAGAATAACTGCATGGTGGAAATTGCCCGCTTCTTCCTCAGTTTTACTCAGTCCGAATCCTGCGGGAAATGCAGCCCCTGCCGCCTGGGAACCACGGAAATGCTCAAAATCCTCACCCGCATTACCCAGGGGGAAGGTCAGGAAAAGGACATTGACCTGCTCATCAAAATCGGCCATGCGGTCCGCGATTCCGCCCTTTGCGGGTTGGGGCAGACCTGTGCCAAACCGGTCCTTTCCACCATTAAATATTTTCGGGATGAATATGAAGCCCATATTCGGGATAAACGTTGTCCCGGAGCAGTCTGCGAAGCCCTGGTGGTTTCCGCCTGCCATCATACCTGTCCGGTGGGAATTAGCGTCCCTAAATACATCGCCGCCATTGCCGAAGGAAAGTATGCTGAAGCCGCCGAGGTGATCCGGGAAAGAAATCCCTTCCCGGCCATATGCGGGCGGATCTGCCATCATCCTTGCGAAATCAAGTGCCGGCGGGGAGAACTGGACGAAGCTGTGGCTATTCGTTCCCTTAAGCGGTTCGCAGCAGACTGGTATTTCAACTTTATTTTCCAGACTCCAGAGCCTTTTCCCTTAACCAAAAAGCAGAAAGTGGCCATCATCGGCGCCGGCCCCACGGGATTGACCTGCGCTTACTACCTCAGGAGGATGGGTTATCCCGTTACGGTCTTCGAAGCCCTTTCGGTGGGGGGCGGAATGTTGATGGTGGGAGTTCCGGAATTTCGCCTTCCCAAGGCCGTCGTTCAGAAAGAAATCGAATATCTTCAGCATCGCGGGGTGGAGATTCGCTACAATCACCCCATCAATGTCAATTTTACGATCGATTCGCTTAGGAAAGAAGGCTACCAGTCTGTATTCATCGCTGCCGGGAGTCAGAAGAGTCAGAAAATCGGAATCCCGGGAGAGGATGAAAGCCTGGTGGGCTTGTATTACGGGTTGGGGTTCCTCCGGGAAGTGAAATTGGAGAAAGAGATCGAGATCGGTCAGAAAGTGATCGTCATCGGAGGGGGTAATGTGGCCGTCGATGTGGCCCGCTCAGCCCGCCGCTTGAGATGGGTTAAAGAGGGACAGCGAGAGGTTCATGTATTTTGTCTCGAATCCCGGGAAGAGATGCCCGCCACCAATGAAGAAGTGGAAGCAGCCCTGGAAGAAGGAATTTTCATTCATTATTCTTTGGGAGTTAAGAGGGTCCTGAGTGATAATGGGAAATTTGCGGGAATTGAAACCATCGCCGTGCAATCGGTCTTCGACCAGGAGGGGCGATTCAACCCAACGTTTATCCCCGGATCGGAGGGCTTGTTTCTCGGTGACACAATCGTGATGGCGGTGGGCCAGGCCCCGGATCTCTCCTTCCTTCCTGCCGATAGTAAATTGGAGCGAACCAAGTGGGAAACCTTAGTGGTGAATGCCAACACCCTCGCCACCAATATCGAGGGCATCTTTGCCGGGGGGGATTTTGTTACCGGGCCCACCCATATTATCGAAGCCATAGCCGCCGGCCGCCGGGCGGCGGTCTCGATTGACAAAAGTTTCCATAAAGACACCAGTCCCGTTATTTTTTTCGACCAAAAAGAATCAGGTGCTCCGGAAGACCTCAGTGAAAAATTAAGTACGGTTGAAGAAGGAAAACCCCGGGTGAAATCTGTTCTCTTACCTCCGGAAGACCGGGTCCATGATTTTCGGGAGATCGAACTGGGGTTTACGGAGGAGAAAGCGAAAGAAGAAGCCAAACGCTGTCTTCGCTGCGACTTGAGCAGATGAGAAAATACCTGAAATTTTTGGGACGCAGATGAACGCAGATTATTGAGATATTAAATGCAAAAGTACAGAAAATATAGTGCCAGGCCAAGAAAAGTAGTCGTTCGCAATGACAATCCTTTGGATAACAACTTATCTAAGTCGTTCACTATAGTTATCAGGGTTTATCTGCGAAAATCTGTGTCCTGAAATAAAGGAGAAAAGAGATGATCCGGTCAATCACCAAACAAAAACCTTTGGACGAGGTTCTGAAGTCACTGGGAGAAATGGAACGGGTCTTTATCATCGGTTGCGGAACTTGCACCACCATGGCGCATACGGGAGGTCAAGCTGAAGTATTGGCGATGCAACAAAAGCTGGTGGAAAGCCGGAAGGTGGTCACGGGATTCATGGTCATTCCTGTGGCCTGCGACAACCTGACCGAGGAAGCGCTGCAACAGAATCTTCCGGCAATGAGCGAATCCCAGGCGCTCGTGATCATGAGCTGTGCCTTCGGAGTTCAGACCGTCAGTCGCTTCCTCGAAATCCCGGTGATCCCGGCTCTGGATACGCTTTTCATCGGGAAGGAAATGGGGCCCGGGCTTTTTCAGGAAGTTTGCCTGCAATGCGGGGAGTGTATCCTGGGCGAAACCGGAGGAATATGCCCGGTAACTTCCTGCCACAAAGGTTTAGTCAACGGACCCTGCGGGGGGACCCAGGAGGGAAAGTGCGAAGTGGACCGCAACAAGGATTGTGCCTGGACGTTAATCTATGAGCGATTGCAAAAGCAAGGGAGGCTTGCCGCCATGCGCAAATTCCACCCAGCCAAGAACTATCAGGTGGAACCGAAGCCCGGGAAAACGATATTCGAGCTGGAAAGGAGCTGATGAATGGGACAAGGCTTCAGAGAAGTGCTTCAATCCGGGGAGTTTGTCATAACGAGTGAAATTGGGCCTCCCAAAGGAATTGACCTCAGTAAGATGGCCCACCATATTTCCTTGCTTAAGGAGAAAGTCCATGCCTTGAACGTGACGGACAATCAAAGCTCGGTTATGCGTTATCCATCCTTAGGCGGGGCCATCCTGATCAAAGAGCTGGGCGGCGAACCCATCTTGCAGATGACCTGCCGGGACCGAAATCGGTTGGCCTTGCAAGCCGATCTCCTCTTTGCCTCCAGCCGGGGGATCCGGAATGTGCTCTGCTTAACCGGGGATGCCGTACCTGTGGGAGACCACAAGACCGCGAAATCCGTCTTTGACCTGGATTCCAGCCAACTCCTGCGGGCGATCCGATCTCTGGAAGCGGGAAAGGATTTAGGGGGCAATGCCCTGGAGGGCAGGGTGGAATTTTGTGCCGGAGCCATCGTCACGCCAGAAGCTCGCCCCCTAGAACCTCAGTTGATTAAATTTGAAAAAAAAGTGGAGTGTGGTGCAGAGTTCTTTCAAACCCAAGCCGTTTACGAGTTGGACCGGTTCCGCAGCTTTATGGAATATGCCCAAAAATTTCCGGTGAAGATTCTGGCTGGCATTGTTCTGCTCACCTCCGCCAAAATGGCCAAGTATATGACCGAAAATGTTCCGGGAATTTTTGTTCCATCAGCGCTGATCGATGAATTAGCCAATGCCCCTAAGGGGCAAGCCCTGAAGAAAGGAATTGAGATCGCCGGGAGGATGATCCGGGCGATATATGAGGAAAGGTTAAGCCATGGGGTGCACATCATGGCCATCGGCAGGGAGGAAGTAGTACCGGAGATTTTGCAAACAGCAGGTATACAGCTTAAAAGCTCCTAACCAGAGGTTGCCGGGGCTTTATACCTGGGAGAGAGAAAGGAGAAAATTATGGCTACGCAGGCGAAAATACTCTTGGTTGACGATGACCCTGATTTTGTGGAAGCAACCAAAGCCATCCTGGAAACGAAACCTTTTGAAGTGATCGTGGCTTATGACGGGAAGGAGGGACTGGAGAAAGCCCGCGGCGAAAAACCCGATGTAATCATCTTAGACGTAATGATGCCCCCGCCGGATGGTTATGCGGTGTGCACGGAATTAAAAAAAGATCCGAAATGCAAAGCCATTCCCATTCTTCTCCTGACGGCCGTGATGCAGGCTCTACCGCACACGCTTTATACCATCGACATGGGATTGCGCACCGAAGCCGACGATTACATCGATAAACCCGTTGAGCCGGCCGAATTAGTGCGCAGAGTGGAAAGCCTGATTGCCAGCTGAGGCGTCATTATTTTATCTGCACCGAATTTTATCTGCACCGAAGAGAATGAGGGAAACGCTAAGCGCTTAGCGCTATGCGTATGGTGTTTTAAATTTATTGCATAGGAATTTCCTTTTTGGACACGGATGTACACAGCGCGGCAGTGCCGCAACCAAAAGAAATCACCCCCTCCCACCCCTCCCCCCTCGAGGGGGAGGGATAGGGTGGGGGGGATTGCTTAACAAAATTTTCAGAATTTGAACGTTAGTAGTACAGATTATCAGGATAAACTAAAAAGAAAATAATTATCCGTTGTTATCTGCGCCAATCTGCGTCCTATTAAATTTATATGACCAGCATCTTAGTAGTGGATGACGAAAAGATCATTCGGGATGGGTGCACCAGAATCCTCGGCAAAGAAGGCTGGGCCGTACAGACGGCTGGCTCCGGGGAGGACGGGTTACGCCTGTTGCAGCAAGAACCCTTCGATCTTCTCCTGCTGGATTTAAAGATGCCCGGGCTGAGCGGGATGGAAGTTCTGCAACGGGTAAAGGATTTACGCCCAGAACTTCTGGTAGTCATCATTACCGGGTATGCCACCGTGGAATCTGCTGTGGAAGCGATGAAAGCCGGCGCCTATGATTTTATCTCCAAACCCTTCCTCCCCGACCAGTTGCGCATCGTCGTCCGCCGCGCCCTGGAGAAAAAAGCCCTGCAACGGGAAGCAGACCATCTGCGCCAGGAGCGGGAGAAGGGGCTGCGAGAAATCGCTGGCGAAAAGAGCAAGATCAAAACCATCATCCATTGTATGGCCGACGGGGTGTTGGTCACGGACCATGAAGGCCATGTGGTTCTGCACAATCCCGCCCTGGTAAAGATGCTCAAAATGGAGACGTCCCCCCCTTTGGGACATTTACTTGATGCCGCCATCAGGAATGATTGCCTGGGGGAATTCGTCAAAAGGATCAGGGAGACCAAAGAAGGGAAGACAATCTCGCAAGAAGTGGTCGTGGGGGGGTTAACCCTCATGGCCCATATTGCTCCGGTACGCGGCGAGGAAGGTGAGATCCTGGGAGCGGTGACGGTTCTCAGAGATGTTAGTATGCTGAAAGCCATGGACCAGATGAAGTCGGATTTTGTGGCCATGGTCTCCCATGAACTGCGTGCTCCGCTTGCTTCAGTGGAACAACAACTTTCCGTGGTCTTGGCCGGGATCCTGGGAGAGGTCAATTCCCGGCAGAATGAAATGCTGGGAAGAGCTAAGCAAAGGACGCACGCTTTGCTAGCCTTGATCAATGACCTTCTGGACATGTCGAAGATCGAAGCCGGATTCGTGGTCCAGCATAAAGAACCCGTAGAGATCAGCGCCATGTTGGAGAAGGTGGTGGAAATTTTAAAACCGCAAGCTGAGGCCAAAAACATCGCTCTTACCCTCTCGGCGGTTGGAGTCTTGCCGCCGGTTATGATGGATCGGGGAAATATGGAAGAAGTTTTTATAAATTTGGTGAGTAACGGGATCAAATATACCCCGGAAAAAGGATCCGTAAATCTTTTGGTCCGCATCCAAGGAAGCCATCTTTGCGTGGAGGTTGGGGATAATGGAATAGGAATATCCCCCGAAGATCTCCCTCGGATCTTTGACAAATTTTATCGAGTAAAGAACGTCCAAACCCGTAAGATCACCGGTACTGGCCTGGGACTTCCGATCGTCCAAAAGATTGTGGAAGCGCATTTGGGTACGGTGGAGGTAGAGAGTCAGCCGGGAGTTGGTTCCAAGTTCCGGGTTTATCTGCCCTTAGGGCTTGTAGCAAAGGGGGAAGTATGAGATCTTTGCTCGAGAACAAAACTTCGCGACTTAAAAAAAATTTAGGCAACTCTCCTTATTTTCGGGAAATGCCGGACAAAGCCTTCCCCGAAATGGCCAAGCTTTTCGGGGAGACTTCCTTCAGCAAAGGGTCGATGATCCTTAAAGAAGATAGCCGGGCCCGCCGTCTCTTTATTCTTTTGGAGGGAACAGTCTCCCTTTCCCTCCGCCGGGGGGGAGGAGATATTGTAATGGAAATAATTAAAAAAAAGGGTAGCCTCTTCGGGTGGTCGTCCCTCGTGCCCCCTAAAAAATACACGGCGACAGCCAAAGCCCTGGAGAACACTCGCGCCCTGACGATCCAAGGAAAAGATATGGAACTCTTTTTAAAGCGCCATCCTTCTTTTGGCTTGCTGTTCTTTCAAAAGCTATCCAGTTTGATTGCTACCCGCCTTTACCATACCCGTTCCTTATTAGCTGATACCATGGCCTGAGGTCCTTGCGCCAGATCCTTCGCCGTAGAGCCCGCCCATGGCCGCTAAGCGCTTAGCGCCATGCGCATTGCGTTTTCATCATTGCGGGGGAATTTCGAATATGCGGTTCAAAGCACGGAGTGAATGAGTCAAAAATTCCAGCAGGACGACCAGCAGAGCCGAGTTCAAAGAAGCGCTCAAGGCAAGAATTTCGACTCCTTCGCCGGCCAGGGCAGAGAAAATGCGGCTGGCGATTCCCGGAACTTCGCCGAAATGGGGCCCATATAAAGTAATTAAGACAACCCCCTTCCTGACTTCGATCGCCTTCGACTGTGGCAGGTCAAGGCCCTCCTGAAAAGCAGCCCTCACCCAGTCTAAGTCCTTTTGGGAGATAGCCAGAGAGAGGATGAAATTTCCATTGCGGTCGACGGACTGCACGATGAAGGGAAGGGAAATTCCTTCTTCGCGAAGGGCATAGAAAATAGGTGGCAGAAATTCTACCTTTTTTTCTTCCACCCGGATGGTAATAAAAGCCTGGTCGGGAACAGAAAAAAGGTTGTGAATTTTGATCTTGGCCATATCGAAAATTAAAAATTATCCGGGAAGCTCGAAATATTCACTGAGAGCGTTCAGAGCATCAGGGATAAAGCATTCTTCAATGAGGCCGGAAATGGCCGAAAGGGAGAAGCTGACGGCGAGGAGTTTGACCCCGGCATCTTGAAAGGCAGAGAAAAAGTTTCCGATTACCGCAGCCCGGCTCCCATGAGGAAAGAGGGAAATCATCCCCATCCCATCCCGGGAACGAATCTCTTCTGTTCCGAATTTTTCCTTCCATCCCTGGAGCAAACCGAGAGCGGCGGCAATTTGATTTTGCTTAATCCCGAAGATGAGGTCCATAGTTTCATCATTTTTGCCGTGGCCCACGATGAATTCTAAATTAATGCCGGTTTCAGCCAAAGGAATCAAAATCTTTGCCGGTCTGGGCATGCGCAAGGGTAAGGAGAGAACTTCTACCAGAGATAGATCAGAAACCTGCCTGATTCCGGCTATTTTAATTTTTTTCATATGCTGACCCTGAAAAATATGGCATAATCTTATGTATTTACATCTTTTGTATCCTGGCACAGGATTTTTTTATTGGCAAGAGGCAAAAATTTATTTGTTATTTAAAAGAAATATCTGGGAATATCTGGAAAAGGCTTGACAAGATATTGCACATATGATAAATCCGAACAAATGACGAATGAACGAATAATCATTCATTTTTTGTTTAGGCTTGAAATTAAGCATTTTTTCAGTGTTTTTTCAGCCCGGCGAGAAGTAATCGGTTGCCCCTAAATTATTGATTTATTCAATTTTAATAGGTTAAAAGAGGTCGATTCTTTTCCGACCGTGGGTTAAAGATTTTTCGGTCCGTAACCCTGGTTAGAAAGAAAGGTTTATCGTTTTCTTTGGTATTTGAGTATTCTTTTTGGGGCAAAAAAGAGAATAGCCGCCTCAAGGCTCAGTTCTCTTGTTTAACACCCATTACTCTCCTCCCAATATTTCCTTACCCCCATTTTTAAAAGGATCAATTTAATCAGGAATTCCCTGGACTACGATGGGGAAGTGAGAAGAGAAGGGTTTTTAGGAGGGAGGTGGTCAGAGACTTCAAGGGATGGTTCTCCTGACAATTTTCCGGCTCAACCTTGATTGCGATCAGGGGAAGGTTGTGTCTTGCTGTTGTTGAGAAAGATTCGACAGAAAAGAAAACATTAAATTAAAAAAGGAGGGTTTGGGTATGGCCTACGACGCAGTAAAAATGGCTGACTGGCAGATTTCCGAGGCTGCCGAAGAGCATTTGAAGTCCATAGGGGACTTTCAGAAAGAATTAGGGTTAGCAGCAGATGAAATCATTCCCTACGGGAGGCTGGGGAGACTTGATTTCATGAAGATCATCAACCGTCTGCAAAACAAGCCCGATGGGAAGTACATTGATGTGACGGCCATTACGCCGACGCCACTCGGTGAAGGAAAGACCACCACCAGCATGGGGCTCATTGAAGGCTTGGGAAAACGGAAAAAGAATGTTGGGGGATGCATCCGCCAGCCTTCAGGTGGCCCTACTATGAATATCAAAGGGAGCGCGGCCGGTGGCGGAAACGCTCAGGCCATTCCCTTGACCGAATTTTCTATGGGACTGACCGGGGACATCAACGCCATCATGAATGCCCATAACCTGGCCATGGTGGCCCTCAATGCCCGGATGCAGCACGAGGCCAATTACACGGACGAGCAATTGGCCAAACGTGGGCTGAAACGTTTAGACGTCGATCCCAAGAACGTGGAAATGGGCTGGATTATAGATTTCTGCGCCCAGGGTTTGCGGAATATCATCATGGGCATCGGTGGGAAGATGGATGGGTTCATGATGCCCTCCAAATTCGGCATTGCCGTAAGTTCCGAGCTCATGGCCATCCTTTCCATCGTCCGGGATCTGGCCGACCTGCGGGAGCGGCTGGGAAAGATCACCGTGGCTTATGATAAAAAAGGGAACCCGGTCACTACCAGCGACTTGGAAGTTGCCGGGGCCATGTGTGCCTGGATGGTTTCCAACATCAACCCCACCCTGATGCAGACTGTGGAAGGGCAACCCGTCATGGTTCACGCCGGCCCATTCGCTAACATTGCCGTGGGCCAGTCTTCCATCATCGGTGACCGGATCGGCCTGAAAATGTTTGATTACCATGTCACCGAGAGCGGTTTTGGAGCAGATATCGGCTTTGAAAAATTCTGGAATGTGAAATGCCGCAACAGCGGACTCATCCCGAATGTGGCCGTGGTTACTGCCACGGTTCGGGCTTTAAAAATGCATGGCGGCGGACCCAAAGTGGTTGCCGGTTTGCCTCTCGATCCTTCCTACACCAAGGAGAATATTCCTCTTTTGGAGAAGGGGGTGGCGAACCTGATCCACCATGTGGGCATCGTCAAGCAGGCGGGGATCAACCCGGTGGTATGCATCAACTCTTTTCACACCGACACTAAGGACGAAATCGCCTTCCTGCGGAGAGCCTGTGAGCAGGCCGGAGCCCGGGTGGCCTTGTCCGAGCACTGGGCCAAAGGCGGGGAGGGAGCCCTGGAACTGGCCGATGCGGTCATCGACGCCTGTAACGACAAGGGGGACTTCAAATTCCTCTATCCCATGGAAATGCCCCTGCGCCAGCGGGTGGAAACGATCGCCAAGAAAGTTTACGGAGCAGAGGGAGTAAATTGGTTACCCGATGCGGCGGTCAAGGCCAAAAAGTTTGAAGAGGACCCGAAATTCAAGGATTTTGCCACGATGATGGTCAAAACGCACCTGAGCCTTTCCCATGACCCGGCCCTCAAAGGGGTGCCCAAGGGCTGGAATTTACCCATCCGGGATGTATTGGTTTTTTCAGGGGCGAAATTCCTCTGCCCCTGTGCCGGAACCATCAGCCTGATGCCCGGAACCAGTTCCGATCCGGCTTTCCGGAGGATCGACGTGGACGTGAAGACCGGCAAAGTGAAGGGCTTGTTTTAAAAATATTTCCGCCACAGAGGGCACAGAGATCACAGAGCCATAACCAAAATATTTAGAACAAAAAATAACTTAGGACACGGATGAATACGGATAAACACAGATAATAAATTTAAAAAAACTTAACAAAATTTCGAGATGTTGCACGTTAATAGCACAGAGAACATCGAGAGAAATAAAAAAGCAAAAGATAAAGCTTTCAATCCTGCTTTTATCCCACGAATGAAATTTTCTCTGTGACCTCTGTGAACTCTGTGGCAAAGAAATGAAGGAGGAAAAGATGGGCGCAAAAATTATCAGCGGAACGGAGGTGGCCAAACAGATTCGGGAAGAATTGGCCAAAGAAGTTGCCCTGCTGAAAGAAAAAAACAACGTCGTTCCCGGATTGGTGACGATTCTGGTAGGAGAAAACCCGGCTTCGGTGAGCTATGTGACCGGCAAGCAAAAAACGGCCAAAGAGCTGGGATTTTATTCTATTCAGGATAATCAGCCTGCGGATATTACCGAAGAAAAACTCTTAGCATTGATTGATCGCTACAACCGGGACCCCCAAATTCACGGCATCCTGGTCCAACTGCCCCTGCCCAAGCACGTCAATGAGACGCAAGTCCTTTACGCCATTGATCCCAAGAAAGATGTGGACGCCTTCCATCCTGTGAACGTGGGAAAATTAATGATCGGGGAAGCCGATTACCTTCCCTGCACTCCTTCCGGGATTCAACAGTTACTCATCCGCACTGGGGTGAAGATCGATGGGGCGGAGGTTGTGGTTTTAGGAAGGTCGAACATCGTGGGCAAGCCCATTGCCAACATGCTGCTCCAGAAACAAAAGGGCGCCAACGCCACCGTGACCATCTGCCACACCGGGACGAAGGATATTCCTTGGCACACCCGGCGTGCGGATATTCTGATCGTAGCAGCGGGCAAGCCCAAGGCCGTGACTGCCGACATGGTGAAAGAAGGGGCGGTGGTCATCGATGTCGGCGTAAACCGTGTCGGGATGACCAAAGAAGGGAAAGCCATCCTCTGCGGGGACGTCGACTTCGAAACAGTGAAAGAAAAAGCAAGTGCCATTACCCCCGTACCCGGGGGAGTGGGCCCGATGACGATTACTATGCTCATGATAAACACGGTAAAAGCAGCCAAAGTGGCCGCCGGGATTAAGAAATAAAAAAGGATGATGATACATCTCATAGTAAACAGGGCAGGCAATGGGTTAGGATAAATTGATCACATTGCCGGTCTAGTAGATTTATTGTATAGGAAATTCCTTTTTGGACACGGATGTACACAGATTATCAGGATAAACTAATACTACAGCGTCATTTTAATTTTTAATAATGTTGCTTTAGCAATAGCTTTTTTCCTGTGAGAGATATAAGCGACATGATTACGAAGCGTATGGTATTTGACGAT
>Ga0180009_10000967_pt1 | contig 36381 bp, 34 predicted proteins | sample OS_PC_MetaG_FD_123537 | JGI IMG/M metagenome (GOLD analysis project Ga0180009, IMG submission 123537) | Groundwater microbial communities from the Aspo Hard Rock Laboratory (HRL) deep subsurface site, Sweden - OS_PC_MetaG | ecosystem: Environmental > Aquatic > Deep subsurface > Groundwater... | reverse complement strand
TAGGCCTGCTGAAATCTCAGGAGACTCTGCTACTTCCGAATCAGGCTGGTTACATGCTTTGGAATATATCGAAAACAAAACCGGTACTGTTGATATTGTGGTTGCGCCTCAGGTTACTTCTCCACTGCGTGATCCGGCTGATATAGAGCGCGCGATTAGCGATTTTAGAGCGCAGAAATGCGACTCGCTCTTTTCATGCAGTATGGCCAAAGACCTTTATTTCTGGGAGAAAGATTTGAACGGTCAACTGTGCAGCGTAAACTACGATTATAAAAATCGTAAACGCCGCCAGGACATTCCTGAGCAATATATCGAGAACGGATCGTTCTATCTGTTTAATCCAGAAGTATTGAGGAAATACAGTAATCGTTTCGGGGGCAAGGTCGGCGTTACGCAAATGGAATACTGGAAGATGTTTGAGGTCGATTCTATGGAAGACCTTAAAATGTGCGAGGCTTTGATGAAAGCGTTTTTGCTGGATAAACGCTAAAGAGCCTGAGCAAAATGCAAAGGACGTGAAACTATGAATGATAAAAAAAGCAGGGTAGCCTGGTTTAACGGAGAATTTGTTCCAGAATCCGAGGCAAGAATCTCCATTTATGATTCTGCGCTTATGTTCGGCGATATGGTCTTTGAGATGACAAGGTCGTTTAAAAAGAAGCAGTTTAGGCTGAAAGAACACCTCCAACGCCTTTATGCTTCGGTCAAGTATGTGCGCATTCCTCTTCAGATGAGCATCGAAGAGATGGAAAAACATATCTATGAAACAACAGAGGCTAACGAGCCGTTGTTTGCAGCCGATGATGAGCATAGGTTGATGATAGATGTGTCCAGAGGGATACTTTCTATTTACGAGGGGATTGTTGGAACGCATAAAGGCCCAAATGTGATCATAGCTGACTTTCCTTTGCGTTGGACCGTCGCCGGAATGGGAAGATTATTTGATACCGGTATCAACGCGGTGATTCCTTCGCAAAGGGCTATTCCTGCACAACTTTTAGAGCCTAAGGTTAAAAACAGGAGCCGTATGCATTATCTTATAGCCAATATAGAAGTTTCTAATTATGCAGGAGACAATAATTGGGCGCTCTTGCTTGATCCGGATGGATTTATCGCCGAAGGAACCGGAGATAATTTTTTTATTGTTAAAGATAAGGTGATTATTACCCCGGAACCGCGGAATATACTTAGAGGTATCAGCCGCGCTTATGTATTTGAATTGGCGAAAAAGCTCAGCTTATCTTGTATTGAAAAAAATATTGAGCCTTATGACGTCATAAATGCTGATGAAGCATTTATGACCGGGACTCCTTTTTGTATATTGCCAGTAGCATCTTTGAATAGAAGCCCCATTGGCAGTTTCCCAATGGGTAAAATCACGCATCAGCTACTTGACTTATGGAGTACCGAAGTTGGAGTGGATATAATAGGGCAGATAAAAAAATGGGATGCGAACCGCCAGACAAACGCAGCATCAGGTCCGTCACCTTATTTTTTTAAATCTTAGAGGTAAAAATTGATGGTAAGCTTTAATGGATTATATTGTATTCATTTGGAGTTAACCAGCAGATGCAATAAAAACTGCTGGATGTGCGGCAGAAGAAAAATCGATAAAGAATATCCGGAAGTTGCAATGAATTACGGTGATATGGATTTTGAGATGGTAAAAAAAATAGCTGCGCAACTTCCCGAAGGAATAGTAGTTCAGTTCCATAATAACGGCGAGCCGTTGCTTTACCCGAGATTCAAAGAAGCGGTGCGTTTGTTTGGCAAACAGATAAGATGCTTTGATACTAATGCCAAATTGATAGTGGAGAAGGTTGATGAAATAATTGATAATCTGGATACTATGACTATATCGGTCATAGAAAACGATCTTGAAGCCGATGAGCAGTATGAGCTGGTCAAAAAGTTTTTAGAGATAAAGGGCAAGAGAAAGCCACGGATGATCTATAGATGCCTAGGGAATGTTGATACACAAAGATGGGAAAAATTGGGCGGCATAATAGCTACTAGAGTACTGCATAATCCTTTGGGAAGCTTTAAATATGAGAAAAGCCCTACCGTTCCGGAAATCGGAATATGCTTAGAAATATTAAATCATATGGCTATTAATAGCTCCGGCAAAGTCTCTATCTGCGTGAGATTTGATCCGAAAGGGCTAGGAGTCATAGGAGGTGCAAATTCTACTCCGCTCTTAGATATATGGAACGGCCCAAAGAGAAAAGAATGGATTAAACATCATGTGGAAGGAAATAGAAATAGGGTTCCATTGTGTAGTTATTGTGATTACTGGGGGGTACCCACAGGTTCATAATGAAAAAATTTTTATTAATTTATCCTAATCAGCAGGAAGTCGGGTGTAAACCTCCAGCTATCTCTACCTTGGCGGCGGTGGTTAAGCAAGCCGGTTATGGCTTTAAGCTTATAGATATGACGCCGTATGAGATAATCTCCGGAATAGTCTCGAAAGAAATAGGCGAGGAGAGGTTTGAGTACAAAAAGGTATCGAACCCGGAGCGCTTTCCTCCGAGAACAAAAATGTCGCTTGATGATTTTAAGGCTTTATTGCGTAAAGAAATAGAAGAGTATCGGCCGGATCTTATCGGTTTCACCACCATTATACACTTCTTCTCTATGGCAAAGAAGCTGGGGGCATTTATTAAGACGTTTTCATCCGTGCCCATTATTGTTGGAGGGGTTCATCCTACTGCCTGCCCAGAGGACGTTATACGCGAACCTTTTGTAGATATGATTTGCATCGGAGAGGGCGAAGGGGCTCTGCTGGACTTGTTGAACCGTATGGATGAGGGCAAGGATTTCACTGATATCAAGAATTTATGGGTTAAGCAAGACGGCAAGATACATAAAAATTCGTTAAGGTCTATTATCGAGAATATCGATACGCTGCCTTTTCCTGACTGGGAAGTATTTCCCGAAATACAGTTTTATAAGCCTTACATGGGGCAAGTATATAAATACGGTGATATAGAGAGGAGTCGTGGCTGCCCTTTTAACTGTGGTTACTGCATTAATCCCTACACGCATTCGCTTTACGGGAAAAAAAGCTTTTATCGCGTAAAGTCAACTCTCCGCATGATAGAAGAGCTCCATTTCCTTAAAGATAAATACAGGCTGGAATTCATAAGATTCTGGGATGAGTTGTTCGTAGAGAACCGGTCAAAGTTCGCCGAGTTTAGCCGGGCATACACCAAGGAAATCAATCTTCCCTTTACCATTGAAACAACAGGGGAAAGTATCAATGACGATACCGCCAGGTTGCTTAAAGATATGAATTGCCAGAGTGCCAGTATCGGCTTTGAGACCGGAAGCGAAGATTTACGCAAGCGTATATTGAATAAAAATACCAAAAATACTATTTATTTGAATGCCTTTAAAACTTTAAAGAAATTTGGCATACGAACAGTTGCGTTTATCATGTTGGCGATTCCCGAAGACAACGAAGAGAATTATTGGGATACAATACGTTTTTTGAAAGAGGCAGAAGCAGATACTGTTTGCGTGAGTTTCTTATATCCGTTTCGCAATACAGCGATTCGCAATAAATACGGCGATATATATAAAAAACTTTATCCGCATATTGATGATGATATAGCTAACACCAAGCTGGATATCTATCCTATTTGTACCGATGTTCCTAAGGAAAAATGGCTGGAGTTGGGTAATTTGATGCCGATTTATAAGGAAGTTCCGGAGTGGCTTTGGCCCCTGATTAATAAATGCGCCAAATCAGAGGACCCCAAAGATGTTGCGTATTTTAAGTTTTTGAAACAATTAATTTATAAGAATAAATATGGGGAATGGCCGGATAAAGACGGATTAAAGGCGTAATGATAACATCGGTATTTGCCAAACTATGAAAATTCTTTTGGTAGTATATGATAATGATTCTCATGTCTCAGTGTTTCCTCTGGGCACTGCATATATTGCGGCTTCCTGCAGAAACGCTGGGCACGAAGTCAAGATTTACAATCAAGATGTGTATCATTGGCCGGAATCTCATCTGTCGGACCTGCTTGACAGAGAACATTTTGATGCGGTTGGGGTGGGTATAATCGGCGGTTACTATCAGTACAGGAAATTGCTTAATATATCGGAGGCCATAAATAGATCTAAAAAAAAGCCTTTTTATATTCTGGGAGGGCACGGTCCGTCTCCGGAACCTGAGTTCTTTTTAAGAAAGACTCATGCAGATGCCGTTGTTATCGGAGAGGGCGAAGAGACAATCGTGGAATTACTAGATGATGCCGTAGGAAATAAAAAGGACCTATCTTTAGTAGAGGGTATCGCCTTTATGGATAATGGTAAATGTATTCAGACGCCGAGGCGTGCTCCTATAACTGAAATAGATAAGATTGCTTTTCCTGCGTATGATCTTTTTCCGATGGATCATTATACGCTGTTAAGGGATCCGAATATGAGTAACAGCGACCGTTATATGGCCGCTATAACAGGGAGAGGATGTACCTTTAAATGCAATTTTTGCTATAGGATGGACCCCGGCTTCAGGCCAAGGTCAGTAGCCGGCATTCTAGAGGAGATCCGCATCCTGCAGGCCGATTACGGCATTACCTATATTGAATTTGTTGACGAGCTTCTGATGAGCTCTATTAACAGGACCGTCGAACTATGCGAAAGTTTTATAAAAGCAAATATCAGGTTAAAATGGTATTGCAATGGTCGGCTGAATTATGCTAAGGCTGATGTGCTGAGGCTGATGAAAGAAGCAGGGTGCGTCTTTATAAATTACGGAATTGAATCTTTAGATGAAAAGGCCCTGCATGCAATGAATAAATCTCTTACCGTGAAACAAATCGTTACAGGCATTGATAATACGTTAAAAGCAGGGATAAGCCCTGGATTTAATATCATTTTCGGTAATATCGGAGAAACAGCCGAATCGTTGAAGCGGGGAGTTGAATTTTTGTTAAAATATGATGACCATGCCCAGTTGAGGACGATTAGGCCGGTCACGCCTTATCCAGGATCACCCCTTTATTATTATGCGATAGAGCAGAGTTTATTGAAAGACTGCCAGGATTTTTATGAAAATAAGCATGTAAATTCTGACTTGTTGTCAGTCAATTTTACTGATTTGAAAGACGAAGAATTCCATAAACTTCTCTATGGGGCGAACAAAATATTGATTGAAAATTACTACTCTAGGAAACTAAAGGAAACACTTAACAGTGCGAAGAGGCTTTATCTGGAGCATGATGTTTCTTTTCGGGGTTTCAGGCAGACCTGATATAGGGAATCCGGAATTTTAAAAAGCAGGAGAATATTAATGCCCAAGCATTCGGCATGCTATTTGTGCGGAAAAAGTGAGTTTAAGATAAGGGATGGCAAGGTACGGGATAATCCTGACCTTAAGGTAATTGAATGTCTTTCCTGCGGACTGGTCTTTCTTTCTTCTTTCGAACACATTAACCAAGATTTTTATGAGCAGGCCCGCATGCATGAAAAACTGCCTGATATCAATGTTTGGCTAGAAGGTTTAGCTTGTGATGACGATAGAAGATTCGCTTTTCTTAAGTCTTTGATAGAGAATAAATCTGTCCTTGATTTCGGCTGCGGTCCGGGAGGTTTCTTGGCGCGCGCCAGGACAGTGGCTTCTCGTGTTTCAGGGGTGGAGCTCGAGAAGCGTCTTAAGCCTTATTTTCTGGAAAAAGGCCTGGAGGTGTTCTCTGATATCAATGAAATAACCGCGCGATTTGATGTGATAACGCTTTTTCATGTGCTTGAGCATATGAAGGATCCGGTAGCCATATTAAGGGAACTATCCGGAAAGCTTTATGATAACGGCTGTATCATAGTGGAGGTCCCTTCCGCGGATGATGCGCTTTTAAAATTGTATGAAAGTATTCACTTTTCTCAATTTACTTATTGGAGCTGCCATCTGTTTCTTTTTACTAGATCGACCATCGCTTCTGCCGCGGGAAAAGCAGGCTTGAAGGTGAATTACATTAAACAGGTGCAGAGATATCCACTGTCAAACCATTTGTACTGGCTTGCAAAGGGAAAGCCTGGCGGGCATAAAATATGGGGTTTTTTAGATTCCGAAGCGCTTAACAAAGCTTACGAAGCACAATTGGCTTCGGCAAACCTTTGTGATACGCTTATCGCCAGCTTTTCAAAAGGTTGAGTATTATGGAGACATACAAAACGTTCCTGAAAAACAACCGCGCAGTTCTCATAGGGCATGTTTTGATTTATGCCCAGGGGATAATCCTTATGCCTATTATTATTAAGACGGCAGGCGTAACTATATATGGTGGGTATATACTAGTTTCTACTATAGTCGGTCTTATTTATGGCATTTCTTCATTTGGTGTTGGTTTTAAGAGCGGACGCTTTCTCCCCGCGACAGAAGGGAGAGAAGCCAGAAGTGCTATTTTTTATCCCCAGTTTTGTTTTCAATTTCTAAGCATTATTATGCTATCTTTAATGTTTATCCTTTTTTATCCTTTCCTTGACAAATTCTTTTTTAAAGGCGAATTTATTTTTTCTAAATGGCTTATATTTCCTTTTCTTATTTTTTATTTTCTTTACAGCCAGGTAGCCAGCTATTTTCTATCCACACATAGAGTAAGCCATTTTAATTATGCGACGATAGCCTTTCCTTATCTCAACATTGCCTTGATTGTTTTGGTTTATCTTGTTACGCATAATTTATCTGTAAATATCCTGTTCTCTACCCAGATATTATCTTACATAATACTTGCTGTCCCATTGGCTTTATTGTTATTCCGGGAAATTGGTTTAAAATTTGTACTGCCCGATAAAACAAACCTGATAGATGACATAAAGTTTGGTTTCCCGCTCAGAGTTAATTATGTTATGGATTTTCTTCTGGGTTCCAGTGACAGGTATTTAATTACTTATTTTTTGACCGTGGCTGCCGTCGGTTATTACAATCCAGGTTATGCGCTTGGCTCTTTGATTATTTTTTTCCCAAGGGTTTCAGGTGTTGTTTTGATGCCTCTCTTATCAAAGGCAATTGATAATGGAAAGCATTTAGAAGCGCAGAATATGCTTAATTACACAATAAAGGGGTTTCTTTTAATGGCTATTCCGTTTATTGTCGGAGCTACCGTATTAAGTGGGCCGCTTTTATATTTGTTTGCAAATGCTGAGGTATCTCAAAAGGCTTATCTGGTGACTCCTGTAGTCGCCGCAGCTACGCTTTTTTTCGGACTTAATGTTATTCTTTCTAATGCGCTTTGGGTGAAAATGAAAACAGCTGTTATGTTAAAGATGAACATGCTTGCTGCAGTTATTAATCTTATACTCAATGTTATATTTCTGTATATTTTTAAAAATGTCTTGGTAGCAGCTTTCACTACATTTTTCAGCTACTTAATAGTTTTTGTCGTTATTCGCAAAGCAGTAATAAGAGATTGGCCGCTGCATTTTGAATTCAGGCCAATTATAAAATCGATCGCCGCTTCGGCACTTATGGGTACCACTTTATATTTGATATCTTTGTACCTAAGAAGTAATATACACAGGGCTTGGTTTCTATTAAGCGAGATACTAATTGCCATAGCGGTTTATGTTCTTGCGCTTTTTGCCATGAAAACTTTCTCGCATAAGGAGCTGCAATTTATTAAAAGAGCGTTTTCATAACGCTTCAATTTGCGTTGCTAAGGCAGGCGCCTTAACAGCATACACGGAGGAAATTTTATGATGCTTAACGGAAAAACCATTCTTATTACCGGAGGGACCGGTTCTTTCGGGCAAAAGTTTACAGAAGTGATTTTGAAACAATATAGGCCGAAGGCTGTTAGGATCTTTAGCCGCGATGAATTAAAGCAATGGGAGATGGAAAAAAAGTTCAAGGGTTGCAAGCGCTTAAGATTCTTTATCGGAGATATACGCGATAAAGAAAGGGTGGAGAGGGCGATGGATGGAGCGGACATTGTGGTGCACGCAGCTGCGCTAAAGCAGGTGCCCTCTTGTGAATATAATCCGCTTGAGGCTATTAAAACAAATATCTTAGGTGCACAAAATATAATTAATGCCGCGATTGATCATAATATTGAAAAAGTAATCGCTTTAAGTACTGATAAAGCGGTTAATCCTGTGAATTTGTACGGTTCAACTAAAATGTGCATGGAAAAGTTATTTGTAGCGGCAAATTCTTATGTCGGCGAGAAAAGACAAACTCGCATGTCTTGTGTGCGCTATGGTAATGTCGTGGGTAGTCGCGGTAGTGTAATACCTTTGTTTAAAAAACAAAAAGCTAGTGGGACAATAACTATTACAGATAAACGTATGACACGTTTTTGGATTACTTTGAAGCAGGGAGTGAGATTTGTGATTAAATCCGTTGAACGTATGCAAGGCGGAGAGGTGTTTATTCCCAAGATGCCGAGTATGAGTATCTTGGAATTAGCTAAAGAAATTGCTCCGGATTGCAAAATTAATTTTATTGGCATAAGGCCAGGAGAAAAAGTTCATGAATGTTTATTGACTGAAGATGAGGCTAGGCATTCATTAGAATTTAATGATTTCTTTATTGTTGAACCAGATTTTCCATGGTGGAGAGAAAAGAAGAAATTATCGGGTAAGCCTTTGTCGGAGGGTTTTAGGTATACGAGCGATAAAAACAAGTCTCGGATCAAGCCCGAGACCCTTTTAGAAATACTGACTCATGAAAACGATCCCATATAGTCGCCAAAATATCAATAAAAATGATATTAAAGAGGTAATAAAAGTTTTAGGTTCTGATTTCTTAACTCAGGGCCCAAAGTTAAAAGAATTTGAAATTTCTCTATGTAAATATACCGGCGCAAGCTATGCTGTTGCTGTTTCCAGCGGCACCGCCGCCTTGCATATTGCTTGCCTTGCTGCGGGAATCAAGCCCGGAGATGAAGCCATAACTTCGCCACTTACGTTCCTTGCTTCAGCAAATTGTATTCTGTATTGCGGTGCAGATCCCATATTTTCCGATATAGAGCCAGACACCGGGAATATCGATCCGGTGGGACTGGAAAAGAATATATCTAAAAGATCAAAGGTTATAATACCTGTTCATTTTGCCGGGCATCCTTGTGATTTGAAGGCGATTAGAAAGATTGCTAAGAAGTACGGATTAACGGTTATTGAAGATGCGGCTCATTCTCTGGGAGCAAAATATAAAAATTCAAAAATAGGTTCCGGCGAATATTCCGATATAACAATCTTAAGTTTTCATCCTGTCAAACATATTACTACAGGTGAAGGTGGAGCAGTGCTAACAAATAGTAAATTATTATATGATAAGCTTATCATGCTTAGGAGTCACGGAGTGACAAAAGAAAAGTTCAATAATGTCCCCCATGGCGGCTGGTATTACGAGATGCAATTGCTGGGCTATAATTACCGTTTGACCAATATCCAGTCTGCGCTCGGTATTTCTCAGCTTAAACGAATCGAATATTTTGTTAAAAGGCGCAGAAATATAGCCCAAAGATATAACGAAGCTTTCTTAAATAATCCGTATTTCTATACTCCCGAAGAAAAAGATTACGCTTATTCTTCGTATCATCTTTACCCTTTAAGGTTAAAAAAGGAATACATTAGTATGAGAAGCAGGATATTTGACGGATTAAGAAGGTGCGGCCTCGGGGTGCAGGTCCATTATATCCCAGTGTACTTGCAGCCTTATTATTCTGGATTAGGTTTTAAAAAAGGCTTATGCCCTAAGGCAGAAGGCTTTTATTTCAGTGAGATAAGTATACCGCTTTTCCCAGGGATGAAGAATTCCGAGGTCGATACGGTCATTGGCAATGTCCGTAGAGCCTTTAGTAGATTATGAACAAAAGCAAGATAGCATTAGGTAGCGCGCAGTTCGGAATGCCTTACGGCGTAAATAATCAACGTGGGCAGATACCGAAGGCAGAGATATTCGAGATTCTTTCTTTGGGCAGAAGTTCAGGGCTCCATATGATAGATACTGCGGCCGCTTACGGAAATAGCGAAGAGATAATTGGTGAATATCTGCGAAGAGAAGGCTCGGTTTATGACGTAGTCTCAAAACTGTCTAAAGGCAAAGATGGGACAATAAGGGAAAGCGCAGCTACTTCATTAAAGAAGCTGGGCGTAGAGAAATTATACGGATACATTTTTCATGCCTTTAGCGATTACGAAAAGTCGCCCAAGGTGTGGGATGAGTTGGGGTTTTTAAGATCAGAAGGTATAATAAAAAAAATAGGATTTTCTTTATATTATCCTCACGAGATAGAATATTTTACCGAGCGTAGGGTTGTTCCTGACATAGTCCAATTGCCCTATAGCGTATTCGATAGAAGGTTTGAGCCGTTCTTCGATAGATTGCAAAGTTTCGGGATTGAAATTCATATACGGTCTGTATTTTTACAGGGCTTAATATTCAAAAATCCTGAAAATCTTTCGGCTAAATTGTCCCGGTTGAAGGATAAATTGGTATTGTTAAATAAGATAGCATTAGAGTTTGGAGTGCCTGTTTTTGCTATTTGCCTTAATTTTGCCTTGCGTAATTCGTATATTGACAAAGTTGTTGTCGGAGTAGACAGTTTGGCTAATTTTAAAGAATTGCTGACTTGTTTTGAATATGAAGATGCGATGGAGAAAGTTATGTCTAAGCTCGAAGGTTTGATAGAGAATGACGAGAAAATAGTGCTGCCGGTTAATTGGATATGAGAAAGACGGTAGCTATAATTCAGGCGAGGCTTGGTTCGACACGCCTGCCGCGCAAAGTCTTGATTCAGCTTGAAGGCAAGACTGTCTTAGAACATGTAGTTGCTAGAGTAAAAGCCAGCCGCCTGGTAGATCATATTATGGTGGCCACGACTAATTCCGGGAAGGATAACGAAATAGTAAGACTATGCCGGTTGCTAGGCGTGCAAGTTTATACCGGTTCCGAAGATGACGTACTGGATAGGTTCTATCAGGCCGCAAAGCTTTTTAAGTCAAGAAATATAGATATAGTAAGGATAACCGCCGATTGCCCTTTGATAGACCCGGAAGTTATTAACAAAGTCATAGAGCTGCATTTAAGGGGAAAGGCTGATTATACGACCAATACGCTACCGGAAACGTTTCCTGATGGAGAAGATGTGGAAGTCTTTACTTTCGCAGCGTTAGAAAAAACCTGGAAATCCGCCACTCTCGATTCGGAGAGGGAGCACGTAACGCCCTACATAAGAAAGAACCTTTCGGAGTTTAAGACGTCTAATTTAAGATGCGAAGCGGATCTATCCAAAAAGAGATGGACCTTAGACGAAGAGCGGGATTCCGAGTTTATCAAGACCATCTATAAGGATTTGTACCGGAAAAATAAATTATTCGGCATGGAAGATATCTTAAAATATATAAAGAAACATCCGGAGGTCGAGAATATAAATAAGGGGATAATCAGGAATGAAGGGTATCTAAAGTCTCTCAAGGAAGACAAAGAAATAAATCTGGGCTGAAGGAGGTATCATGAAAAAAGTAGACGAACAACAAAGCCGGGTTTGGATTAAAAGTGAAGCTGATAATTGATTTTTAAGGAATAAAAACCAGCTGGGAAAGAAACGCGATATTATAGCTCTATTGCTGGAACTTTACTAGCTACAGCCGAAAAAGGCGGTTGAGATCGGGTGTTCCAACGGTTACCGGCTGGCCGCCATCCATAAAAAATACGGTGCGGCGGTCATCGGGGTAGAACCTTCGAAGAAAGCGATTGCCGCGGGAAAGACCAGGTGGCCGTTCATTAAGTTCATCAATGCCATGGGAGAGTCTTTTAAGATCAGAGAAAAAGCGGACCTGGTGATCGTCAATTTTGTTTTTCACTGGGTTGATCGAAAAAATCTGATGAAATTTATCACCAAGATTGATGAACTGTTGGCACCGGGTGGGTTCATAATATTGGGAGACTTTGGCTTGGAAAATTTCGTAAAAAGAAAATATCATCATTTGCCTAAAGCCGGAGTATTCACATATAAACAACAGTACCAAAATATTTTTACTGCCAGTGGCATCTATAAGGAAATAGCCAAGATATGTTTTAATCACGATACTGGTGAAATCAGTGCAGACATTGATAATCACAATACTGGGACAATCAGCCTGTTGAAAAAGATAGAACTATATCAAGAGGTCTGACGAAAAGTGAGGATTGGGTAATGGGTAGATCACAGAAACTATATTTAAAAGCTAAAACGCTTATTCCCGGAGGAACGCAGTTATTATCCAAAAGGCCAGAAATGTTTTTGCCTGAACAATGGCCTGCATATTATAAAAAAGCTAAGGGTTGTCAGGTCTGGGATTTAGACAATAAGGAATATACAGATATGAGTTTTATGGGAATAGGCTCCTGTATTTTAGGATATGCTGATAAGGATGTAAATAAAGCAGCAAAGCTCGCAATAAACAATGGGAATATGTGTACTTTGAATGTTCCTGAAGAAGTGGGATTGGCTAAGTTGCTTATTAAGCTGCATCCCTGGTCTGCAATGGTCAGATACGCCAGGAGCGGCGGAGAAGCAATGGCTGTGGCTGTGCGTATAGCACGGGCAAAAACTAGAAGAGATGTAGTATTGTTTTGCGGCTATCACGGTTGGCATGATTGGTATCTTTCGGCTAACCTGGCGTCAAATAGGATGTTAGACGGACATTTATTGCCGGGCCTAAATCCTTTGGGTGTCCCCAGAAAATTGAAAGGGACAACTTATCCTTTTGAATATAACGATTTGGAAGGTTTCTTAAGCCTTATCAGAAGACATAAGGGCGATATCGGCGCCGTAGTGCTGGAAGCTATCCGCAACGATTATCCTGAGAAAAAATTCTTAAATACAATAATGGATTTGACTCGCAAATTAAAGATTGTTTTGATCGTCGATGAGATTTCTTCAGGGTTCCGTCTTAATCTCGGGGGGGCGCATCTTGTTTTTGATCTGGAGCCGGATATCGCGGTATTTGCTAAAGGTATTTCCAACGGATTTCCTATGGCAGCCATAATAGGGAAAAAAGACGTTATGAACATAGCTCAGGATACCTTTATTAGCAGTACATATTGGACAGACAGGATAGGGCCGGCTGCCGCGTTGGCGACTATTAAGAAAATGAAACTATATAATGTGCAGCGCCGTCTTATCAACTCCGGAAAGCAGATAAAAAACGGCTGGAAGACTCTGGCGGAAAAATACGGGATCAATATCTCGGTCGGGGGTATCGATCCTTTGGCTCATTTCAGCTTTGACTATCCGGATAGCTTAGTTTTAAAGTCACTTTTTACGCAGCTGATGCTTGAAAGAGGCTTTTTAGCGACAACCGTCTTCTACGCTTCTTTTGCGCATAAAGAAGGACATATCGATAGATATTTAAAAGCTACCGATTCGGTTTTTTCTTTTATAGCCGCTATGTTGAAAAAAGGAGATTTGAAGAGGTATCTAAAAGGGCCGGTCTGCCATTCCGGATTCAAACGTTTGACTTAAAAGAATGAAAGTTTTTATCTTAACAGAAGGTGGAAAGAAGATCGGATTGGGGCATTTGATGCGCTGCAGCGCTTTGTACGGCGCTTTTAAGTATAGAGGAATAAGACCACTTTTTATAGTAAATGCCGACAAAAGCATAAAGGGGATATTGAAGAAGAAGAAATATGCCGCTTTTAATTGGATCAAACAAGAAAACAAGCTGTTCGATTTGATCGAGGGGGCGGATATAGTTGTCGTTGACTCTTATCTGGCGAAAGAGGGTATTTATAAAAGAATTTCAGAAGCTACCCGAATAGCAGTTTTCCTTGACGATAATAAAAGGATAGATTATCCAAAAGGAGTAGTTGTCAATGGGGGCATATATGCCAAGTCTTTAAAGTATCCTAGATGGAAAGGGCTCGTTTATTTATTAGGGCCGGAGTATCAGCCGTTAAGAAGCGAATTCCTGAGCATGCCGGCAAAAAAGATACGCAAGCATGTTAAGGATATAATGATTACTATGGGTGGAGACGACCCGCATAATCTTACGGCAAAGATTTTAAGATTGTGCGTTAAGAATTACCCTCATTTAGAAAAAAAAATTATAGTTGGCAGTTATTTTAAGAATGCCAGAGAAATAAGGGAGTCTAGCGACCGTCTGACTGAATTATTCTATTCTCCGGGTGCCGATAAAATAAAAAAGGTCATGCTTAAATCCGATATTGCGATTACGACAGGCGGGCAGACATTGAATGAATTGGCGCGGGTAGGTGTGCCGGCAATAGCTGTTGTTACTGCAGAAAATCAATTGGCTAATGTCCTGGGTTGGAAAAAGGCAGGATATGTCGAATACGCCGGAAGGTGGAGGGACCAGGAAAGGCTTCTTAACAACATCTTGAACTTTATCAAGCTTTTGAAGAGTCGTCAAGTAAGGGCCGTTAAGAATTATGCCGGGAAGCGCCGTATCAACGGGCGGGGAGGCAGTAAAGTGGTTCAATTTCTGCTAAATCATTTAAATACATGAAGAGACGTAATATCGTTATAGCTACTTTAAAATCCTGGAATCTAGAAAATGCGCGGAAGTTCAAAAAAAGAATCGGCAGCAAATACCGCGTTTTTGTATTTAAAGAAAAAGATAAGCTTAATTTTAGCGCACTCAAAAGGGTCAATCCTGAATATGTCTTTTTGCCTCATTGGTCGTGGATGGTCCCTGAGAATATTTTCAGGAATTTTAAATGCGTAGTCTTTCATATGACAGATTTGCCTTTCGGAAGAGGCGGTTCTCCGCTTCAGAATCTGATTTTAAGAGGCATAGGTAAGACTAAGATTTCAGCCATACTGGTAGTTAAAGATGCTGATGCCGGACCGGTTTTTATGAAAAATGATCTTACGCTTTCCGGGTCAGCGGAGCAGATATATAAAAGAGCATCTTCCATAATTTTCAACAACATGATCCCTTTTATCATAAAAAATAAACCAGGTGTCGTAATGCAAAAAGGAGAGATTGTAAGATTTCGCAGAAGGACGGTCGGACAAAGCCGGATTCCTCTGGATATTAGCCTGAAGAAGGCTTATGATTTTATCCGGATGCTTGATGCCGAAGGCTATCCGCGCGCGTTTATTGAAACGAAGGGCCTACGTTTGGAGTTTGACAAGGCGGTGTATAGTCCGGAGCGCATAAAAGCGAGGGTTTTTATTACAAGAAAGGACATTGCATGAAAACTATTTTAGTGGTTGCGGCTCATCCTGATGATGAGGTATTAGGCTGCGGAGGGACTATTGCGCGGTTGGTGAAAGAAGGCTGCAAAGCCTTTACGCTTATATTGGGGGAAGGTATTACCTCAAGGTCCTATGGATTGATAAGAAATAAGCCTGTAAGAAGCAAGATCGATGATCTGAAAGAGTCCGCAATCCAGGCAAACAGGATTTTAGGCGTACGAGAAGTTTTCTTTAGAGATTTTCCGGATAATCAGTTGGATACTGTCGCTCTGATCAAGGTAGTAAAAGAAATAGAAAACGTGAAGAACATAGTGAAGCCCGACACCGTTTTTACTCATTATTGCAAGGATTTGAATGTCGACCATCAGATAACTATTCAAGCGGTAATGACCGCAACGAGGCCGTTTAAAGAAGAAATGGTAAAAGAGGTATATTCATTTGAAGTGCCGTCTTCTACGGAATTCAACTATCCTTTGACTTTCTTTCCGGATGCGTATTTTGATATCTCAAAAACGATCAAAACTAAATTAGAGGCTTTAAAGAAGTACAGGTCTGAATTGCGTAGTTTTTCGCATCCGCGTTCTTTGAAGTTCGTTGAATTAAACGCTTTATATCACGGGGCAAGGGTGGGACTCAAATATGCCGAAGCTTTTAAAAATATAAGAAGCATAAGGTAAAAGATGAAGAATATTCTGCTGAGGAATTTCAGAATTAATGGCTTAAACCTCGTCAATTTTATTAACCTGAGCGCTAAAGAGGTCGAAGAAGTAAGAACACTGAGGAATCATCCTGCGGTACGCAAATGGATGTATGACGGCTCCCTTATCAATAAACGGAATCACGCTTGTTTTATCCGGGATTTAAGAGAATCACGGAGCGATTATTACTGGCTGGCAAAGAACGATTCCGGTAGATATATCGGCGTAATATATTTAAAAAGATTGAATCGGAAGAATAAAAACGCCTTTTTAGGTATTTATGTAAATATGTATAAAAAGTCGCCGGGTTCAGGAACGCAGCTCGTAGAATCTATAAAGAAAATCGCTTTTGAAGCGGCAAAGCTGCATACTCTTAAGCTGGAGGTGCTCAAAGATAATTTCACAGCTATCAGTTTTTATAAAAAATCTGGATTCAAGAAAGAGGGGGAGCTTAAGGAATTTGTGTTTAAAGCCGACAGATGGACCGACGTCATAATCATGGGTATGAAGAAGAGATGAATAAGGATACGGTCATAAAAATCGGTAGAAGGGCTATCGGAGGAAAACATCCGGCCTTCATTATCGCTGAACTGTCCGCCAATCATTTGCATGATTTTCGCGTAGCCGTTAAGACTATAAAGGCGATTAAAAAATCCGGGGCGGATGCCGTTAAATTGCAGACTTATACCGCAGATACCATGACTATAGATTCGCATAAAAGGTATTTTAAGATCAGGCAGGGTACTATATGGGACGGAAAGAATTTATATCAACTTTACAAAGAAGCTTATACTCCGTGGCAATGGCAGCCAAAATTAAAGAAAATCGCAGAAGAGCTAGGATTAATCTGCTTTTCTTCCCCTTTTGACAATACTGCTGTTGATTTTCTGGAAAGGATAGGAATACCGGCCTACAAAGTCGCCTCTTTTGAAATAACTGATATCCCATTGATTGAATATATCGCATCTAAACATAAGCCTGTTATTATTTCTACCGGGATTGCAAAATATCCGGAAATAAAGTCTGCAGTCGCAGCCTGCAAAAAGATGGGCAATAGTCAGATTGCCTTACTAAAGTGTACATCGGCATATCCCGCTGATGCAAAAGAGGCAAACTTAAAGTTGATACCAAGGCTTAAGAAAGATTTTAATGCTGTTATTGGCATATCCGATCATACTTTAGGGAACGCCGTAGCTGTTGCATCGGTTGCGTTAGGTGCAAAAATAATAGAGAAACATTTTATCCTAGACAGGAGGATGGGGGGTCCGGATGCGGCGTTTTCTCTTGAGCCAGCCGAGTTTTCTATTATGGTAAAATTAATAAGAGAAGCCGAAGATTCTTTAGGCGAGGGTGATTATACGCTTTCTCCAAGAGCCGAAAGAAATAGAGCCTTTGCCCGCTCACTGTTCGTAGTGCAAAGAGTAAGAAGAAAAGAGGTCTTTACTAAATATAACGTGAGGTCTATAAGACCGGGGTACGGGTTATCACCGGTGTATATCAAAAGTGTCCTAGGAAAGAGGGCTACCAGGGATATCGAGAAAGGCACTCCTTTGAAAAAGAGCATGATACAGCCATGAAAAAAACTTGTTTATTGATTACAGGAACTAACCCGGGCGCACAAGTTCAAGTTCCAGTCGGACTTATTTATTTAGGGTCACAACTTAAGAAATTCGGCTACCCGGTGGAAATATTCCACGTCACTGATAAAAAGAAATTAAAGATTTGTAAAGAGAAGATTTGCAGCCAAGACTATTTGTTCGTAGGTTTTTCGGTCTGGATGGGCCCTACAAGTTTAGATATGATTGAATTGTCGCAGACGGCGAAAAAACGCGGTATACCGACGATATGGGGTGGCAAGTTTATAACCAGCCTTAAGGTCGATACTTTAACTGAGGATAACGTGGATATAGCTGTTATGGGTTATGCCGAAGAGACTATTGTGGATTTAGCTGATTGTTTCAGCTCAGAAGGAGATCTGTCCAAAGTGGCGGGCATCTATTATAGGGATCAAAACGGGAGCGTAATCAAAACAAAAGACCGCCAGGTAGCTAAGACGGACCTTGATAATTACGAATATGACCTGAGCTTGATACCGGATTGGTCGGTCTATATCGTAAAGCCGAAATCGGAAAGGATAATCTTTGACCCCCTCGAATCGCAAAGAGGGTGTTTATTTAGGTGCCGTTTTTGTTTTCATAGCGACGATACGGTTTACAGCGAATCAGCCAGGAAGATACTAAATTCTCACTCCGTAGATTTTATAATCAACAAAGCTAAAGAATTGAAGGCATTGACAGGCGTCAAGAAGATATCGTTTTGCGACGATGAATTCTGGATAGCAGAAGATAGATCATTAGAGATCATTGAACGATTAAAAGAAATAGGGATTGAAGTAGTTTTTATCAGGATAAGGTTTACAAGCCTTAATGATAATATGCTTAAAAAGCTGGCAGCATTATCCGTCAGCGCTATCGCTTGCGGTTTAGAATCTGGGAATGCAAGGATTTTAAAGATGATGAATAAGGGGTTAACTTTGGATGTAGTTAAGGAGAAAATGCGATTGCTGGCCCAATACCCGATCATTGTCAATACCGTGATAATCGTAGGCAATCCTACCGAGACTAAGGATGAAATGTTGGATAGTATCCGTTTTATGCTCAGTCTTCGAAAAATTAAAAGAAACGTAAATTTACTGACGTTCTTTTACAGGCCTTTGCCTTCGACGGACTTTGGTAAGATCGCTGAGGAGTGCGGTTTTCAAAGGCCGCGTAATGTCAGAGAGTGGGTTAATGTTGCTGCCGAGAATATATTCAATATCGGGCATCAATGGCTGCCATGGTATAACGAACGAGAGAAACAAAATATGAAAATAAAAGATGACTTTTTTGCTTTAAACGATATATTGGTAGAACAATTATACGGGCTTAAGTCTAAAAGGCTTACCACAAAAATATTATGGCCGATATTGTATTTTGTTGAGAGGATAACTTTCGCGCGAATATACTATTGGGATTTTAGATTTCCGATTGATGTAAAAATAGGGATGTTGATTTATGCAATTTATAAGTTAATTAAAAAATAAAACATGATTTTGAAATTTGTAATTCATTTTCAGATAAAGCATTTATTATTAAATGTCAAAAGTTTTCAAAAGTTGATGGTATTTAGTTGAGGGGTGTGCATAATTCATACCGCACACACCAGGTATTTTAGTCTCCTCAACGGTCTTTGATATACGAAATTGTAATATATTAAGGCCTGGTAACTCCAGACACATAAAGACAAGAATGATTGTACATTTTGCAGTCCTTTCATTACAAGTTTTTCTATGTTAAACAGCTCTTTTATATGCCCGATTAAGGGTTCTATAGTTTTTGCTCTTTGAGAATACCGCTTGCGGCCTGCTTCAGAACGGTAGAATTTAAGCCATCTCTTGCGTTCAGGGCGCATATGTCCGTATCGCCTCATAGGCGTAATCAGCAAAGCCTTGGTTTTTTGGCATATGCCTCTTAAGGTTTTATCATCATAGCCTTTATCGGCTAGGAGATATTTCATCTTTTCCGGCCAAAAGCTATTAAATATACCCTTGGCGGTAGGACAATCTGAGTTATTGGCTGGGGTTATTTCGCAATATAAAGGCACAGCTACCTTATGGAATGAGCTCGTCGCTACGAGATGTGTTTTATAACCAAAGACCCAGCCTTTATATTCAGACTTTCCCCAGTCAGCATCTTTGTCAATATTCCTTAGCTTCGGGGGGATAAAGTTAGCTTTCTTATGCTTCTTATGCCAGATGTTACCGCAAGCGTTATGCATAGTAGAATCAACGGAACACATATTGTCGGCTGTTATTTTCTTAGATATGAGCACGCCACCCAAATGCTGAATTTGCTCTTTTACAAACCCGTATAGCGCCTTGAATCTTCTGGCTAAAGTTGTTCTGTGCGGTATGCGTCCTTTGAAACTAAAGACAGAAGCCAGGGATGGATTGTCTATTAGGAAATTATGCATTGTCTTGAAACGGGTTATCTTTTTGAGTATCATTGCATGAAAGAAAATGGCGATATTCTTTACCGAATATATACAGGGCCTGCCTCTTTTAATCTTGCGAGGCAGCCGGATTATAGACTTAACAACATTAACGATTTTAGCTAAAGTGTGTAAATTCATTAGACATTCACCTCCTGTCATCAATTTGGTTTTCATAACCAATTGAAATTTAAGCACTTCAGGAGGCGAATGTCAATGGAATTATGCACACCCCTCATTTAGTTAGCATTTTTAAAAAGAGGAATTTATGAAGATTTATGAAATTGGCTTGAAATTAATTTCATGGTTAAAATGTAATTTATTGCGTTTTATGGTTTATAATAATTTTTTCAATATCCCAAAATTAGAGAATCTACGGCCGTACTATTTTCAACCCGGAATGAGGACCTTTTGGAAGAATTATTCTAATCGTAAAGAAGCTAAAGTAAAAGTGATTATTTATGGTTTAAGAACATATGAAAGATATGATTTGAGCGTGTTTGAGAAAGTACTTTCGGATGTTTTGAGATATAAGAATGCGAACGTCAAGAATTTGATTTGTGATGGTTTACTGACTTCATGCGATGGAGTAACGCATCCTGAATTACACGAGTTTTTATGTGCGACTTGTAAGCAAGAATGTAAGTATTTTCTGAAACTTTATCCAAATGATTTCTTACGACTATCAGATTATTTAACAAAAGAGGATTATATAGATGCCGAAAAGACAGTGAAAGGTCTTGAAGCGGCTGCCTTGAAAGGCTATGAGTTTCTTGGAGTGAAAGTAGGTAATCACGGGTTTACCTCAGCCAATAAGTATTTTAGGAATAAGGTGCAGAATTATAACGACAGCCGCTTTCTGGAGGCGCTTAGGCATAATGTATTTCAAGGGGTCCTGCTTGTATTAGTGGCCAAGGGAATTTTAGAAAAAGAGAAACCCACCCACTTTATAACCCTACATGGTGGATATTCAGCTTGGGGTCCTATTTCAGATTATCTCGGTGCATATGGGGTTTTCATTTATATTCATAACAAATCTATAAATAGAGTAGGTTGCTTTTATATAACTAAAGCCGGGCAGGATTTGAGCGATATTGTCGCGAAGGAGGTTTGGGAAGAGCAGAAATTACTACCTTTAACTGAAAACCAAAGGACTAACCTACGCAGCCACCTTAATTCGGTAAAGCAGGGGAGCACTACTGAATATAAAGTGTACGATTCTACTAAGCGTAGCGATCCGGATACAAGGCTTATGGAGCTGTTAAGGTCAAACGGCAGAAAGAAATTCGCTTTGTATCCGCATCTATTCTGGGATAAGGCTTTTCTGAACAGTTACGACAGCCTCGGGAGTTTCTTCGGTAACGATATCGAATGGATGCTGGAAACGATTAAATTCTTTATCGACAAGAAGGATTCTCTGCTGTTTGTAAAGCCTCATCCGGGAGAAAATATGGCGGCTGATTTTACGGAGTACGGAGCGGCTGAACTCATACGCGACCGGCTCGGCACATTGCCGGACCATATTGTTATAATTGATAAGAAGTGCAGGATCAAGAGTTTCGATTTGATGGATAATGATTGTATTGGGGTGGTTTTTACCAGCACTTCCGGACTGGAGCACAATTTTTTCAAGAAACCGGTACTTGTCGCAGGGAAAATCCACTATGCTATGGCAGGCGCCGCATTGCGGATAAGATCACGGGAGGAATATTTTAGCCTGCTAGAGAATCCCCAGCCGCTTTATGATTTCATAGAAAATAATTATAATACAATCGAACGCTACGCTTATTATTATTATTTCACGCAGCAAGTCAAGATACCGTTCTATAAGGACGATGTGTGGTTGGGCCATTGCATCGATTGGAGGCCGCTGTCTGACTATAAGCGTTTTATCACTTCAGATGAGACAATGAATAGTATCGCCAAGGCTATTATCGAAGGCCGCCATGTAATGAGTATTGATTGAGCCCGTTTGGTTTATCGAGTAGGGCGGTATAATTATTAAGGTTTACTATGGCTGAAGCTACCATCTTTATAGCGTATCATCCCCAATACCTGGTTGATTACATCAATCTGTGCAAGATAGACGGCGGAAGATCCCTGCATATACTAATCATTTGTAAACACAATTATCTAAGCGATGCTATCGTTGATGAGTATTCCGGGAAATTCGACCACATTATCATACTTCCGGATATAGATTACGATAAAAATATTTTTGCTGGGTTTTTATCGTTTAGAAAATTCAAAAGGGAGTATTCGGCTGCGCTTGAGCCGTTGTTGCGCAGAGTCGATTCCTACCGCGTAATATCTTGCTGTTCTGCATGGCTGCCGGTAAATGCCTTGCTTACGGCTTTATGCCGTAATCCGAAATTCCAGTCGTTATTCACTGTATGCGAGCATATTGCATCCCGCGGAGAAATCAATTATCTCCGGACGTTGATCACGTTTATTTATGCTTTGATACTTGGCTTGCGCCTTACTTATTCCGACAGAATCCACGGCTATCTTTATAAGACTAATTCGTGGAATGGCGCCCTTAGATTCATTGGCCCGTATGAGGAGATAACGGATAACGCCGCGAATGATAAAAAAATAAAGATCTGTTACATCCGTAGGCCGGCAAGGCCGAAGCGGCAGGACGTACGCACAGGGATGGTGGTATTTTACAGCGACCGCAACCTGGATGCGTATAAATCTTCGCTCTCACAGGAGGACCGGCGTTGCAGGCTGGAGCAGTTTATATCGCGCCTTGGTGAGTTTTACAGTTCGCATACCATTGTATGCAAGCCGCATCCGCTGGATAAAGGCATGCCGATTGAAGAAATGCGGCTTGCTAATTTTCAGCCTTGCGAACAGCCCCTATTGACCCAGATGCATCTGCAGCTAAATATAGAACAGGTTGTAGCTTGTTATTCCATATCTTCTACTTCACTGCTCTATTCGGCGTCCATAGGAATACCTTCTTACTCTTTATTCAAATATCTCGGATACGGCGAAGACGCAAACCTGAAGATTTTTTTTGATAGCCCTAAAGCGCAGCAGAATCGTTATCTTTATAATCTTAATGCGCTTGAAGAGATAGGCAGAATAGACAATATGGATATCGAGCCTGTAAAAATGGCAGATGCCGGGGACTGGGACCGGGTGATGTATTCACATGATGTTCAATATGCTCTTAAGTAGCGGAGGTTATTTTGTGCTTATTGATCGGTAAGGTCGTGAATAAAATAAAGCATTTTTATGTGGTAAGCTTGGGACCTGTCGCCAGGGCGATTAAATCCCCGCCTTTTCCCAAAAATCCCGACGGCAAGGTTTTGGTCCATATCGGCTGCGGAGAATTAAATGATCCACGGTATATAAACATAGATGCGCGTTCTATGCCCCATGTGCATTATGTGACGCAGAGTCTTGAGATGAGTCAATTTTCTCCTGGTTCGGTAGACTTAATTTATGCCTGTCACGTTTTGGAGCATTTATCTCACCGTAACCTTTTTTCAACCCTCTCTAATTGGTTTAACCGTTTAAAGCCAGGGGGAATACTTCGGCTATCTGTTCCAAATTTTGATGCGGTTATCGAAATCTACCAAGATCAAGGTAAAAATATTAATACTATCAAACTACCCTTACTGGGCGGACAAGAATATGATTTTAATTATCATAACTCCGTATTTAATTATAACTATCTTTATGATCTTCTTAAAAATTGCGGATTTACCACTATTAAAGAGTGGAATTCAAAATCTGCCCCATACTACAGCTTCGATGATTGGGCGGGGAGGGCTTTTATCGTTGGAGGCAAAGAATATCAGATAAGTCTTAATTTAGAAGCAGTAAAGTGATCTGGTAAATTCACGCATAATTCAAAAGCCTTTTATAGTATATGCTGGGAGTAAAGAATGAAAAAGTTTACTTCAGAAGAAATAAAAGAATTTGTATCAAAGCCGTTGTTTAAAGAGGGGAACGCTTTAGACAAAGATTTGACTTGGCTGAAGATTTCCATTGTTACCCCATCTTTGAACCAAGCTCAATTTCTGGAAAGAACAATATTGAGCATTTTAAACCAAAATTATCCAAACCTTGAGTACATTATCATCGATGGTGGATCCACCGATAGGAGTGTGGAAATAATAAAGAAGTATGAAAAATATTTGACGTATTGGGTAAGTGAACCAGATAAAGGCCAGGCTAATGCAATAAATAAAGGATTTCAAAAAAGTACCGGAGAGATACTAGCTTGGCTTTGTTCTGACGATGTGTATCTACCCAAATCTTTGATGAAGATTAGTTCTGTTTGTACAAAAACTGGGGCTGATTTAGTTTACGGAAATACTTATTTAATCAATGAGATAGATAAGATCATTGGAGAGCATCGTAATGTTAGATATTCTAAATTTTTTCCTAAGGCCGCTATCATTAATGGAATATTTAGTATTTCTCAGCCATCTATGTTTTGGAGGAGGGAGCTTTTTATAAATGTTGGAGGAGTTAACGAAAAGTTATGCAATGTTCTCGATAATGATTTAATAATAAAGTTTTTGCTTACTAATCCCAAGGTAGTGAATACTAAAGATTTTATTTCTTGTGAGAGATTGCATGCTGCTCGTAAAACTACAAGATTAAAGCATATTGCCGCGCAGGAAATTTTAGTCCTAAGAAGGCTCTATGGCGGAACAGATAGAATCAATCTTCACGATAAATTATTAGCTTATTTACTCAAAACTTATTTATTTATTAAGCAAGGCGATTTTTTCTGGTTACTCAATAGAGCTATTGGCAGGGCCATGCCGAAACAGCGTTTTAGAAAAGGGGCTTCTTAATAAACAATTTGTTGGGCTTATGAAAATATGAAAAGCAATCATGTTATAAAAAGATCATGGTCAAACTTAATCCCACTTTGTATTATAATCGCATCATTTGGGCCATATGTATATTCGTCATTCGGATTGAGGACCGAACACATATTGATTTATCTCTTATTGTTATATGTGGCTCCCGTTTTCATTAGGAGGCGCCGTTTTATTCTTTTGCCACTACCGCTGTTGGGAATAATTGTTTCACTCTTGGGAATTATTTTATGGACTTTGTTTGGTTCAATATTTGAAAACTATCCTATCGTGTCTTTTAGCAAATATTTGTCTTCTATAGAAAACTACGTCCAACCAATAGCTGTTATTATATTGGTACTGACTTTTGTTAGGTATATCTTATATAAAGACTTTTTGAGCCCTTTTCAAAACTTATGCCGATGCCTAATTTTGTTGCTTTGCCTGAATTCGATTATAGAATGCTTTTCTATTTTTTTCGATCTATCCAATTTCTTACGGCCTTTTGTATTTAGTTGTTTCGGGGATGTATCGATTTCGCAGCTTGCTTCGGCAATGGGAAGGCGTTCAGGAATTTTTAACCAACCTGTTGAAAATGGGTTGACCTATTCTTTAGGGCTTCTTTCTTGGGCCTATCTGAAGCGCGTTTCGGCAAAGGCTAGTTTTAAAGATTATTGCTTTTTGTTTTTGTTATTAGTTGGAGGGTCTTTATCGGTCTCTAAAATATTTATATTAGGTGGCATACCGTTGTTCATTCTCTATTTGAATCCTATTGGTTATCTTAAAAAGTGTTTTAACTGGCGTTTTCTCTTGGGTGCCATAATGAGTTGTTGCGTTATCCTATGGATGATTAAATTTTGGGTAGGTTGGGACTATTTTTGTCGGCTGTTTAGAATTGGAAAGGAGACCAATTTAGTTGAGCTGTTTACCGGCGGACGTTTTGGTGCAGAATATAGTACTATGCCGTCTAACTTTGCAAGGATATGGCATGAATCGCCGTTGTATGGTTTTGGTTTTGGCGCTACTTCTTGCTTTGACAATGCATATTTAGAATTCTTTTTACAAGGGGGTGTGGTTGCGTTGCTAGGGTATCTTGCATTGCTTGCTGTTTATTTTCGTTACAGCCTACGAGCTTTTCTTAAAAGCTATGAAGAAGGCCGCCTTTTGCTGGCATTTTTTGTTCTGGTAATGGGGGCTAGTTTGGGCGCGCCCGTTTTAACATTAAACCGGTTTTCAACTATTTTCTGGGTATTGAGTACGTTTCTTTTTCTTATGTTACAAGTTCGGCGAAGAGACAAAGTTAAAAATCGCATTATATCCAACCAAACATTAAGGGCTGATATATAATAAAAATGTTTAAACTTAAAATTCTCACATTTTCTGGTTGGTATCTCCCAGGCTATAGGGGGGGCGGGCCGATACGGACGTTAGCCAATATGGTGGAGAGGTTGGGGGATGAATTTGGATTTAAGATTGTTACCTCGGATCGCGATTCTCAAGACACAAAACCTTATTCCGGAATCATGATTAACAGATGGAACAATGTCGGGAAAGCGGAGGTTTTTTATATGTCTCCGAATAGGCGTTCTTTGCAACATCTTAGGAGGATTTTCTGTGCCACCGAGTATGATGTACTCTATTTAAATAGTTTTTTCTCGCCTTATTTTACCATCAAGCCGTTGTTATTAAGAAGATTGCGACTGATACCTGATAGGCCATTGGTTATCGCTCCCCGAGGGGAGCTTTCTCTAGGTGCGCTTGGCCTGAAGCGGTTGAAAAAACGGGTGTATATTGCAGTATCAAAGGCGTTTGGTTTGTATCAGGATGTTGTGTGGCAGGCGTCAAGCGAGCACGAGGAGGTGGATATCCGGAACTGGTTCGGAAACGATGTGCGGGTGATTATTGCTCCGGATTTGCCACCGCAAGTTTACGAGAGTAAGGATTCTACGTTAAAAAGGGAAAAAACTAAGGGTGTTCTGAATATGGTGTTTCTTTCGCGTATATCGCGAAAAAAGAATCTGCGCGGCGCTTTAGAGATGCTTAAAGGATTAAAAGGACAAGTTAAGTTTAACATATACGGGCCGATAGAAGACAGGGCATATTGGATGGAGTGTCAGAAGATAATTAGTAGCCTGCCGGAGAATATTAAGGTTCAGTATTACGGTGAAGTGGAGCATGGTCGGGTAGTCGATGTTATGAATGAACACGATTTATTCTTTCTGCCTACGTTCGGAGAAAATTTTGGGCATGCAATACTGGAGGCTTTCTGCTCTGGATGCCCTGTCCTGGTGAGCGACCGTACTCCGTGGCGCGGCTTAGAAGAAAAAGATATTGGTTGGGACCTCCCGCTTAATCAGCCGGAACTATTCAGAAAGGCGCTTCAGACGTGCGTTGATATGGACAACCTAAAGCATATGGAGTGGTCTAAGAGGACACGAGAATATGGGTTTCAGGTAACGAAAGATAATGAAACGGTTGAAAGAAATCGTTCGCTTCTTCAAGGTGCCATAGGTGAGATTTAAGATAGGTCAAAGTGTACTTATTTAGACTGGAGGATTGAATGAAAATATTGGTTACAGGAGGTGGCGGTTTTATCGGCACTAATTTATGCAGTGAATTGCGATCAAGAGGCCACAAAGTAACTGTCGTAGATCTATATAATACAGATCGGAGTGATTATCTAAGATGCGATGTAAGAAATTATCGTCAAATAGAAAATGTTTTTGAAGAGTGCGGCCCGTTTGATTATATCTATCATCTTGCTGCCGAATATGGGCGATGGAATGGGGAGGCTTTTTATGAAAATTTATGGCAGACAAATGTAATTGGGTCTAAGCACGTATTAAGGTTGCAAGAAAAATATAAATTTCGGATGATCTTTTTTTCTTCAGCAGAGGTGTATGGAGATTATGAAGGAAAAATGGCTGAGGCCGTGATGATGGATAATAAAATAAAAGATACTTATCAGATGAACGATTATGCTATATCAAAGTGGGCTGGGGAGTTAATGTGCCTTAATTCTGCGCAAATGTTTAAAACCGAAACAGTGCGCGTGCGTCCAGTTAATTGCTATGGACCTCATGAGGAATATACGCCTTACAGGGGTTTTATTCCAAAATTCATCTATCATGCGTTGCATAGAAAGCCTTATGTGGTTTATAAAGGCCATAAAAGGATAATTGATTTCGTGGAGGATACCTGTAGGACATTCGCAAATATTGTGGATAATTTTATACCTGGAGAAGTTTATAATGTCGGTGGAAAGGTAGAATGGGAAATGGATATTAAAGAGTATTCTGATCTAATTCTAGAAACCACCGGAGCTAGTAAATCGCTTGTGACTTATAAAGAGGCAGAGCCTTTTACTACGAAAGTAAAAACAATGGATTTTTCTAAAGCTGTAAGGGATTTAAAACATAATCCTCAAGTCGCTCCTAATGACGGGATAAAGAAAACAGTTGAATGGATGAAATTGTTCTATAGGATTTAGCGAGGTTGGTTGTATGAAGGATAAAAGAATAAAGGTATTGTTTGTATTCGGGACCAGGCCAGAGGCTATTAAGATGGCACCGGTTATTAAGGAGTTCCAAAGGAATAAGGGAGAGTTTAATGTCCGTATTTGCGTAACTGCGCAACACAGGGAGATGCTGGACCAGGTGCTTGATCTGTTTTCTATAAAGCCCCATTACGATCTTAATGTAATGACAAAAAGGCAGTCATTGCCTAAGGTGACAGCGAGTATTCTTCTGAGAGTTACTAGAATAATAGAAAAGGAAAATCCCGATATTGTTTTTATCCAGGGAGATACAACCACTACTTTTGCAACTGCTCAGGCGGCGTATTATTTAAAAATACCGGTAGCCCATATCGAAGCGGGGTTGCGCACAAATAACAAGTATAGTCCTTTCCCTGAAGAGATAAATCGCCGCCTTACAAGTGTTATTTCTGACTTTCATTTTGCTCCGACAAGAGGAGCAAGGGAAAATTTAATTGCGGAAGGCTTTAAAGAATCTTCAATTTATGTAACTGGAAATACGGTGATAGATGCTCTTATGGCAGTGGTCAGAAGGCAGAAGGCAGAAGGTAGGAAGATGGTCTTGGAGAAATATTTTCTAGAAAAGTGGAACCTGATATTACGAAAAGAGACTAATAAATCAAAACTTATCCTGGTAACCGGCCACAGGCGTGAGAGCTTTGGGGGAGGATTTCAGAGAATTTGTAAGGCCTTGCGCATATTGGCTAAGGATAACCCCGGCATACAGATTGTTTATCCTGTTCATTTAAACCCTAATGTTCAGGAACCGGTACATTCAATTTTAGGGAATATAGATAATATTCATTTGATATCTCCGCTTGATTATGACCCTTTTGTTTTTTTAATGACTTGCGCCGATCTTATTCTTACGGATTCAGGGGGGATTCAGGAAGAAGCCCCAGCTCTTGGAGTATCTGTTCTTGTTATGCGGGATACTTCGGAAAGGCCCGAGGGGATAGAGGCTGGATCGGCAAGATTGGTGGGTACAGATATTAAGGCTATTGTTGCTGAGGCCCAGAAACTTCTCGATAATGGTGATGAGTATAAGCGCGCATCAAAGGCAATAAGTCCTTATGGAGACGGAAAGGCGAGTGAAAGAATTGTTAAAATAATCTCAAAGTATTTTAGGAGGCAAAAATGAACGGTGTTAATGAAAAGAGAGCCCAATTGGTGAATGAATATTTATTGAAATTGAACTTAAAGAGTGAGTTAGTGGAATATTATAGAGGCAGAAATATTTTGGTCACCGGTGGGGCAGGCGCTATTGGTAGTAATCTTATACTTGCTTTATCAGAGCTAGTGGGAAGTGGCGGTAAAGTTGTTATATTAGACAATTTATCTTCAATTAAAGAGAAAAAGCCTTGGAACGTAGTTCCTTTAAGCAATATCATGTTTGTCGAAGGCGATGTCAGAAACGATATTGATTTAAAGAGAGTTTTTAAAGAAGATATTTCTATAGTGTTTCATCTATCCGCTTTTTTTGCCAATCAAAATTCAATTGATTACCCTGAAATTTCAGCTGAGGTTGATATTATCGGGCTAATTAAACTACTAGAATATTCACGGCTTGCCAGAGTAGAAAAGTTTATTTACGCATCAAGCGGATGCGCCATTTACGGCTCTTACCCTAAGTTGCCTTTGAAAGAAGATTTTATATCAATGCATTTAACAACGCCTTATCAGATTAATAAAATGACTGGTGAAATGTACTGTAATTTTTACGCGCACCATTACGATATGCAGACAGTCAACTGTCGGTTTTTTAATTCCTATGGCCCAGGTGAGGTTCCAGGCCAGTATCGTAATGTAATCCCGAATTTTATCTATTGGGCTATGAAAGGGCAACCACTGCCAATTACAGGCACAGGCGAAGAAACCCGGGATTTTGCCTATGTGTTGGATTTAGTGCAGGGCCTCTTAAAAGGCGGCTTTTATCAGAAAGTAGTTGGTGAAAGTTTCAATTTAGCTGCAGGCAGAGAAATAAGCATTTTGGAGATGGCCAAGCTTGTAAATGAAACAACCTGCAATAAGACGGATTTAATATTTTTGCCACGAAGAAAATGGGATACCAAACCCAGATTATTGGCTTCGATTGAAAAAGCTCAAAAATTAATAAATTATCATCCGATGGTCGAGTTTAAAGAAGGGTTTATGAAAAATATTGAATGGTTTAAAGACAACTGGGAAATTATAGCAAATATGGCAGATTTTTCCCCCGGGATGAGTAGCGCGGTAAGGAGCAAAGGTCCCGTATGAAGCGAATTTTGTTTTTAACTCAATGGTTTTATCCAGAACTTAGTTTTAAAGGATTGCCTTTTACAAAGGAATTGAGCAAGCTAGGTTATGAGGCGCAAGTCTTAACAGGTTTTCCGAATTATCCCGGCGGCAAAGTTTATGATGGTTACAAAATAAAGCTGTTCCAACGAGAAATAATTGATGGAATTTCTGTTTTTCGGGTTCCGTTATATCCCAGCCACGATAATAAGCCATTAAATCGTATAGCAAACTATATAAGTTTTGCATTATCAGCATCGTTTTTGGGGTTTTTAGGGATAAAACGCCCTGATCTTATTTATGCGTATCATCCGCCGGCAACCATAGGCTTGCCAGCTTTATTTTTGCATTTACTATATCGTGTACCTTTTGTTTATGATATTCAGGATCTATGGCCGGACACCCTTCCGGCAACTGGTATGGTTAATAATAGGGCAGCCATATGGCTGGTAAAAAAGTGGTGCCAGCTTATATATTCACAAGCGGCTAAAATTGTTGTTTTATCCCCGGGTTTTAAGGAAATATTAACAAGGCGCGGTGTACCTGAGAATAAGATTGAAGTTATATATAACTGGTGTCATGAAGAACATTTACAGGCGGTTGTGCGTAATGAAGCTTTGGGAAAGGAATTGGGAATGGCAGATCGATTTAACATCGTATTTGCCGGGACTATGGGTAAGGCTCAAGCCCTAAGCGCGGTTTTGGATGCAGCGCGTCTACTGTTTGACAAATTGCCCAAGATTCAATTTGTTTTTGTTGGCGGTGGTATTGATGTCGAGAGGTTGAAAAAAATTAAAGATGCGCAAGGGTTGAAGAATGTTCGTTTTCTGCCACATCAGCCTATGAGCGAAATAGGGGAAATTTTGGGTTTAGCTGATGTATTGCTTGTTCATCTAAAAGATGATCCTCTTTTTAAGATTACTATTCCCGGTAAAACTCAAGCTTATATGGCGGCAGGCCGTCCGATTTTAATCGGTGTCAGAGGAGATGCTGCGGCTTTGGTTGAGAAGGCAGGGGCTGGTATTGCATGCACGCCAGAAGACCCGCTGGATATTGCTTTAGCTGTTGAAAGGTTGTATAATCTCTCCAGGGAAAAGCTTGATCGGATGGGACAAAATGGCAGGAGTTTTTATAAACAGGAATTATCGCTTTATGTCGGTGTGCGCAGGTTTGAAAAAATATTTGCGTCTCTTATTAAGTAAATTTAAAGGATGAGTTTAATCGAAGTGGCTACAGCATCTGAGCAAAAAAAAATTAATATCCGCATAAAGCGTATTTTTGATTTAGGGATTGCTGTTCCCTTGATAGTTGTTCTTTCGCCTGTTTTTTTCTTGATTGGGTTTATGGTTAGAATGATAATTGGAAAGCCGGTGTTATTTCGACAGGACCGTCCCGGAAAGGATGGTAAAACCTTTGTTATTAATAAATTTCGCACCATGACGGATGAACGCGATAAGGATGGGAATTTACTTCCTGATGCAAAAAGACTTAAACCCCTTGGGCGTTTTTTACGGAAAATGAGCTTGGATGAGTTGCCGGAATTATTGAATGTAATTAAAGGCGAGATGAGTCTTGTTGGGCCGCGGCCTTTGCTTAAACAGTATTTAAATTTTTACACGCCCGAGCAGGCAAGGCGGCATGAGGTAAAACCGGGGATTACCGGCTGGGCGCAAATACATGGCCGGAATAATACCCCATTCAGCAAGCGATTTGCCATGGATGTATGGTATGTTGATAATTATTCCTTTTGGCTCGATATCAAGATTATTATCTTGACAGTGGTTCAGGTTTTTAAAAGAAAGAATATCAGAAGCGATCTCGAGCGGTGTTATTTTGAAGTAAATGATTGCGGGTTACCAGACAAGATTAAAACGGAGGAAGATGATGATTAAAGGAAAGAAAGTTGTTTTGCGTCCTCTTGAAGAGAGTGATTTGGATTTTTGCCAAGTTCTTTATAATGATCCGCATATTCGGGATATGGTGGTTGGTTGGGATTTCCCTTCATCTAAGAAAAATCAGAAAATATGGTTTGAATCCTTAATTAAGGATAAAAGAAATATTAGGTTCATTATTGAAACGAAGAAGAAAGAACGTCTTGGCCTTACCGGACTGTGGAATATAGATTGGCATAACCGCAGCGCTTTAAATGCTATTAAGCTTTTGGTAACAAGGAAGACTAAGGGTAAGGGATATGGAAAAGACGCGATTATGGCAATGGCTGCGTTTGCCTTCTTTAATGTTGGATTACATAAATTATGGTGTGAGATCATTGATTATAATATCCCTTCTCTTAAAGCTTATACTCAACGATGTGGATGGAAAATTGAAGGTAAACTTCGGAAGCATATTTTCAAAAATGGTGAGTATCATAATCTTTATTCTATTGGCTGTTTAAAAGATGATTTCCTTTCTGTGCCTGACGCGCAGGAATATATACCAAGTAATATTCCTGAAGGGATGAGGCGGGTGGTTAGAAAAATTAGTTTGGAATAATTTATTTTAAAGTTGCCATGGGGAAGAAAATGAAATCAATTGAAATAGGCGGTGAGTTTCACTGGGACGGTTTACCAAAAGGACCTTTTTTACCATGGCCTGAATCTTATTTATTTTTATCCTTGGGTCGAGATGCGGTTTTAGCTTTACGGAAAAGAAGAAAGGATGAAATTCTAGCCAAGACTTTATTTATTCCGGATTATTTTTGTCCTGAGGTTAGTAAATATTGGAAAGATAATGGAATAACAATACAGCAATATGAAGATGATCCAAGATGGCCGCACCCTAACTGGAATACTTTAACTCCTGCTCGCGGGGATTGTGTTTTAGCGGTAAACTATTTTGGTGTTAGAGACGGATCAATTTGGCAGGATTGGTATAAAAGTAATCCTCAGATATCGTTAATAGAAGATCATTCCCATGATCCTCTTTCAGTTTGGGCTAAAACCTCAAATGCAGATTATTGTTTTGCTTCTATTCGTAAGATTTTTCCTGCCCCGGATGGCGCAATTCTTTGGTCACCTCGCCGCCATTCATTGCCTCCTGAACCCGAGAATCAAAACTGGTCTGGAAGCGCTTTAAAGCTTGCGGGTATGATTTGGAAAAAAGAGTATTTTGGCAGTAAAGAAACAAATTTGTTATTAAAGGATAGTTTTAGAAAGTTTCAAGTAGAAGGTGAAAAACTTTTATCTGAAAGTAAGGGTTTGAGCATTTCACCCTGGAGCCATAATCTGTTATTAAATGGGTTTCCTGAGAATTGGCGTATTAAACGAGAAGAAAATGTGCGTTTGTTGCTCGAACTTTTAAAAGAATCCACTAATGTTAAATCCTTATTTTCAGATTGGCCTCTAGGTCACTGCCCGTTCAATGTAGTTTTGGTATTTAAAACAAATGAGGGCCGGGAAATTTTTCGTTCCAGAATTATCTCAAAAGGCATTTTTACCCCTGTTCACTGGGTGTTAGATTTAGACAAGGATGGCCATGCTTTTGATTTATCGAGTTGTATATTAACTATCCCCGTAGATCATCGATATAGTGCCGCCGACATGCATTTTATTGCGGATACCATAAAAGAGATCGATAATGAAATCTAACCCAATGAGCGTCAGATTATGAAAATTAGTAAAAAAGCCATAATTGCTGATAATTGTTTGCGCAAAGTAATGTTTTTTGAGAACGCGCGAACTGGGTTTCGGACGTTTCTGAAAGCGGCTTTTAATGGCAAGCCGGGTAAGGTGCTATTACCGGCGTATATAGGCTGGTCATCAAAAGAAGGTTCGGGTGTATTCGATCCTGTGGCAGAACTTGGTATGGACTATGTTTTCTATAGAATGACAGATCGGCTTCATATTGCTATGGAAGATGTAGTAAGATGTTTTAGGGAAAATAACATTGTAGTCGCCGTGATTATCCATTATTTTGGTTATGTGGACCCGGCGTATGAAGATTTCGTGGCGGCTGCGCATGATGCTGGAATAGCGGTTCTTGAAGATGAAGCACATTCGATGTTGAGTGATATAATAGGCGGTATTTGTGGCAGGAGAAGTGAAGCAGGTATATATTCATTACACAAGCTTCTTCCCGTAGATAAAGGAGGAGTTTTGTTTTTGAAAAATGATAATAAAAAGTTGATAGCTAATGAGCAATCTAGAGTTGAAGATATAGTGCCATATTGGGAATATGATTTGTTTACAATAGCCAAAAAACGCAGGGAAAACGCAATGGCATTGATTAAGATGTTAGGAAAGCTTGCGGGTGAAGTGGATATTTTATGGCCGGTTATTAATGATGGCGTAGTTCCACAGACGCTCCCGGTGCTTATCAAAAATGTATCAAGGGATAAGCTTTATGAGGCTATAAATTTAGGCGGCTATGGCGTGATTAGCTTGTACCACACTATGATTGAACAGATAAATAAAGAGATGTTTCCGGTTTCTCATGGGTTGTCGCGTAAGATTATGAATTTGCCGGTGCACCAGGATTTAGGTAATAAAGAACTTCACGAATTGGTTGATTATCTTGAGCTTAGCATAGCGGGCTTGAAGGGTTAAGCCGGTAGAGGTTTATTGGGAATGCTGCCGAGGGAAGAAAAAATGCAGAGCACGAATTTTCAGGTTTTGGCTGCAAAAGATATTAAGGAACGCTCTCGGTGGCTGGAAATTTGGTTGTCTTGGCCGCGGCATGATATTTTTGCCCATCCTGATTTTGTTCGTATTCACGAATCTGAATTTGAAAAGGCTTTTGCTGCTGTCTATAAAACAGAAAAGGGGACAATTCTTTATCCGTTTCTTAAAAGAAATTTGGGAGCTTTAGATTGGATTCCGAAAGAATTTTTTTCATGGATTGACTTAAGTTCTTCTTATGGCTATGGTGGAGCGTATTATTGGGGTGATGATACTGCTAAAGCAGAAGTGTCGGATAATTTTTGGAAAGTGTATAATGAATGGGTAGAAAAGGAAAATTGTATCAGTGAATTTATAAGATTTCATCTTTTTGATCAGGATTTGGCGGTTTACCCGGGTGAAAAGATAATGCGAAGCAAAAATATTGTCCGCACTCTTATGTTATCCGAGGACAACCTTTGGATGGATTTTGAACAAAAAGTCCGTAAAAATATTAAAAAATCTCAAAGATCTAGATTAGAATGCATCATCGACGAAGATGGCCGTTATCTGGACGATTTTTTAAAGATATACGAAAGCACGATGACAAGGCGTAAGGCAACTGATTTTTACTATTTTAATAGAAATTATTTTGAAACTATATCTAAAAACCTCTCTGACAATAGTGCCTATTTTCATGTCTTGGATAATGGCAAGATCGTATCAACCGAACTTGTTATTTATTCATCTCAGACAGTCTATTCATTTCTTGGCGGCACTGCAGATGAAGCATTTAATAAACGGCCTAACGACTTATTAAAATACCATGTAATGATTTGGGCTAGAGAACACAGGATATCAAACTATGTATTGGGTGGCGGATATGCGCCTGAAGACGGCGTATATCGATACAAAAAATCATTTGCCCCTCATGGCGAGTATGATTTTTATACAGGGCAAAGGATTATTAATTTAAGCAAATATAAAAAACTTATTGATACAAGGAGGAATAGTTTGCATGGAGTATGGCAACCTCAGAATGGATACTTTCCGCAATATCGATCTTGATGTAATTGTTGGAGAAATAACTGAAAGAATGATATGACAAAAGCGAAGAGAATATTTCTTTCTCCGCCTCATATGAGCGGCGAGGAATTAAAATTTGTACATGAGGCATTTAAAAGTAATTATATTGCTCCGCTTGGTCCACAAGTTGATGCATTTGAGCGAGAGCTATCCGAGTATGTGGGGATTCCTTATACT
>Ga0180009_10000966_pt1 | contig 36426 bp, 30 predicted proteins | sample OS_PC_MetaG_FD_123537 | JGI IMG/M metagenome (GOLD analysis project Ga0180009, IMG submission 123537) | Groundwater microbial communities from the Aspo Hard Rock Laboratory (HRL) deep subsurface site, Sweden - OS_PC_MetaG | ecosystem: Environmental > Aquatic > Deep subsurface > Groundwater... | reverse complement strand
ATTTGATTCCCGGGTGGAGGTCGTCAAATGTTTGTGAATCCAGAACACAATCAAAAGGTTGCCTAGTGTTCCGGGCTGACATTCAGGTTCCCGGCAGGGAACCATATGTCAGAGTCGGAGCACCAGCTGACGCGGCAAACAGTGCGCGGCTTCGCGGAGGAGAAGGCCCATGGCGCGCCTGAGCCTCTCCGAGCGCGCCCGCGTCACCAGGCTTGCCGCCGAACGCGCGCGCCGCCGCATCGTTTCGCGCGCCTTGTATTCGCGGCTATTGCGCTGGCGCTACGGGTCCACCGTTGCCGACCAGCTCCTCATCATTCCACAGGATCTGCGCACCCGCGACCCGAGTTTCTGGCAGGAGATCCAGGTCGGCCAGTTCGGGCTCGCCGGTTCGCTGGCCATCCTCGACGGCGAATCGCCCTTCAGCGTGCGGCCGCCGAGCCAGGCCTGGGGACGTGCGCTGCACGGCTTCGGCTGGTTGCGGCATCTCGAATCCGCCGAAGACGACGAGGCGCAGGAAGCCGCCCGCCGGCTGGTGGTCGAATGGACCGCGAAATACCGTGGCGGTGGCGGCGGCCTGCCCTGGCGCCCGGAAGTCATCGCCCGGCGGCTTTTCTCGTGGATTACGCACGCCGGGTTCCTCCTTGAAGACGCGGATGCCAGAAGCTACGACGCCATCTCCGAAAGCCTCGGCTTCCAGCTCGTGCGGCTGTCCGCGTCTTGGCGCACCGCCCCCGTCGGTCCGCCCCGGCTGTTGTCGCTTATGGCGATCGTTCTCGGCGACCTGACGATTGCCGATCACGAGCGCCAGCTCGCTGACGCCGAACGCCTGCTGGCCAGCGAACTGGCCCGCCAGATTTTGCCCGATGGGGGCCACATCAGCCGCAATCCGGCGCTGCTCGTCGAACTCCTGCTCGACCTCCTGCCGCTCAGCCAGTGTTTTGTCGCCCGCAACCGGCCGGTGCCGAAGGAGATGTCGTCAGCCATTCGCCGGGCACTCGGCATGCTGCGCTATATGCGCATGGGGGACGGCTCGCTGGCCCGCTTCAACGGCACCGGCCTCGCCGACCCAGCGCACATTGCTACCGTGCTCGCCTATGGAGCCGGAAACGGCCGGGCGCAGATGGAAAAGGCGCCTGACAGCGGCTACGCGCGTATCGAGGCCGACCGCACGCTCGTCATCTGCGATGTCGGTGCAGCCCCGCCGCTCGAATTCGCTGGCACCGCGCATGCCGGCTGCCTGTCGTTCGAGCTGAGCCATGGCCCATACCTCATTCTCGTCAACGGCGGCGCGCCCCGCGCTCGCGAGACCGAGTGGATGACGAAAGCCCGCGCGACGGTTTCCCACAACACGCTTTGCCTCGGCGAGAAGTCGTCCTCGAAAATGGTCCGCCACCCGTTCCTTGAAGACCTGGCCGGCGCCTATCCGATCCGTTACCCCAACGTCGTTTCCTGGGAACTCACCGTTCCCGGCGTAGACGCCAGCTCCAGTTTCATCCTGAAAGCCCGCCACGACGGCTACGTGCATCGCTTCGGATTGATCCACGAGCGCACATTGCGCCTGTCGACTGCCGGCCTTCGCCTGGAGGGTGTCGACCGTATCGGCGGCAGAACCGCTTCGGTCCGATTGAAGAAGGACCTGCCCTATTCGCTCCACTTCCACCTGCATCCCGAGGTCGGCGTATCGGAACTGTCGGACGAGGGTTACCTCCTCCTCGATCTGCCCGATGGGACAGCATGGCGTTTCCGCGCATCAGGCGCCAGGCTGACCGTCGAGGACGGCATTTATTTCGCCGACTCGACCGGCCCGCTGCGCACCCGCCAGATAGTTCTGCGCGGCACGACTTTCGGCGAAACCGAGATCACCTGGTCGCTGACGGGTAACTGAACGGCGGACGCATGCGTATCAAGTCCGACCATCTTCCCCATCTGTCGCGTTTCGCCGGTCCGCCGGCCTATGCTACTCAAGGGATGAACGATAGGCTTGCCACTCAAGAAGAAAGACGAAGACAGAACATGTCCGAGACGCCGCGCAAAATCGCAAGAGCTCTGCTGTCCGTTTCCGACAAGACCGGCCTGCTGCCGTTCGCGCACGCACTGGCGCAGATGGGCGTGGAGCTTGTATCGACCGGCGGCACCGCCAATGCGCTGAAGACCGCCGGCCTAATGGTCCGCGATGTCTCCGATCTGACCGGCATGCCGGAGATGATGGACGGGCGCGTCAAGACGCTGCATCCGAGCGTCCACGGTGGTCTGCTGGCCATGCGCGATAATGCAGCGCATCAGGCCGCCGCAGCCGAGCACGGCATCGTCCCGATCGATTTGCTCGCGGTCTCGCTCTATCCCTTCGAGGAAACGCTTGCCGCCGGCGGCGATTTCGACGCCCTGATCGAGAACATCGACATCGGCGGTCCGGCGATGATACGCGCTGCCGCAAAGAACCATGACGGCGTCACCGTCGTCGTCGATCCCGCCGATTACGACCGCGTTCTGGCTGAACTCCATGCCAACGGCGGCGCCACGCGTCTGCCGCTCCGCCGCGCGCTCGCCGCCAAGGCCTATGCGCGCACGGCGTCCTATGATGCGGCAATCAGCACATGGATGGCCGGCGTCACGGGAGACACCGCCCCGGCCTGGCGGACTTTCGGCGGCCGCTTGGCGCAAGTCACACGGTATGGCGAGAATCCGCATCAGACGGCAGCCTTTTATACCAGCGGCCAGCAACGCTACGGCATTGCCACGGCCGTCCAGCATCAGGGCAAGGAACTCTCCTACAACAACCTCAACGACACCGACGCGGCATTCGAGCTGGTCGCCGAATTCCCGTCGGAAGCCGCCGCCGCCGTTGCCATTATCAAGCACGCCAACCCCTGCGGGGTCGCAACCGGCGCGACCTTGAAGGACGCCTACCTGTTGGCGCTACGCTGCGATTCCGTCAGCGCCTTTGGCGGCATCATCGCTGTCAACCGCGAGATCGACGAGGATGCGGCGCGCGAGATGACGAAGATCTTCACCGAAGTGGTCGTCGCCCCCTCGGCAACCGAGGCTGCTCGCGCGGTGTTTGCCGAAAAGAAGAACCTGCGCCTGCTGACGACCGGCGGATTGCCCGATTCCCGCGCTGCGGGCCTGATGGCCCGTTCGGTGGCCGGCGGCATGCTGGTTCAGTCGCGCGACAACGCCGTCGTCGACGACATGGATCTCAAGGTCGTCACCGAGCGCGCTCCGACTGAAGCCGAACTCGCCGATCTCAAGTTTGCTTTCAAGGTCGCCAAGCACGTCAAGTCGAACGCCATCGTCTACGCCAAGGCCGGCGCCACGGTGGGCATTGGCGCAGGCCAGATGAGCCGCGTCGACTCGACCCGCATCGCCGCCTGGAAATCCGCCGATGCCGCCAAGGCTGCGGGACTGGAAACGCAACTCTCCCAAGGCTCCGTCGTCGCCTCCGATGCGTTCTTCCCGTTCGCCGACGGCTTGATCACGGCAGCCGAGGCGGGCGCGACGGCGGTTATCCAGCCGGGCGGTTCGATGCGCGACGAAGAAGTCACCGCCGCCGCCAACGAGCGCGGCCTCGCCATGGTCTTCACCGGCACCCGGCATTTCAGGCATTAGGCAGGGTATGGGAGGTGAAACGATCTTCATCTTGAGCCAAAATATAGCCTCCTAGGGGTAGGTTACACCGAAAGACGAACTTCTCCACCCGAGCGGAATTTGACGAGTACCGCTTATGCAGCCCTAGAGGACTATCTCTCAAGAGCCGGCCAACTTGTGCTATTTCTTGCCCAGTGCGTCGTTTTTGATCTTCGCAAACTCGGCATCAGTTAGTATCCCTTGCTGGTGCATCTCATGCGCGGACCTGAGGTCGGTTAGAGAGCCAGCAGCCCCGCCACTTTTATATGACTTGAAGGCCATATACCAACATATGGGCAAGCTGATTGGCCAGAGCGGAATTAACAGTCCAGCGATAAACCAAATTACGGTGTTACCTTTGATAGTATTCGCTTGTTCCACTTTACACCCCTGGAAATTGACTGAACGACCATCACTCAGATATCAAACGGCAGAGTGCTGATCAACAATATTGTAGTGCTCCGTGACGACGTGACGGGTGAGGAAATCGGACCAACATGATTTGTATATCAGGTGTCCGGAGCGTCGGAAAAGAAACGATTCGATGCGCAGATCAACGGGACTGCCTGGGGTCCAGCCTATCGGTGGCCAGCTCCGAATACGGGAGGGTTCAGCGTGGCAGCCGCCGCTGAGGACGACGCGCTTGCCCCAGTCACGTTGCGCCCCTTCACGCCCGTCGATTGGCCGCGCCTGCTGAAATGGCTGCGCGATCCAGCCGTCGAGCGTTGGTGGGGAAGCCCGTCCTCCTCGGAGGCCGGCATACGGCTGGTGCTGGAGACCACCTCCGCACTCGGCCGCATGATCGAGGTCGCTGGCCGGCCGGTGGGCTACACTCATGCCATAGATGCGGCATGTTGGGGCGAACAATTGCCAGACGTCCTCCCGCAATGGACGTGGGACGTCGATATTTTCATCGGCGAGCCGGAATTTCGTGGCCGCCACGTCGGCGAGGCCGCACTCGACCTGTTGGCCGACGAAGTTTTCTCGACGACGTTCGCAATGGCGCTCAGCGTTTTCGTTTCGGTGCGCAATGAATCCGCCGTGCGCGCCTATGAGCGAGCCGGCTTCAAATGGGTAACGGTCTGGGAAGACTCGGTCGCCGGGCCGGAGTGGCTGATGCTACGCAAGAGACCAACGAAAAACGGCGGTCCGCCCGTTGGGGCTGAACCGCCGTGAAACCCTGGCTCAAGTGCTCCTTGGAAGGAGGACCGATCCAAGAGATCGATCAGATGATGTCGATCTCGGCCGGGAGGTAGCTGGTGACTTCGAGACCGACTTCCTGCTCACGAACCTGCGGCTTGCTCCAAACTTTCATGGACTTTATCTCCTGGGTTGATCGAACACTGTCGTTCGCTGCAACCGATATAGTGACGATTTCCTCGCCCGTGAAATCGATTTTTGAAAACCGATAGATAAGCAAACCTGATAGATGTAACGTTATCCCATAAGCTTCGTTATGTTATTTCATTTCATCTAGCGGCTGTCGCTGGCCCGCATGGGGTCCGTTGCGAGCAACGCGAATTGACGCCGGCCGGGAAACAGCAGGGCCCTCGATACATTGCTGCCATGCGCATCGAGACTTCGGTTATAGGCCTCCGCCGCCGCGTTGTAGGCGTGCAGCGCACCTTCTGCGCGCATCAGGGCCGCGACGCATTCCTTGTGAAGGCCCCTGAGCTTCCAGGCCAGCCCTGCGGACGCCGGCGACGCCAGCGTCTCGGCCATGTCCTTTAGATGCGCCAGCAGGACGGCGCGTGCCGAACCGTAGGCTGTCACCTTTCCGGAATCGCTGAGGTCGACGCGGTTCGAACGGCTCATGTGGCGCAGGGCTTCTGTGCGATCGATGGGTTCTTTTTCGCTCGGCGATCGGCGCCAGACTGTGGCCAGCCTGTCGGCAAGCGAGATGGCGATGCGGTCGGCGGCCCTGAGGGCGGCCCAACTGGCGCGAACTTCCCGGTCCTGGCGTGCGAGATCGCCGCCCCAGCAACCGCCAAGGCCGACGAGGATGAACGCCAGGATCAGGCGCAAGCACCATGTTGAAATGCCCGACACTCCACGCAACCCTTCGCGAATGATTATTGCCACTTCGTATAGGATCTATCCCGACGACGACAACTCGTTCTGGAATTCGTGGCTAACCTGAAATTTTCGCCATCCATGCGAAAGGGCCGCAAAGATCCATGAATCCGAGAGAAGCATTTGCTTCTGACCCCGAGGCTGCCATATTCCCCGCGCATTTGAATGCCTGTCAGGATCGGGCGTGGCCGTGCGGGGCGTCTGACCGTTGGTTCCAGCCCGCCGCAACTCGTCTTGCAACCAAGCGTCACATGCAAAAGCCAAACCAGAATCATAGAGTTGCTAGTGCTCCGGTACTGACATTTGCTTCCCGGCGCGGCTGGGTTGCGAGCAAATGTCAGAACCATGAGGAACACTAGGATCAGGGGGATACGGGAAATATGAGAAACACCATCGCGGTGATGAACACGAAGGGCGGCGTCGGCAAGTCGACGCTGGTGCTGGCGTTGGCCGAGACGCTGGCCGCCGAGCATCGCAAGAACGTGCTCGTCATCGACAGCGACGCGCAGGCCACCGTCTCCAACATGTTGATGACTGTGAACGACCTGTTCCGCCTGCAGCGCGAAGGTCTGACCATCGTCGATTTTCTCGTCGCCCGGGTGTTGCGCGAGGAAGAGGCCAAATGGTCGGATTTCGTGATCCGCGATGTTTCCGACATCGACGATGCGCGCTCCGTGTATCTGATGCCGAGCGACATGCAACTCACCCTTTTCGAGCGCGAAGTCTCCAAGGAGGGCGCCCACGGCCGCCTGCGCACGACCATTGCCGAAGTCCTCGACGCGGTCCGCGACGTCTTCGACATTATCCTGATCGATTGCCCGCCGGGCCTGTCGGTGCTGACCGAAAGCTGGCTGCGCGAAGCCGATTTCCACATTTCGCCGACCAAGGCCGATTACGTCTCGGTTTGCGGGCTCGAGGTCTTTCGCCGCTTCAAGTCGCTCAATCCCGAGATGGGTTTTGCCGAGAACATGGGCGTCATGATCAACATGCGCGATCAGGCGTCCGAAACCGACGGCGAATATATCAAGTGGCTCAAGAACAATCCCGCCAACCGCTGCTTCGAAGCCGTCGTTCCCCGCGTCAATTCCCTGCAGGAAGCGGCCCGCTTCCAGTCCCAGCACCGTTCGTACGGCGCCAAGTATCCAGGCTCCGTCGGCAAGGCGATCCGCGCGCTCAGCGCCGAAGTTCTGGCGCGAATGACGGCAGTTCCGGCCCGCGCCGAGCCGCCGGCCATGGCCGACAACGCCAACGCGGCTGAGGCCGCCGCGCACAGCCGCGCCGCCAGTTGATCTGGCGGTCACACACGTTCGAGGATGTTTTGAAAGAAAATGGAGCGGATGACGCGATTCGAACGCGCGACCCTCACCTTGGCAAGGTGATGCTCTACCCCTGAGCTACATCCGCTTGGATTTCGCACTGCATGGGTGTCGGCAGCGCGTGAGGCACGTCTTATGGCGCAACTCCCGGCGGAATTCAAGCCCGCTGAACCGGCTATGTCAAAGGCCCGCCAAAACCGGGTTTTTCAGGGGCGCACATTGGCGCGGCACACAGCAGATGCTATGCGGGTTGGCAGTTTTTCGCCCCGAAACCTAAATCCGAAGCGAGCCAGATGTCCGCCGCGCCCAAAACCCGCCCCGAGCTTTTCGACAGGTTGCGCGAACTCGGATTTCCCACCACGACCATCGACCACCCCGCAGTTTTCACGGTTGCCGAGAGCGAGGCCCTCGAGCGCGACATTCCGGGCGGCCACACCAAGAACCTCTTCCTGAAGGACGCCAAGGGCCGGCTGTTCCTTGTCGTTGCGAAAAGTTCGACGCCCGTCGATCTCAAGGCGCTGCCGAAGACGCTTGGTTGCGCGCGTCTCAGCTTCGGGAGACCGGAGCTCTTGATGGAGGTGCTGGGCGTCACGCCCGGGTCCGTCACGGCCTATTGTCTGATCAACGATCCAGATCAGCGCGTTACCGTCGTCGTCGACGCGGCGCTGATGCAACACGATACGATCAATTGCCACCCGCTGGAGAACACGGCGACAACCAGCATTGCCCGCGATGACCTGTTGGCTTTCATGCGCGCCTGCGGCCATGTCCCCCGCATCGAAGTCCTTCCGGCCTGAAGTCGCTTCGAAACGGGGTTTTACGAGGTTCGTGCGTTCTAGTACCCGCTTTCAGAAGTTCGTGAGTCATTCGCGGCAACCACACTGACGAACTTCTGAAAGCAGAGGGTACTAGTAGAATATTGAATCTAGTACCGCTTTTCGATCAGAAGTCCCTGAAAGCGGTTGACTGATACGACACAGGGACTTCTGATCGGCGGTACTAGGAGGGGATGCAAACGCTGCCAAGAAGCCCCAAATTCAGAAAAAAGCGTGCTAGAACCACGCTCGAATAGGTGTCAGGCCGCTGTCGGAGCCCGCCCAACAAATTGGAGCGGCGCACGCGGGCGATTCAAGGAGAAGGCGAGCATGTTGTTTGGCTCGGGCGACAATCAGGCGGAAACCGGCGCAGGCGGCAACGTCATCAAGGACGCCGATACCGCGAGTTTCACAGCCGACGTCATCGAGGCCTCGAAGGACGCACTCGTCCTTGTTGATTTCTGGGCAGCCTGGTGCGGCCCGTGCAAGCAGCTGACGCCCATCCTCGAAAAGGTGGTGAAGAGTTACAAGGGCAAGGTCCGGCTGGTGAAGGTCGACACCGACGCCAACCAGGGACTCGCCCAGCAGCTTCGAATCCAGTCGCTACCGACCGTCTACGCCTTCAAGGACGGGCGTCCGCTCGACGGCTTTACGGGCGCGCTGCCCGAAAGCAAGTTGCGCGAGTTCGTCGATCGTCTGGTTAGCCAGACCGGTGGCGTCGGGATCGCCGATCTGCTTGCCGAAGCCGCGACGGCACTCGAAAACAACGACCTGCAGAGTGCCGCCGAAATTTATGCCGCGATATTGCAGGACGACCAGCAGAATCCCGATGCGATTGCCGGCCTGGCGCGCTGCTACCTCAAGAGCGGCGACAGCGACCGCGCCGAGCAGACCATCGGTCTGGTGCCGCCGAACGCCAGGCAGAACGCAGCCGTGCAGTCGGTCATTGCGGCGTTGGCGCTTGCCCGCAAGGCGATGGAAGCAAAGCCCACCGCCGAACTCGAAGCCAAACTTGCCGCCGATCCGAAAGACCTGTCGGCACGTTACGAACTCGCAGTGGCTCTCGCGGCCAATGGCGACAAGTCCGGCGCGCTCGATCATCTGCTCGAAATCGTTCGGACCCAACGCGATTGGAACGAGGAGGCCGCGCGCAAGCAGCTCGTCGAACTTTTCGATGCCTGGGGCCCCAAGGATCCCAAGACCATCGAGGGGCGTAAGCGGCTCGCGGCCATCCTGTTCGCGTGAGCGCTGTTTTTGCGGAGTCAGCTGCAGGACAGGCGTGAGAGGACCAAGCCATTGCCAACGGCGGAACGCTATTTGAAGACGTCCGATCTGCCTCTGGAAATCCCCGTGTTTCCGTTGCGCGGAGCAATCCTCCTGCCACGTGCATCCTTGCCGCTCAATGTCTTCGAGCCGCGTTATCTGGCGATGGTGGATTGGGCGCTGCGTCATGACCGCATCATCGGCATCATCCAGCCCAATGGCGGGGCGGTCGAACAGGAGAGCCCGCTCGGCAAGCACTGCGACCTGCGCGCGGTCGGCTGCGCCGGACGGCTTTCATCCTACCAGGAATTGGACGATGGCCGCCTGATCATAACGCTGACCGGCATCGTACGTTTCCGCATCACTTCCGAAGTTTCAGCCGATACGCCGTTCCGCGTCATGCGCGCCTCCTACGAGGAATTCACCAGCGATTTCGAGCACGGCCGTGGCGAGAGCGAGGTTGACCGAGAAAAGCTTCTGGCGGTACTGCGCAAGTATCTCGACGCCAATCACCTACAGGGCGACTGGAATTCGATCATGCGGGCATCGAGCGAAATGTTGATCAACGCATTATCGGTCATGAGCCCCTACGGACCGGAAGAAAAACAGGCGCTCCTCGAAGCCGGCGACCTTAAATCCCGCGCCGACGTCTTGATCGCGCTTGCCGAGATGGAACTCGCCTCCAGCGGCGGTGAACCTGGCGCCAGCACGCTGCAATAGGATTTGCTCACTCCAACAATCGCGAAGCGATGACCAACAGCGATAATACTGACGATGAAGGGGACACCCGCGACGCAAACGGCAACGAGGCCGCGCGTCCGGCCGGCTTGCCGGAGATGCCCGACCCGCGTCTCCTGGAGTTACTCGTTTGCCCGCTGACGAAAACCCGGCTCACACTGGACCGGGAGCGCGGCGAACTGATCAGCAAGGCAGCCGGTCTCGCCTTTCCGATTCGCAACGGCGTGCCGCTGATGACCCTCGATGCCGCGCGCCACCTCGACGATCAATGAAACGTTCGTTGACGCCTCGTTAACCAGGCCGCGCGGGATGTCATATTCGACGCCGCCGCTACTCGGCATTTACCATTTCTTTTCAGCTTTTGTTCAAGCCCGGCGTGCTTGATTAACGCCGCAGTTGGCGCGTCGTGGAATCTCAAGACGACGGTGATTGAAACTTCTGGGTGAGGCTCCTTGCGACCGTTTTTCAAAAGCGCCTGGAGTCGTGCGCGCTTCTTCGCAAATCGCGTCTTGAGCCGGTTGCCGCTCCTTGTCGCGTTCTGTGGCGGCCTGCTGATCCTCTCCGCGATTGCGTTGCTGCCGGAGCTTTTCGGCCTGCCGCACGCGCTTGCCATTCTTGGCACGGCCCTGACGGCGGCTGCTTTCTTGATCCTCGATCGGCCCCGCGCCAACGGTGGCAATGGCGATCTCGTGCGCCTCGCGAACCTCGGCGACCGGCTCGAGGAGCGCATCGAGGGCCTGCAGGATCTGCGCTGGCGCGTCTCCGAGGACCAGTCGCGGTTTCGCGAACTGCTCGATGCCCAGTCCGACATCATCGTGCGCGTCGATCACAAGCGTCGTGTGACCTTTGCCAACCGTGCTTTCTACCGCCTGTTTGGCATCGAGCCCGATCGGCTTCTCAACAAGCGTTTCGAAGCCGAGGTCCGCTCGGGCGGCCTCAGTCCATTTGCCGAGCCATGGGCGGCCGCCCGCACCGGCGAAGGTCCGCCCCTCGAACAGCTTGTCGGAACTCCTTCGGGTGATCGCTGGATTTCCTGGCAGGTGCATGAACTTGCGCCGTCAAGCGACGGCCTTATCGAATTCGAACTTGTCGGCCGCGACATCACGGTCGAGCGCCAGCAGGATGAGCGCCTCCATGACGCCCGCCGGCAGGCCGAAGCGGCCAATCAGGCCAAATCGCGCTTTCTCGCCGCCATGAGTCACGAAATCCGCACGCCGATGAACGGCATCCTCGGCATGTCGGGACTGCTCGGCGAAACCGAATTGACCGGAGAACAGCGCACCTATGTCGCTGCCATCGACCAGTCGGCCAAGACGTTGCTTTCACTGATCGACGAAATCCTCGACTTCTCCAAGATCGAGGCCGGCAAATTGACGCTGCGTGAGGAACCGTTCTCGATCGCCGAGGCCGTGCGTTCCGCCGTCGAACTGCTCGGTCCTGCCGCCCACGACAAGAACCTCGAAATTGGCTGGAGACTTTCCCCGGATGTCCCCGCGAAGCTGGCGGGCGACGCCCTAAGGGTGCGGCAAATCCTGCTCAATCTGCTGTCGAATGCCATCAAGTTTACCGAGCGGGGCGGCATCGAGGTGGCGATCGAGTCGGCGCCAGAACCAGAACAGGAACCAGAACCAGAACAGGAACCAGATTGCGCGCCGGTGCGCCAACCAGGTCGAGGAACCGGCAGCGACGAAGATCGCCGCATTCTGGTCCACGTGCGCGATACCGGCGTCGGGATGTCGACGGAGGAAGCGGAGAGGCTGTTTCGGGAGTTCGAACAATCCGCCACCTCCGCCAACGCACAACCCGAGGGATCCGGCCTCGGTTTGGCGATCTCCCGGAGTCTGGCGCGTGCGATGGGTGGCGACATCGTCGTCGAAAGCAGCCCGGGGGAAGGCTCGACGTTCACGGTCACAATGCACCTGAAGCCAGTGTCCGAGACCGGCAAGGCGAGCGCCGAGGAGCCGCTGAGCGATTTGAAGCCATCCCGCCGCGTGCTGCTGGCGTGCGACAAGCCGATCGAACGCGCAATCCTTGCCCGCATCCTCGATGACGCAGGCCACAAGCCTCTCGAAGTCGGTTTTTCCGCCGCTTGCGAAGCGGTGTGGGCCGCCCGCGCTCGTGGCGAAGCTTTCGACTGCGTCATCATCGATTCCGCGGTCGATCCAGCCGCCGGACGCGGCCTTCTCAACGAGGCCGGCGAACAAGGCGACAACCGACCCAATGGCATCGTAATGCTCGATATTTCCGCGCGAGCGACCCTGGAAGCCTACCGCGATGCCGGTTTCGGACGTTACCTGATCCGTCCGGTACGACCGTCCTCGCTGATCGAGCAGGTCTCTGAGGCCGGCAGCGGCTTGGCGGATGGCTGCATCCGCCATCCAGGCGTCACGCACTGTGAACCGGCTAATTGTCACGATGCCGGCCGTCGTCTCGTGCTGATCGTCGAAGACAACGAGATCAACGCCCTGCTTGCAGCAAAAGTGGTTGAGCGGGCGGGGCACGACGTCGTCAGCGTGCGAAACGGAAGTGCAGCGATTGAGCATATGCGCAATGCCCGGCTGGGGGCCGCGCGCAATCCGGATGCGATCCTCATGGATATTTTCATGCCGGGTCTCGACGGTCTCGAAACGACCCGCCGCATAAAGGCGTTGTTTGCGACCGCGGTTGGCACGCATCCGGCACCGCCTTGTCCGCCGGTCATAGCCCTGACGGCCCACGCCTTCGCCGAAGATCACGGCCGCTTCGCCGAGGCGGGCCTCGATGATTGCCTCACCAAGCCCTTTGCCCCATCGGATTTGCAGGAGGTCCTGAGCCGAGCGTTCGGCAGATCCCGCGAACTTCCAGGCAATGCCGCCTGAGCCCGCACGGTATCTGGCGATCTTCCCCATTTGACAGTTTGCGCAACACGCTTTCAAATCCCCCTGGCCCGTCGCTGTGGGGGATAGCGTCGGGCCGCGGCTGCGCTTTACATTGTAATTCGAGGAATGGGGATGCCGGACAGCCGCGGGCCAATCAAGAGCCGCAAATGAGGGGGACAAGGGTAATGAGCCAGGCAGAAGCTGCCGGGACAGGTCGGCGCGAGCAACGCGACTTGCGGGCGGTCGGCCCGGATCGGGCTCCTCTTTCCGAGGGCCAAAGAATCGGTATTGCCCAACGGTTTCAGGCTCTTGTCCCGCGCCGCCGCCGCCAGGCCCCGCGCTCGTTCGGGCGGGTGGGGTCGCTGGAAGTCTGTCTCGCCGAGACTCGTGACGAGATCCGCCAGGCTCAGGCCCTGCGCTATAGCGTCTTTTACGAGGAGATGTCGGCTGTGCCGTCGACGACGGCCCGCATGCGCCGGCGCGACGAGGACCCCTATGATGCGATTTGCGACCACCTGCTCGTCATCGATCATGATGCAGGCGCCGGCGGTGGCTGCTGGCAGCGCCAGCGGCGGCCCGTGGTCGTTGGCACCTACCGGGTGCTGCGCCAGGCCCGGGCGGAGCGCAGCCTCGGCTTCTACACGCAAGGGGAATACGAAATCGCCCCTCTGATCGCTCGTCTCCGCAGCGATTATAGCTTCATGGAACTGGGCCGCTCCTGCGTGCTGAAGCCATACCGCAACAAGCGCACGGTCGAGCTTTTATGGCATGGCCTGTGGACTTACGTGCGCGAACACAAGGTCGATGTCATGATCGGTTGCGCCAGCTTCCCGGGGATCGACCCCGAGGCGCACGCCGTGCCGCTGAGCTTTATGTACCACCACGCGCTCGCGCCTGAGAAATGGCTCTGCCGCGCCCACGAACACCTGCACGTCCCGATGGACATGCTGCCCAAGGACAAGCTCGACGCGCGCGCGGCTCTCAAGGCCATGCCCCCGCTGATCAAGGGCTACCTGCGCCTTGGCGCCTTCGTCGGCGACGGCGCCGTGATCGATCGCCAGTTCGCGACAACCGATGTGCTTATTGTCCTGCCGGTCGAAAACATCGATCCGCGCTACTTCGGTCACTTTGGCGCCCCCGACGAAGTCAAGAGCCGGATTGCCGGACAGACCTGAAGAAACATTCCGCAGAACACGCCCGGATTGGACTTGCTCGCGCCGAGCCGATAAGAGTTGAACGTCGATCAAACGTTACGGACTTGTGCCCGACGCCGGAACCGCGATCCGGGTTACTACAGGCTTGCAAAGCGCCATGTTTCGCAACAGGCAACCTTGGGACGATTGAAGGCGCGGGCATAAAGTCGGACTTAGGCGTCGCGGGTATTGGCGACTTGAGGCGAAGTAGATCAGGGATACGATTGCTATGCTTGAGAAGTCGGGACAAGAGGTTTCATCCGCCTATGTCGATATCCTGCGTCTCGAAAACCAGCTTTGTTTCGCCCTCTATGCCGCGACGCGGACGATCACCAAGACGTATCGCGAAAAACTGACCCCGCTCGGCCTCACCTATCCCCAATACCTCGTGTTGATCGTCCTTTGGGAGGAGGAGGGCCAGACCATCACCGCGATCGGCCGCCGCCTGATGCTCGATTCGGGCACGCTCACGCCGCTCATCAAGCGGCTCGAGAACGCCGGTCTGGTCGAGCGCCGCCGTGGCATCGAAGACGAACGCGAGGTCCAAGTCTATCTCACCGACGCCGGTCGCGGCATCAAGGGCTCGGTGCTTGAGGCGCGTTGTTTCGTGGCCTGCCGCCTGGGAATGTCCGAACCGGAGATACTTGCCTTGCGCGCCGACCTCATGGACATGATCGCCCGCCTCGATGCGGCCGCCGAACCGATGATGGCTGCTGCCGGCGAGGCCGTCGAACCCGACTGATCGCAAGTCCTCCAGGGATTCCCTTAAGCCGAACGGCCAAGATACCGATTCATGCGGGTCTTTGGTTCCGTGATGATTGACCGCGTGGACAACATGCCGTGCGGCGGATAGGGACTATCCCAAATCGGACGCAAAAGGATCAGATCCCATGGCAACTTCAGAAACCGCCCTCAAGGCCGCGCGAACTGTGGTCATGCCCTCCGGGCAGGATTCCCTGGTCGTCGACCCGGCAACCGACCTGCCGAAGATCGTCGTGGTCGGTGGCGGTGCAGGCGGCCTGGAACTGGCGACCCGTCTCGGCGATAAGCTCGGGCGCAAGAAGAAGGCGCACGTTACGCTCCTTGAGCGTTCCCGCACGCATATCTGGAAACCGTTGCTCCATGAAATTGCGGCCGGCTCGATGGATGTCGGCCGCCATGAGCTTGACTACCTCGCGCAGGGCCACTGGCACGGTTTCCGCTTCCGCTATGGCGAGATGATCGGGCTCGACCGCAAGAACCGTTTGGTGCACACGGCCGCGACGTTCGATGACGAAGGCCGCCAGATTACGCCGCCGCGTTCCTATCCCTACGACACTCTGGTGATCGCCATCGGTTCGGTGTCGAACGATTTCGGCACCCCCGGCGTCATGACGAATGCCATCATGCTCGACACGCCCGAGCAGGCCGAGCGCTTCAACCGCCGCCTCATCAACGCCTGTATCCGCGCCAACACCCAGGCCGACCCGATCCGCCCTGGCCAACTCCACGTCACCATCATCGGCGCAGGTGCGACCGGCTCGGAACTGTCCGCCGAACTGCACCGCACGACGCGCGGCCTCATCGCCTACGGGCTCGACAAGGTGAACCCCGAACGCGACATCAAGATTTCTCTCGTCGAAGCCCAGCCGCGCATCCTGCCGGCCCTGCCCGAAAAGCTATCCCTTGCGACATCCGAGATCCTCAAGGGCCTCGGCGTCGAAATCCGCGCAGGCTCGTTGGTCACCGAGGTCACCGACAAGGGCGTGATGCTGAAGACGGGCGAATTCATTCCATCCGAACTGGTCGTCTGGGCAGCCGGCGTCAAAGGCCCGGACATTCTCGCCAGGCTCGACGGCCTTGAAGTGACGAAAGGCAATTTCCTCGTCGTCAGGGAAACGCTCGAAACGACGCTCGATCCCGATATTTTTGCGCTCGGCGACTGCACCTATCTGCTTCCCGAAGGCCACGACCATCCGATCCCGCCGCGCGCGCAGGCCGCCCACCAGGAAGCCTCCCACCTGTACAAGCAGATCGTCCGCAGAATGGCCGGCCAGCCGCTCAAGCCGTTCAGGTATCGCGACTTCGGATCGCTCGTGTCGCTGGGGGAATATTCGACCGTTGGCAGCCTGATGGGCTTCATCTCCGGCAAGTCGATGTGGGTCGAAGGCCTGTTCGCCAAGCTGATGTACCGCATGCTTTACAAGATGCACCTGATGGCGTTGCACGGATACTCCAAGGTCATTCTCGACACGATCGCGCGCACGATTACGCGACGCACCGAACCGCCGATCAAGCTGCACTGAACTGATTTCGTGATGCGGCTTGCATCATGGCGATGTGGCGCCGGCCTTCGCCGCGCGAGCTACTCGCCAAGCGCTAGGATGACAGCGCGCCGCCCCGGCGCTATCTGATGGCCCATGCTCCACATCAACGATCTCACCTACCGTATCGAAGGACGCCTGCTGCTCGACCGCGCCAGTGTCGGCATTCCGGCTGGCCATAAGGTCGGCCTGATCGGGCGCAATGGCGCAGGCAAGACCACGCTTTTGCGGATCGTCACCGGCGAGCTGTCGCCTGATGATGGTTCGGTCGGCTTCCCCAGGTCGGCCAGGCTTGGCTACGTCGCGCAGGAAGCGCCGGGCGGCGATGCAACCTTGATTGAGTGGGTGCTCGAAGCCGACCATGAACGCGCCAGCCTGCTGGCGGAGGCAGAGACCGCCACCGATCCGCAGCGCATTGCCGACATCCACACCCGCCTCGGTGACATCGGCGCCCACGCCGCCCCGGCGCGCGCCGCCCAGATTCTTGCAGGCCTGGGCTTCGATGAAGCAGCCCAGAACCGGCCGTGCCGCGAATACTCCGGCGGCTGGCGCATGCGCGTGGCGCTGGCCGCCGTACTCTTCCTGGAGCCCGAAATCCTGCTCCTCGACGAGCCGACGAACTACCTCGACCTCGAAGGCACGCTGTGGCTTGAGAGCTACCTGCGCGCCTATCCGCATACGATCCTGATGGTCAGCCATGATCGCAATCTGTTGAACCGCGCCGTCAACTCCATTCTGCACCTCGACCGCGGCCGCCTCACCCTCTATTCGGGCGGCTACGACGATTTCGAGGATGCAAGAAGCGAACAGCAGCGGCTCGAAGGCAAGCTCAAGAAGAAGCAGGACGACGAGAGGAAGCGCATCACGGCGTTTGTCGACCGCTTCCGCGCCAAGGCGACCAAGGCGGCGCAGGCGCAAAGCCGCTTGAAGGCGCTAGCCAAAATGAAGCCGATCGCCGCCCAGGTCGACGATCGCGTCGTGCCGATCGCATTCCCGAAGCCAGAGAAGGCCCTCGCCAGCCCTCTCATCAGGCTTGAGGGCGTCGCGGCCGGCTACGAGCCGGACAAGCCGATCCTGTGCAATATTGATCTCAGGATAGACAATGACGATCGCATCGCCCTGCTTGGCCAGAACGGCAACGGCAAGTCGACTTTCGCCAAGCTGGTTTCGGGCCGCCTGTCGCCGCTGCGCGGCTCGTCCTGGAGCCACAAGAACCTTTCATTCGGCTACTTCGCCCAGCACCAGCTCGATGAGCTGAGCGAAGGCAGAACGCCCTTCGACTACATCACCGGTCTGATGCCGGATGCGAGCGAAGCCGAGCGCCGCGCAAGGCTGGGGGCCGCGGGTTTCGGTTTCGACCGCGCCGAGAATCGCTGCGATACGCTGTCGGGCGGCGAGAAGGCGCGCCTGCTTTTGCTGCTGGCGACCTTCCATGCGCCGCACATACTGGTCCTCGACGAACCGACCAACCACCTCGATGTCGACAGCCGCGAAACCCTGATCCGGGCCCTCAACGACTATGAGGGAGCGGTCATCCTGATCAGCCACGACCGCCATCTCGTCGAAGCCTGCGCCGACCGCCTGTGGCTCGTCGGCAACGGCACGGTGAGGCCGTTCGAAGGCGATATGGCCGACTACCAGCGAATGCTGCTCGATGAGCGGTCGTCGCGCCCTGCACGCGACGACAAGGCCTGCGGGTCAAGGACCGACGACCGCGCCGAACAGCGCCGCATCGCCGCCGGGCGCCGCGCCCAGGTCGCGCCCTTGCGCCGCGCCATGACGGACGCCGAAAGGGAAGTCAACCGGCTGACGGCGCACATCGCCAACATCGACGCCAAGCTCGCCGATCCCGATCTCTACGCCAGCGAACCCGACACCGTGCAGAAATTGTCGATCGAGCGCGGCCAGCAGGCCAAGGCTTTGGCGGCAGCGGAAGACATCTGGCTCGCAGCGACCGAAGCATTTGAGGACGCTTCGAGCCTGGCGACAAGTTGAACGCGCGATTGATTGCTGCGCGCTACTTGCCTTTCAGGGTTTCAGCCGTCAGCGAACCGTTCGACAAATTTTGATGGGAACCGACCGAGGTGCAGCGCGAAGAGTGTCACGGCCGCGATGAGGTTGACGTTGCATCTTCGCCAGGAAATAAAGCGAGATTTCCATTTTCTTTCCGCCTAAAGCGGAAACGATCGAGCCTATCGCTGGGATTTTGCCCGCGACGGCTTTCTCGGTCGCGCCGGTGTTCCGGCCGTCTTTTTGCCCGGCCGCTTTGCAGCGGGCTTGGTCTTGGCCGTAGCCTTTTTCGCCGCAGGGGGGGCTTCGGCAGCGCTGGCCTTGCCTGTCGAACCGAAGCCCCCGGCACCGCGCTCGGTACCGGCAAGTGCCTCGACCTCGACGAGCATTGCCCGCACGACGGGGGCCACCACCAGTTGCGCGATACGTTCCCCGCGCCGGATCTCGAACGGCGCGCCACCGAGGTTGGCAAGGATGACGCCGACCTCGCCGCGATAGTCGGCATCGATCGTGCCGGGGCTGTTGAGTACAGTCACGCCGCTTTTCAGCGCCAGCCCGGAGCGCGGCCTTACTTGGGCCTCGTATCCCGCTGGCAGTTCGATCGCCAGCCCCGTCGGCACCAGCGACCGCGAGCCGGGCAGCAAAGTGATGGGCGTGTCCCAGCCTACCGCGGCGAGCAGATCGAGCCCGGCGGCATGTTCGCTGTGGTAGGCCGGCATCGGCAGGTCATGGCCATGCGCCAATCGGACGACGCGGACTGTTACGCCGGCTTTTGCGGATGCGGCATGCGAAGTCGCCGCGTCTTTATTAGCTGGCTTCGCGCCTTGTTTCCGCGTCATGACTTGCGCACTTTCATCTTTTTGGTGCGCGGCTGGTCGCCTTTTTTCGCACTTCGCTTGGCCTTGGCGGACTTTTTCAGCGCGGTTTCGCTGAAGCGTCGCGCAAATTCGTCGACAAGCTTGGCCGCCACGTCGTCCTTGCTCATTTCCGGCCAGTCGACGTGGCCGTCGCCGGTCACGAGATGGACGCTGTTGCGGTCCCCGCCCATCACGCCCTTCGTCGCGGAGACGTCGTTTGCCACGATCAGGTCGCAGCCCTTGGCGGCGAGTTTCGCCTGCGCATGCGCCAGCACGTTTTCTGTTTCCGCGGCAAAGCCGACAACGAGGCGGGGGCGCCCGGACTTGAGCGTTGCAACTGTCTTCAGGATATCCGGGTTCGCCACCAGATTGAGAGCCGGCGCAGGTGCCCCCTTCTCCTTCTTGATCTTCTGTCGGCCCTGTTCGGCAACGCGCCAGTCGGCGACGGCTGCGCAGAACACCGCGATGTCGGCCGGCAGTGCTCCAGCGACGGCTGCCAGCATTTCAGCCGCCGTTTCGACATGCCACGTCTCGACTCCTCGCGGATCGGGGAGGTTGACTGGCCCGCTGATCAGCGTCACGCGGGCCCCCGCGCGCGCTGCCGAGATGGCAATCGCATGGCCCTGCTTGCCTGACGAACGATTGGCGATGTAGCGCACCGGATCGATCGGCTCATGCGTCGGCCCGCTGGTGACGATGACGTGCCTCCCCGACAACGGACCGTTCGCCGCCGCACCGCCTGCGCTCATTCCCGGCATTGCTTCCAGCGCGGCGATCAGCTCGGCGGTTTCCACAAGGCGTCCCGGCCCGGCTTCGCCGCGCTCGGCCATCTCGCCGGTTTCGGGGCCGACGAAGGCAATCCCGTCGGCTCGGAGCTGTTCCACGTTGCGTTGCGTCGACTTGTTGAGCCACATGCGCGGGTTCATTGCCGGCGCCAGCAGCGGCGCCTTGTCGGAGGCAAGTAGTACCGACGTCGCCAGATCGTTGGCGTGTCCGCCGGCCATTTTCGCGATGAGATCGGCAGTTGCCGGTGCGACAATGATGGCGTCGGCCTCGCGGCTGAGACGGATGTGGCCGATTTCTCGCTCGTCGTCGAGGTCGAATAGATCGCTGAAGACACGCTCGTTGGTCAGTGCCGAAACCGACAGCGGCGTTATGAATTGCTGCGCCGCCGGCGTCATCACCACGCGCACTCCCGCGCCCCGTTCCCGCAGGCGGCGGATCAGGTCGAGACACTTGTAGGCGGCGATTCCGCCGCCGATTATCAATAAAATCCGCTTGTTCTTCACGAAAGCTTCCATAAGGGCGGTGCCGGGCATCGCAGCCTTTTTTAGCATGCCCGGCCACCCTGAAGTGTTAAGCTCGCCGTGCCCAATTTAAGCTGCGTTAACGCGTTAGGCATGACGCCGCGGCATTTGCGGTAGGCCGCATCCGCTTTGCCCGGCCGGCGCACCGGCCAAAGGGTGTCGCAATATGCTGAAAAGCCCCAGTGTTCTGAAGCGGATGCTTGATTCCCGGAGAAGGTCGTCAAGCGACCGTGAATCCAGAACAGTATCAAACAATTGGCCTGAGGTTGCGGGCTGACGCTTAGGTACTAAAGGCATAGGGCGAGAGGTTGCCATTGAGAAAAATCATCCAGCACGTCGGGCGCTTCGGCGCACTCCTGGCACTCGCGCTTGCCATCGGCACAGCGATGCCGGTCACGGCCGACACCCAGCAGGATTGCTTCGGGACGCAAGGTATTAACCGTATCGAGGCATGCACCAGGCTGCTCGAATTGCCCTTGCCGCCGGCCGAACGCAGCTACGCCTTCGCCATGCGCGCGCTCGCCTACTCGTTGCAGGGCCGCTATGAGCTTGCCATCACCGATTACGATGCCGCGATCGAGATCGCACCGGACTTTGCCATTGCATTGAATAACCGTGCCTGGGCCTACTACAAGTCAGGCGGTATCGCGAACGCCGAGAAGGATGTGGCGCGTGCGCTGGAATTGAATCCGGACAGCCCGCACGCGCTCGATACCCGCGCCCATGTCCGTCAAGCCAGAGGCGACCTTCCGGGGGCGCTGGCCGACTATGAAGCTGCCATGCGCTTTGGTGGCGCGCGCATGGTCAAGCTCTACCAGTGCGGATTGCAGGCCGCTGGCCTGTTTGACGGCGCGCTCAGCGGCGTTCAGTCCGAGAAGCTTCGCGGTGCCTTGGAGACGTGCGTCAGGAATCCAGGCTGCGACCCGCTGCCAGCCGACGAGGAGTGCCGCAAGCTGACCTCGTGAGGGGCACCAGGAACGTGAGGCAGCCCTAAGCTGCCGTGCCTTGCTGCTGCGATGCCTTTTCCCCGATCGATAAAAGCACCTGCCTGACAGCGGCTTCGACGCTGAGGCCGGTGGTGTCGACGACGGCGTCTGCCAATTCGTAAAGCGGCGTACGCTCGGCGAGTGCGGCTTCAAGCTGGTCATGCACCTCGGTCGCGTAGGCATCGTTGCCTTCGAACGCTTCTTCGCCCCAGCCTTCGCTGGAAGCTTCGTGCGAGCCGCGCACCCAGATCACATGGCACCCTGCCAAAAGCAGGTCGTAGGTGTCACGGGCAAGCACGATGCCGCCGCCGGTATTGATGATGCCGCGCGGCAGCGAGTTGAGGACGTTGCCGAGGCATTCGTGCTGCAGCCTGCGGAAGACGTCGGCACCGTGTACGGCGAACACTTCCGCGACCTCGATGCCGCTGGCCCGCTCGACTTCCCGGTCGAGATCGACGGTCGGGACACCGAGCGCCTTCGACAAAGCGGAAGCGAGCGTTGCCTTGCCGGCCCCACGCATGCCGACCAGGGCAACCCGGGCAACCGACGTCGGCGGTTTGCGGCCGAACCGGCCGACCAGCAGCTGACGGGCTTCGGCGGCCTGTGTCGCCCCGAGGTTTTCGAGGTGCTGGATTGCGAGCGTCTTGTCGATCGGCCTGTCGTCTTCGTCGATGGTGATCTCGTGCACCCGCGAGCCGAGAGCTTCCGCGATGCTTCGCAACACCAGCAGCGAGGCATTTCCAGACCCCCGTTCGAGTTCTGCCAGATAGCGCTCGGAAACACCCGAGGCCTGCGACAGAGCCTTCCGCGACATGCCCATTTGAAGGCGCATCAGGCGCACGCGCTCGCCCACGAGACGCAGGTACGCCTCGTCCCCGGGTTCGCTGCCCCTGCGCGGCTCGCTGCCAATTCCATTTGTCGGTTTTGCCATTCCCATTCCAATCGGGTAGGAGGCCAGGACAACTCGCGGTCGCCTGGCAGGCGGCATGAAGAAAACCCAATCGAGCGGAGTGCTCGACAGATCCCGCTATTAGGCGCAGTTTACACCGGAATTACGTTTTGCACACTGCGGTGCAGCAGAATATTTTTGCAGCGCACTATGCATCTGGCGCATAACCCGGCTAAGTCCCGGCTGAGTTGGGTCGTATATGGTGAAACGAAGCGCCTTGCGATGCTGAAAAGTGCGCGCAATACGCCCGTACCGCATGCGTCAGATTGCCTCGCTGCCCGATAATATTCGCGCTTGCGAGAAGGGCCCTGGAGCGCGCTCGCGGCTATCCGGGCCCTGTGCCTGTCGGGAGGAACCTGAATGCGTCAAAACCTTGCCAGGGCGAAGCTGATCGATGGCCAGCCAGTCGTGAACGGCTGGTGCTCGCTGCCGTGTGCGTATTCGGCCGAAGTTATGGCGCATCAAGGCTACGACACCCTGACGATCGACATGCAGCATGGCGCCATCGGCTATGAGTCCGCAGTTGCCATTCTGCGGGCGATTTCGACGACGCCGACGGTGCCGTTTGCCCGGGTGCCCTGGCATGATCCGGGACTGATGATGAAGCTGTTGGATGCCGGCGCTTACGGCCTGATCTGCCCGATGGTCAACAACGCCGCGATCGCTGAACAATTCGTCGCCGCCTGCCGCTACCCGCCGCGCGGGTTCCGCTCGTTCGGGCCGAACCGGGCGACGCTCTACTCGGCCGCTGGATCGAGCGCGGCCTACGCTGCGGCAGCCGACCATGAGATCCTGCTTTTTGCCATGATCGAAACCCGCGACGGGTTTGCCAATCTCGAAGAGATCCTAGGCGTGCCCGGGCTCGACGGCGTCTACATCGGTCCCGGAGACCTCTCGCTGGCGCTCGGAGCGCCGCCTTCGATGGCGCCCAGTGAACCGAGCGTTGTTGCGGCGATCGCGTCGGTGCTGCAGGCCGCCAAACGTCATGGCCGCTTCGCCGCCGTCCACACCGACGGCCCGGCCACCGCTCGTGACCGCTTCCGCGAAGGCTTCGGGCTGTGCACGCTGCAAGGTGATGTCCGCCTCCTCGCCGACGCTGCCAGGAAGCAGGTCGAAGAGACTCGAGCGATGAGCAGGTGATGTACGCTCCGGCCTGAGGAAGGCCGCGCGCCCGGCGCGTTGTCAATCGACATCTCCGTCTCCACTGCGCTACAGCAATTGCAAGTGACGCAGATTGACTGTGGGCCGGCTGCCGGTCCCCGCCGAGGAGCCCGCCGATGACCCTTTCCCCGCTGGAGGCAGAAGGCGGTCCAATCACCGGTCCGCAACCCACGCCCCGGCCCCGGCCATGGGCGGCGGCCTTTACCATTGTCTGCGCCGCGCTGTTGACCCTCGCACTGCCGCTTGCCGCCCCGACGCTGAACGCCGTCGGCGTCGCCGGAATTCCTCTCGGATACTATTTCGCCGCCCAGGGCGCGCTGGTTCTTGTAGCGCTTTTGGGCTTGTGGCTGTCGGGCCCGTGGCGGGACTGGTCGCACCGGGAGCGGCTCGGCGCCTTCGCCGCGTCGTTTTCGGCAACCGGCAGCTGGCTGTCGGCAGGTGTCGTGCTGACGATCGTCGGCGGCCTGTTCGTCTACGGTCACGATGGCTTGCCACTCCTGCTGGGGCTGGCGGCCGGCCTGCTGGTGTCGCTGGTCTTTGTCGCCCCGGCCCTCGACCGGGCGGGCGCACTCCACGTCGACGATCTCCTGGCCCGGCTGACCGCCAGCACCTATGCCGCCGCCGCCGCCGGTCTCGGAATGGCGGCTGGACTGGTCATGTTGCTGTCGATCGAGCTTGAGGCCTTTGCATTGGCCATCGCCGCGGCCGGGGCGGCCCCGATGCTGGCGCCGCCGATGGTCATCGGCCTTGCCGCGGCGCTGGCGATCCTGCTGTCGTTCGCGCCCGGACGCCGCCTTCGTGCGACGGTTATAGCGATGGCGCTGCTTGTGACTGCGGCCGGTATCTGGTTCACGGTTTGGGCGCTTGCCGGAAAGGCTCCGGGCGCGCTGATCCCGCAGTTGGCGTTTGGCGGCGCCCTCGGCGACCTGACCCGCGTTGAACGCTCTCTGCTCACCGAAGGCTTGGCCGACCCCGTCAGCATGCCGCCGTTTTCGCGGCCTTTCGTGCAGGTATCGTGGATCAACTTCGCCTGCTTGACGTTCTCCATGCTGCTCGGCTCGAGCGTCCTGCCGCACATGCTCTGGCGCCGAAAGGCAGCGGCCCGCCCGCCGGGCAGTGCGGCTGGCGCGCCCCCAGGTGTTTTCTATCCCTCCCGCCACAAGGCCGCATTCGGACTTGTCGTGGCCGCATCGGTGCTCAGCGCGTTGCCCGCCGCGGCCATCTTCGCCAAGCTTCAACTCTATAGATCCGTTGCTGCGGGGATCACCGTGGACGCCCAGCCGGACTGGATGCGCGATGCTGCCCAGGCGGGGTATCTGCGAATTTGCCCCGCAGTCTTCGCGGCGGTTGAACCTCCCGGCGCAGCAACGGCCACGGCCGACAGCCCCAACGCAGGCATGGCAAACGAACCCTGTGGCGATCCAGGTGGCAGGCTCCGCATTGTCGATCTCGCGATCAACCCGGCGACCGCCGTCCTGATGGCCCCGGGCCTTGCCGGGATCGAGGCTCCCTGGCCGGTCGTCTTTGCGGCGATCGCTTCCCTTCTCACACTGCTGGCGGCTGCCGCGACGCTGCGCATGGCGACAGAAGCAGCCACCGGATGGCTCTCGATCAAAACTTTGAACGAAGCCGCCAGGGGCCTCGCGGCTCCGGCTCCACTGATGCCGCGTATCGTCATTGCGGTTCTGCTTGCCGCGCTCGCGGCAGCTGGTGTCATTATTCTCAACGAGTCGGCGGTGAACCGCCTTTACTGGGCGTTCTCCCTGCTCGGCGCGTCGGTATTCCCGATGGTCTTGCTGGCGGCACTGATGCCGCGGGTTCACGGCGGCGCGCTGGCACTGGGGGGCCTGACGGGCCTCGCGGTCTGTCTCTATTACGTCATCGGCACGACAAGCGTTTTCGCACCGCATTTCGCTCTTTATTGGTCGGCGATTTCCGATGCCCCGCCGTGGTTGCTCGAAGAGCTGGAGGTACTGTTGAAGACCTGCGCGGCCGGCGGCGAAGCCTCGGCGGAGGCTTGCGAGGGCGCGATAACGCACGGTCGCGAACTCGCGAACTGGTTCGGTATCGATGGTCGCGCCGGCGCCGCGATAGGTGCGCCTGTCGGCCTGCTCACGGCGCTTTTCGCCGCAATGCTGCTTCCCAAAACAGCGAGCGGCTCTGCCGGGCACTGACCGGCAAGTGGGCGAACGGCCGAGCCTGAGTGCATCCGACTCCCCCACGCCAAGAAGTTTGCATGAGCAACTTGTCGCAGATGCGTGAAAATTACGTCCCAATGCTTTGAATATATTTTCAAATCACTTCGAGAACCTGCGCAATAAGTCTTGGTTGCGACAACTTGCTTTTGAATTCTGCTCTGCATCGGCTCCTGGATTAGTCGCGAGACTGTCGTATTAACCATGATTCAAAGAGACCGTTTATTTCTTAATTTTTTTCTATAGGCGTCCGGGAAATTAATTGTCCGAATTTGCCTAATTCGGACATGTCCGAAATGGGCGACGGAATGCCGGAATAAATTCGTAGAATTCGGCGTTCTCCGGGCCATAGGCATCGAGGGAAAATCGTAATGCGTATCGTTTCGATGAAACGGGGCGGCTTGGCGCGCCTGCCGACTGGCGCAAATGTGCCATGGAACATGGCGCTTGCCCTTCTGGTCGCAGTCTTTGCCGGGACCACGGCCGGCGCGGGCGGACACGCACTCGCCGGTTACTCCACGGCCCAGGCGAAGATGGCGGGGCACTATGAGTCGCTCTCCACGGCGCCCGCCGCAATAAAGAAGAGATACGATCGGTCCGGAAACTCGGCGACCCGCAGCTATAAAAAATCGAGCAGCAGGAAGACCTATAAAAAGAACCGGGCAGGCAAACACCGCTACGGCAGCAAGAAAAGCCCCGGAAAATCGGCGTCATATCGCAAATCGAATTCCGGGAATAAGTCGGCCGGCTACAAAGCCAAGAAGAACTACACGAAAGTCGCAGCACTTTCCCCGGCCCATGTGCCGCAGCCGCAAAAGAGCCTGTCAGGCGGCAGTGTCCGCTGGGCGGCATCGTCAGGCTGCCTGAACGGCACTTTGAAGTCGGTCGTCTACCAGGTTGCCGCAAAATTCGGTCCGGTCACCGTCTCCTCCACCTGCCGCAGCAAGTCTCGCAATGCCCGGGTCGGCGGAGCGAGAAAATCGCAGCATCTGCACGGCAATGCCGTCGACTTCCGCGTGCATTCGAACCATCGCTCGGCCTACGCCTACCTCAAGAGCCACGGTTCGGTCGGCGGCTATAAGCATTACGGCGGCGGCCTCTTCCACATCGATACGGGTGCCCGCCGCACCTGGTGAACGCGTCGAAGTTTGCGAACGCCAGAAGAAACCCCCGTCGGGTACCTGCCTGATTGCCGGTGCCCGTCGGTGCAAGTCCCGCAATCGATGCGACAGGCTATTCGCTCTTGCCGGGTGCGACGTTCGCATCTGACGGCTTCGCGATCCAGCCGGCAAATGCTGCTTCCAGTCTCTCGCCGTTTTTGGCCCACCATCCCTCGTCGACGGACAGGGCGGTTTTCAGATTGACCGGCGCCGTCGGAAGATACGCTTCGAGATCGAGGCCGGCGGAAAGATGTCGCTTCGTCAGCGCCAGCGCCGAGGTTCGCGTGGGACCGTAGGGAAATCTCTGCGCAACGGCGGCGAGCTGTTGTGGCTCGGTTGCGAAATCGAGGAACGCGCGCGCCAGTTCCTGCCTCGGGCTTTTCGACGGTATGGCCCAGTAGGTCATCGCATAGATCTGTCCATCCCAGATGATCTCGATTTTCGCGCCGCGGGCTGCCGCGAAGAAGGCCCGGCCGCTGAACGACTGCGCGATAACCGCGTCGCCTTTGGCCACCGCTTCCATCGCGGCCTGGCTGTCGCCGACCCATAGGATGTCGTCGCGAATGCTTGCCAGTTTTGCGAACGCGCGCTGCAGGCCGTCCTCGCTCCCCAGAAGATCATAGACTTGCGCGGGCTCCGCGCCGTCCGCCATCAAGGCCACCTCCATCAGGAAACGCGGCTCCTTCATGAAGGCACGCTTGCCGGGGAAACGCTTCACGTCGAAGACGTCAGTCAGCGATTCGGGCTTGCTGTTTTCAAATGCCGACGGGTTGACGGCGAGAATGTGCGACCATGCGAACGCGCCGATGCCGCAAGGTTTCAGGCTTCCGGGGAGGAAGTCGCTTGTGATCGCGGGCGCTACGATGCTGTTGGTGCTGCCGTCCTCCAGCCTGAGGAGTTGCCCGGCCCGGCACCCCGCGTCGATTTCTTCGCCTGAGAATTCCGCGGCATCCGGCAGCAGGGAGCCTGAATCAGGCGTCAGGTCGATGGGATCCTTGCCGTTGCGCTCCACGACGTCGATGGAAATCGACCGCTTTGCCTTGAACCGCTCGATGACGACCGCGCGCTGTGCTTCCCCATAGCCGCCCGGCCACGTCGCGACCCTCAGCTTCGTCATGTCAGCCTCAGGCGCTCTCGCCGCCTTCTCAGGTTCCTTCGGGGCGGCTGGTTTTGCGGGCTCGGGCGCGGCCGGCGTTCGATCGGCATGCGCGGGCTCTGCCGGCTTTGCATCACCTGTTGTCGCTGTCTCGCCGCTCGGATTGGCTTCGTCTGACTTCGCCGGAGCGGTGGCCTCGTCGCGAGGCGTAGCGCCCTCTGCTTTCGATTCGGTTTCGCCAGCGGGTTTGGCTTCGCTGGCCGGGCTCGTTTCCCGGACCGCATCCGCAGGCCGCGCATTTGGCCCGGCAGTTGCTTTTGCTTCAGCTTCCGCTGCCGGTTCCGGCGGGCTCGGCTGCGCGATTGCGCCAGCGGTCTGGAGTGCCGCTATACCGCAGGCCAGAAACAGGCCGATGCTAAAGGCGGTTGCTGGCGAGCAGCGCAAATTCGACGTGAAGTTGGATCGGCTCATCGAAACCTCCAGGCTATGCGGACCGGAACCTGCGACCGGCGACGACAAGGAGTACGTCCGCCACTCTATGGACGACGAACGCGCTCCAGGAAATGGCGCACGGCGTTGTATCACGATCAATTCGACGGAAAACAGGCAGCGGCCATGACGAGCTTGGAAAGCGTCGATCTTTGGGGAGGAAATCGCCAGGCCCTGATCCGGCCGGGAAGCCAGCTTGGCCGGCTTCGCAACCCGTGAGGCCTACCCGCGCGTCGCGGCCCGCTGGCCTGCACTGGGCGCCGTTCCTTCCTTCCGACTCTCCGGATAGACAGGGTTCTCGGTTCTGTTGGGGAACGGTCGCTTTACGAGCTGCGGATTGTCCCAGTGCCCTTTGATGTTGAGCACGCTCGGCACCACGGCGTTATCGCTGCTGCCGGCTGTGCGCGCAAAGACGTTGAGGTCAAGGCTCCTGCGGTGGATGTTGACCGATCCCGTAACGGCAAGTTCGCTGCGCCCCTGCCGTTCCGTCACCAGCCGGTCGATCCGCGCGAGACCGTAATTGAACGCGAATTCCCCCGTAAGCGTCTCGACGTCCGTCCGTCCCTTCGTCGCCACCCCCCAACCCTCGACCGGGGGTTCGTTGACCCCCATGCTGGTCAGCAGCGCAGGCAGGTCGGCTTCGAGCGTCGCGCCATTTTCCATGCGCATCCCGACCCGGCCATCGAGGCTGTGCAGGAACGTCTCGGGGCTGTCCCAGTTGCCGCTGAGATCGATCGATACGTCGGCGGGGCCGGAGATGACCGCCCGCGGCAGAACCAGATCCGAAACATTCTCGATACGCACGCCCTTGAGCTTCCCGCGCAGCCCGCATCTCGTCACGCCGCTGCTCGGGTCGACCGAAAGAAGAAGACTTCCCTGTCCGCCACCCGGCAGTGCCATTTCCGCGAGATCGAGCAGGATGCGGCCATCGCGCAGCGACAACGCCGCCGCCGTCTTGTTCATTGTGAAGTTTGTGAACTGTGCCTGCTTTGCCGAGATCCGCAGGTCGACATCGATCTCGCGCAGAATCGGCAGGCTTATTTCCGTCAGCAGGTCGCGCACTCGTGCAGGCAGCCAATTTGTCGTCCCGCGGACCGTAGTTGCCAGCAGCGACTGGTGTTTCGTCTCGGCTTTCAGAAGCGCACCGATATCGAGCTTGTCGAAGGCCAGCGTTCCGTCGATCAAAGGCCGCTCGCCCTTGCCGTTCACCAAGAGCGAGCCGGCCGCCGAATTGCCGTCGAGTTGGAACCGGCCGTTGTGAAAATTGACGACCTGGCGCACCCATTCCAGCTTGCCGTCGGAGACGAACGTTTGAATGCCGAGTTCGGACGGCCACGACAAGCCGAGCCACCGTGCAAAAACGGGAACATCCGTCACCGTCAAGTGGGAAGAATCGGCAATCAGCCTGCCGCCGTCCCCGAGCGCGAATTGCCCCGAGAAGGAGGCGTTGAGAAGGGCGCCCGCCGTGATGGTGCCACGGATCGGCAGCTTCCTGGTGGCAAAGTCGCCCTCGCGTGCCCCGATCGTCGTATCGAAATCGAGTTGCCGGCCGAGTAGCTCGACACTGCCCTTGGCAACGAGCCGGTCCCCCGCGAGCCGGCGAAGCCGCAGGTTGACATTCCTGAAGACGGCAGCCGTACCCTTGTCGGCGGAAATATCGATGCGTCCGTTTTCAATCAGCAGGGCACGATATTTCGCAGCGGCAAGCGCCTTGGTCAGCGGCGCATCGATGCGCGCCGCCGAGTTGGCATATTGCTCGGCGCTGGGTCCAACGGAGATTTCCGCGTCGGTTAGAATGAGCACGCCGTTGCCGTCTTCCAGCAATTCGGCGATGGCGCGCGAACTTAGCGGCGCTGCACCTTGCGGCTGGGCGACCGACACGGTGCCGCGTGTCACGACGATGCGCGGCTCTGCCATGATTTGGACGGGCTGGTTCAGCTTGAAGGCGCTCTGATCCGCGGCGCTGACCGTGGAACTCCGGAGGATCAGTTCGGCTGGATCATCCGCGAGGAACAGCGGCAGCGCCACCGCGAGCACGACGACTGCGAACGCAGCGACGGCCACGATAAGACGATGCTGTCGACGATCTTCTCGCTTCATCGTCCTGCCAATGAAAGAGTACGCAGTACTAGCTGAAACCGGGTCCTTGACCGCAGCGCCTGGCGTAAGACCGCCCCCCAGCATCGCCGCAACTATTAGCTGGCATGCCATGTGCTGGCAAGTCATTGCGACGGCCAGGAGTACCATTCGATGGCCGAAGCACGCGCGAATAATAGTCGATCCGGCAGCGAAAGCGAGGGCTGGAATTAACGCAGCTGTTAAGAAGATGAATTGCCGATCTTTCACAGACACGGCGCTTCCAAAGGCGACATCAATCCCGTTGCCGGCGCCATGTCGTACGGCAGCCAAGCGATTTCATCGTCAAGGGGTCATCGGCGGCGCCAGCGCGGGCGCACTCAACCGCCCGGCCGTCCGCCTGCGACGGCCTTGTGCAACAGCAGCACCGGCACCAGCCCGACGAAGACGATTGTCAGGGCGCCAAGTCCGGCCTCCTCGAACTGTTCGAGCGATGCCAGCCCGTACACGTAGGTTGCCAGCGTGTCGAAGTTGAACGGACGCAGTAGCAGCGTTGCCGGAAGTTCCTTCATCGCGTCGACGAAAACCAAGAGGCCGGCCGACCCGAGTGCCGGCAGAAGGAGTGGCAGGTGCACCCGCATGAGGGTCGACAGCGATGTCTCGCCAAGCGCTCGGGCCGCGGCGTCGAGGTTGGGTGAGATGCGCTCCAGCCCTGCTTCGATGGTGCCAAGCCCGACAGCCAGGAAGCGGATCGAATAGGCAATGACCAGCGCCACGATGGAACCCGATAGCAGCAATCCGGTCGACAGGCCTGTTATCGAGCGCGCCAGTGCGTCAACGGCATTGTCGATGCCGGCAAGGGGAATAAGGAGACCGAGCGCCAGCACCGTCCCAGGCACCGCATAGCCGAGTCCGGCGAGTCGAACCGCGGGTCTGATGAACCCGTTCGGCGCAACGCGTCGGGCATAGCCCAGCGTCAATGCGAGCATGACGGCAACGCCGGCGGCGATCGCCGAAAGCGCGAAGCTGTTGGTCGCCGCCGCCCAGAACGCGGCGTCCGCGGTGTCTCCCATCGCCGCCCATGACAACCGGAGAAGCACGATGACTGGAACGAGAAACCCGGCCGCGAAAGGCAGGAGGCACAGGCTGGCCGCCGCAAATCCTTTCCAGCCGCCGAGTTCATGGAACGGGATCGATCGGTAGCGCCCGGTCGTGTGGTGTCGTTGCGCCTTGCCGCGCGCCATGCGCTCTGCTGCAAACAGGATGATGACGAGGCCCAGCATCACCGAGGCGATCTGCGCGGCGCCGCCAAGGTTCGACCGCTGCAGCCAGGTGCTGTAGACACTTGCCGTCAGCGTCTGCACGCCGAGATACTGGACCGCTCCGATATCGTTGAGGCACTCCATCAGAACGAGCGATACGCCCGCCACGAGAGCCGGCCGCGCCAGCGGCAGCGCCACCGCCCAGAAGGCTCCGAGCGGTGTCCGTCCCAACGTTCTCGCGACCTCGAGGGCACACACCGACTGCTGCACGAAGCTCGCTCGCGCCGTCAGGTAGACGTACGGGTAGAGCACGGCCGACATGAGGAAGATCGCGCCGCCGATCGAGCGGATCTCCGGAAACCAGTAGTCGCGTACCGATTGAAACGCGAAAGCTTCGCGCAGCATCGTCTGCAGCGGTCCCGCATAGTCCAGCAGTTCGACATAGGCGTAGGCGACAATGTAGGTCGGCATGGCAAGCGGAAGGACGAGCAGCCTGTCGGCGATGGCGCGCCCCGGGAAGCGATACATCGTGACGAGCCAGGCGGCACTCGTCCCGGTGACGAGTGTCAGCGTGCCGGCACCCGCCATCAAGAGGATGGTCTGCCCGAACGAACCTGAAAATGATCCCATCGCCAGAATGAGCGAGACGATCGAAACCCAAAGCAGCGGTAGGGCGGCCGGCGCCGTCGGGCGCGCCGAGCGGAAAGCCAGCCCCGACAGCGCCAGCGCTGCCAACACCCACGCGGTCGCCGGGGCCTGTCCGAACAGCACGTTGGCCAAAAGATGGGGCCAGATGTTTTCCGCCGGCGTCAGCGCCAGAACGACGACCGTTATGAGCGGCAGCGCCATGACCGCCATGACCGCCGCAATGGCCACCGTCCACATTGGTGAGGCGCGCCGCTTCGCCCTCCAGCGGGTCACGCTGCGTCCAAGGCCGCCGATACGGCGGGTCACCTCGCCAAGCGATGGAACGGGGAGTCGTTCGAGCCAGCTCATTTTTGCGGCAGCGTCTTTGCATACGCGAGAACATCGGCCGCGTCCTCGATGGGGAACGCCCTCAGGCTGATCATGGCCGCACCGGGATGCGAATTGCGGATCTTGTGCAGGACCTCGTCGGGTGCCGCATTCGCATCGGTTCCCACATATGCCGGCGCGTCCTTGTCGCCCCGATTGAGCAGCCGGCCATCGAAACCGTGACAGGCCGCGCAAGTCGTCTGGAAAATCGCCTCGCCGTGTTTGACGTCGCCTTTTACATTACCGGTCTTCACGTCGACGAATTTTGCAGTCTCATCCTGCCCCCGGCTAACGAATGCGGCAACGCGAGCCAGTTCTTTATCGGTGATCATAGTGGCCGGATAGCCGTGTGGAGCGCCGCGCAACATCTTGGCGATGGCCGCTGGATCATCGCCCTTGGCCGCCTCGATTCCCTTGATGCCCGTGAAGTGACTGCCGCTGGCGTACTTGCCGTCCCTGCCGCGATAGTCCCAGCCATGGCATTCCTTGCAGCGCCACGTATTGGCCCCTGATTGCTTTCCGGTCGCCGGATAGGCGGGATGCATGGAAGTCGGCTTCTCACGGTCGAGCGCGTGCCACCAATTGTCATAGATGCGGCCGCCCGCCGCCAGCAGCCAACTGTCGCTCTCGGACTCTGGCGCCCCGTGAACGAAATCGGCCTGGTCTTCGCGGAGTTCAGATTTGGGGTCGGCACTGACGACCTCGCTGGCCAAGCAGCACGACAGGGCAATGACGACGGCGCTGAGCTGAATTTTCATGGCGTTTGAAGCTCCGGTTGTCGGTCTAACGGCCACCCGTATATCCCGCACACCGGCGATGATCCATTGATTGAAAGCAAGTTCGTGTTCCGGTTCTGACATTTGCTTCCCAGTGGCTGATCTCGAAGCCGCACGCTGGGACCAAACGTCGGGTGCGCGACACTGGCGCGCATTGTTGAGGATCAACTCAGCACGATGCGGTCCTTTGGAAAAACGATCCGAGCCGACGTCCCTTGGCCTGGCGTACTGGTGAGATCAAGCCGCGCTCCATTCGCAGCAGCCAGCGCCTGCACCAGCGGCAGTCCGACGCCGAGCCCGCCACCATCGCGTGAGGCTCCTTCGGCGACAAGCCCTTCGAGCGCGTCGGCAATCTGCTGCTCGCTCATGCCACGCCCGCTGTCGCGGATTTCGAAGATCAAGGACATGTCGGTCGAATAGCTCGCCTTCGCGACGATCGCACCGCCCTCCGGGGTGAACTTCAGTGAGTTGGTTATCAGGTTAATGAGCATCTGCTTGAGCGCCACCGCGTCTGCGATGACTTTTGGCAGCCGCACATCGGGCTCGACGAGCTTCATGACGATACGCGCGCGTTCCGCCAGCGGCAGCATCGAGGAGATGGTGGCGTGCAGCAACTCGAGGGGATCGATTTCGGTAAACTCCAGCGGCTGCTGGGCGGCCTCGCGGCTGCGCTGCTCCAACATCCGGTCGATGACGGACAGCATCAGCCGGGCGCTGTCATGGATATCGGCGGCATAGCGCCTGTAGCGCTCATCCCCGATCGGGCCGAGTTGCTCATCGCGCATGATTTCGGATGCAGCCACGATGGCAGTTATCGGCGTCTTCAGTTCGTGCGCCATTTTTTGCACATACGACCGTCGGCTGGCCACGCGCCGCATCTCCTGCGGGCGGTCCAGATCACCTGCTCTATCTGGTCCCGGCCCTGTCTTCTCGTCTTTCTTGCTGGCGTCGGTAGGGTCCATGGATCCTGCGGGTCTGCATGTTGAAGGCGCTCCGTCGCCCCGACTCGGATTTCTTGGACGGAACGGATCGGCCGGCTTACGCTAAACCTGTATGGCGAAGTTGCAAGCGGGCGTCGCTTTCTGGAGGCTCTCGAGGCCGGCTGAAGTCGACGCAATGGCCGCCCCGCTTGGCTTGGCGCGGTGAATGCGCTATTTCCCCTTGACGGATGCCCCTCGAACGATGTTTCTAGCGGGTCTTCCACGGCGCGCACGGCGCCCCAATGCCGCCTTAGCTCAGTTGGTTAGAGCGCTAGATTGTGGATCTAGAGGTCGGTGGTTCAAATCTACCAGGCGGTACCACTGTTCTACCAAGACTAGGTCATAAACTCATAAATGGGATTCACATCCGGTGCGAACAGTGATTCAAGCTCTCAAACGAGGGAGCTTTGGATGGCACGACACCGCTACGACCTGACCGATGCCGAGTGGAAAATCATTGGACCGATGTTGCCGCAGAATTCGCGCGGCGTGAAGCGCGTCGATGACCGGCGGGTTTTGAACGGCATCTTCTGGCGCATGCGCGCTGGCGCACCATGGGCCGATATCCCGGAGCGCTATGGGCCGTATACGACCTGCTACAACCGCTTCGTTCGGTGGCGGAAAGCGGGCATCTGGGACATGCTTCTGAAGGCGATATCAGAGACTTACGACGGACGGGTTCAGATGATTGATTCAACGTCCGTGCGGGTCCATCAGCACGGCGCCAACGGCGACAAAAAAGGGGCTCAGCGATTGCGTGGGCCGTTCCCCTAGGTTTCTCGGACCGCTTGACTTTCGGCTTCTGCCAAGGCCCGCTTGGCGTCGTCGCGAACAACCTGCAATGCGGCAATCGCCTCGTTGACGAAACGGTCGATTTGCGACGCCGTCCTGAGATGGGGGGAAATCGCCAAATCAGCCTTGTGACTGAGACAACTCGACTTCACGAAAATCTGCACATCTGTCGCCGGTGGCCTGGAATCACTTCCGCCAACGAGATGGAAGCCGAAACACCCTTTGGTTTCCTCGATATTCATTTGCTCTATTCCATATCGGATTGCTGGTCTTCTGATCAATGGTTGCCCAATCGCGGCCCCGTGCAAGATCCGTCACACTGCATCGCTTCTCTACATCAGGCCACCAAATCTGGAGTGCGAGCAGTCGCCGAATCGCCGTTGGCCGCGAGCGTCGCAGCCGTGCTGATATCAATACGATCAATGTAGGCCTTTGCCCCACAACGTGGCAACTCCCCCTTGCCGATCTGACAAACGTCCGCAAACTGTCTTGCAGTCGGAGAACGGAACATCGGTGTGACAGGTGTTGCTGCTTGGCTCGATTAGGTTCGGAAGGGGACCGCTGCTCGATTGACGAGACCATAGCCTACGAGGCGAGGTTTCCAGCCACTCGGACTGCGATCGAAACAATATTTGGAACTTCACGAGCCTCGAAGCGTTCAGGGAGCACGCGTGCAAAGCCACGGAGCCGCTCAAGATAGCCGGCAAATCCATGGCTGCCCTGAGAATTTCAACGGTCCTGCGAATTTTGTGAATACCGATGCAGCGCTGGGCCGCGACGCTTTGCACGAAGGTGATCCTCGCCGCCAAAGAACCACGAACTCTAAAGTCAGGAGTAACTATTCATGGCACCGAATAAACCGAACGAACACACTGACAACCAACCCCGTGCCAGCCGCTGGACTCGCGAATCCTTCACATTCCGCCGCATGACCGGGGAGAACGTGATCGCACTTGTCATCGCCGTTTTGATCGTTGCTTTTGTTGCGGTGGTCCTGAGCGGCGGCTTTTCTGCCTAGTACCGCCGATCAGAAGTCCCTGTGTCGCATCAGTCAACCGCTCTCAGGGACTTCTGATCGAAAAGCGGTACTAGATTCAATATTTTACTAGTACCCTCTGCTTTCAGAAGTTCGT
>Ga0180009_10000965_pt1 | contig 36505 bp, 26 predicted proteins | sample OS_PC_MetaG_FD_123537 | JGI IMG/M metagenome (GOLD analysis project Ga0180009, IMG submission 123537) | Groundwater microbial communities from the Aspo Hard Rock Laboratory (HRL) deep subsurface site, Sweden - OS_PC_MetaG | ecosystem: Environmental > Aquatic > Deep subsurface > Groundwater... | reverse complement strand
TTCGCTGGCCTTGCGCCTGGCCCCCGGGGTGGGTCCGAGGCGTTTCGCCCAGTTGGTCGGGATTTTCGGGACGGCGGAAGCGGTCTTGAGTGCTCCGGTCGGAGAACTGGCCCGGGTGCCGCGCCTGCCGGGCAGGATCGCCGAGGTCCTGGCCCGGTTCGACTGGCGGGAGCGGGTCGAGTCGGAGCTGGACCGGGTTCGGGAGTGGGGCTGTCGCCTGATGATCCTCGGCGACGCCGACTATCCCGGGCGCTTGAAAGAGATACATGCGCCTCCGCCCGTTCTTTGGGTTTCCGGGGACATTCGGCCCGAGGACGAGGCGGCCGTGGCCATTGTCGGCTCCCGGGGCGCCACCGACTACGGCCGGGATACGGCCAGGCGCCTGGCCGTCGAACTGGCCGAAGCCGGCGTTACGGTTGTCAGCGGACTGGCCATCGGTATCGACGCCGCGGCCCATCGGGGAGCTCTGGAGGCCGGGGGGCGGACCTTCGCTGTTCTGGGCTGCGGTCTGGACGTGGTGTATCCCCGGCCCAACGTGGACCTTCACCATCAAGTGCCCCGGGCCGGGGCCCTGATCAGCGAATTTCCGATGGCCACCAGTCCCGAACCCGGCCACTTTCCGGTCCGCAACCGGGTCATCGCCGGCCTGTCCATCGCCGTGGTGGTGGTCGAGGCGGCTGAACGGAGCGGGGCGCTGATCACGGCCCGGCTGGCCCTCGAGGAGAATCGCGACGTGCTGGCGGTTCCCGGCCGGGTGGGGTCGATCAAAAGTCGCGGGACCCACGCCCTGCTCAAACAGGGCGCCCGGCTGGTGGAAACCGGACGGGACGTCATCGAGGAGGTCGCTCCGCAGCTGGCCGGACGACTCGGAAAGCCACGGACCCCCGTCGGGGCCGGGGTTCGGATGGACGCGGATGAAGAACGGGTCTGGTTGGTCTTGAACGACGAACCGCTTCACATCGACCCCCTGTGCAGAAAACTGGGTCTGTCCCCGTCCCGACTGGCCCCCATGCTCCTGAGCCTCGAACTCAAGGGGCTGGTCAAACAACTGCCGGGAACGCGCTATATAAGGATGAATTGATGGCCAAATCGCTTCTCATCGTCGAATCGCCGGCCAAGGCCAGAACGATCGGCAAATACCTGGGGTCCAACTTCGAGGTCAGGGCCTCGGTCGGACACATCCGCGACCTGCCCGTCAATCGACTCGGGGTGGATGTCGAGGAAGGCTTTGCTCCGGAATACGTGACCATCCAGGGCAAGCAGAAAATCATCAACGAACTGAAAAAAGCGGCCCAGGGCAAGGAAACCATTTATCTGGGGCCGGACCCGGACCGGGAGGGCGAAGCCATCGCCTGGCACATCGCCGATATTCTCAAGGGCAAGGATCGTGATTTCAGACGCGTTCTGTTCCACGAACTGACGCCGTCGGCCATCCTAAGCGCCATCGAGCATCCGGAGACGCTTTCCGAGCAGCGTTTCGAGTCCCAGCAGGCCCGCCGCATCCTCGACCGCCTGGTCGGGTATCGCCTCTCGCCCTTGCTGTGGGACAAGGTCAAGCGCGGACTTTCCGCGGGCCGCGTCCAGTCGGTGGCCTTGCGGATCATAACCGACCGGGAGCGAGAGATTTTCGCCTTCAAGCCCGAAGAGTACTGGAGCCTGGCCGCCCGGCTTCTGGCCGAAGGCGTCGAGTTCTCCGCCCGCCTGTTCAAGCAGGACGGAAAAAGGATCGAACTGAAAACCGGCGACCAGGCCGGGGACGTGGTCCGGAGTCTTCAGGAGGCCCGCTTCACGGTCAAGGAAGTCGTCTCCAAGGAACGCAAACGTCACGCGGCCCCGGCGTTCACCACCAGCCAGCTTCAGCAGGAGGCCTTTGGCCGTCTCCGGCTGCCGGCCCGCCAGACCATGCGTCTGGCCCAGCAGCTTTACGAGGGCCTGGAACTGGGCTCCGAAGGATCGGTCGGCCTGATCACCTACATGCGGACGGATTCGGTCCGGGTGGCCGACACGGCCCTTTCCGAAGTCCGCCAGCTCATCCAGGCTCGGTTCGGCAAGGAATATCTGCCGGCCCGGCCCCTGCACTATCGGAACAAAAAGGGCTCCCAGGACGCCCACGAGGCGATCCGGCCCACCTCGGCCGCCCGCACCCCGGAGCAGGTCAGCCGATATCTGTCCGGTTCCCTGCTGGCCTTGTACGAGCTGATCTGGCGGCGTTTCGTGGCCAGCCAGATGAACCCCGCCATTTTCGACCAGACCACGGCCGATATCGAGGCCGGTCCTTATCTCTTCCGGGCCACCGGCTCGGTGATCCGATTCAAGGGCTTCCTCGAGGTTTACGACCGGCCGTCCAAGGACGACCGCGAGATTCTCCCGCCGCTTACCCAGGGACAGCCCCTCGAACTGCTCGAACTGCTGCCCCGGCAGCACTTCACCCAGCCGCCCCCGCGCTTCACCGAGGCCACCCTGGTCAAGGAGCTGGAGGAGAACGGGATCGGACGTCCCAGCACGTACGCCCAGATCATTTCAACCCTTCGGGACAAGGAATACGTGGCCTCGAACAAGGGCCAGCTATCGCCCACCGAGCTGGGGTTCATCGTCAGCGACTTGCTGGTCGAGAGCTTTCCCCGGATCATGAACGTGGAGTTCACGGCGGGCATGGAAAACGAGCTGGATGAAATCGAGGAAGGCCGGGTCCGCTGGCAGGATGTGCTGGACAAGTTTTTCCAGCCCTTTGAAGTCGACGTGGTCCGGGCGGCCGAGACCATGCAGTCCCTGAAACGGGACGGGCTGAAGACGGACCTGACCTGCGACAAATGCGCATCGAACATGGTCCTCAAATACGGCCGCAACGGCCCCTTCCTGTCCTGTGATCGCTATCCCGAGTGCCGGAACGCCTTTGATTTCACCCGGGACGACCAGGGCCGCATGGTGCCGGTCAAACAGGAGCCGGCCGCTACGGACGAGACCTGCGACAAGTGCGGCAAGCCCATGGTCATGAAGAACGGCCGATACGGTCCCTTCCTGGCCTGCTCCGGCTACCCCGAATGCAAGAACACGCGCCCCCTCAACGGAGCCCTCGTCCCGGAAAACCTGGAACTGCCCGAAGGCATGGACCCGGTATGCGACAAGTGTGGAGGGAAGATGGCGGTCAAGCGGAACCGCCAGGGAAGCCTGTTCATCGCCTGCGACAATTACCCCAAGTGCAAGAACACCAGGCCCTACCCCACCGGGGTCAAATGTCCCAAAAAGAACTGCGACGGCGATCTGGTCGAGCGTTCATCAAAGCGGGGCGTGTTCTACGGATGCACGAACTACCCGAAATGCCGGACCACCCTGCGCACCCGCCCGGTCAACCAGGCCTGCCCGGTCTGCGGTCACCCGTTCCTGGTCGAATCCCCGCAGGACAAACAGACCGGGGAGAAGGAGTCCAGGGGCGGGCTCGTCTGTCCCGGCAAGGACTGCGACTACCGCTCCTCGGAACCGGACCGGGCCTGATTCGTCCGGCCCGGTTTCAGGCCGGCGCCTCCACCTCGAGGGGGTGTTCGCGGCCCCGGGGCAGGCTGTCGTACAGGTCCGCCGTCAGATCGGACCTGACCCCCCGATAACCCGGGTCGTCCCAGAGATTGTGCCACTGGTGAGGGTCCTCGTCGACCCGGTACAACTCGCCTTCACTGCCGTCGTATCCAAGGCCGCAGCCTTCGAAGGCCTCCCGGCCGATAAAGTTTCGCAGCCCTTCCGGAATGTGCTTTTCCGCTCCCGTCGGCCGGCCGATGGTGCTGGGTTCGTACCGGGTCAGCAGCCAGCCGTCGCGATAGATGGTCCGGAGATGCATGCCGTAGCCCGGGAACTGGCTGTCCCACTCGCAGAGCACCCGTTCCCGGCCGTCGTCCGCGGACACGGGCAGTTGCCGTCCCTCCATCCACTCGGGCCGATCGAGCCCGGCAATGGCGCAAAAAGTGGGCGCCAGGTCCACCTGACCCACGGGCTGGTCGAGGATGGCCGGCGCGATTCCGGCGGAGGGGGCGGGACGCCAGACCAGGGGTAGGCGGAGAAGGGAGTCGACGTGAAACGGTCCCTTGTAGATGAAGCCGAAGTCGCCCTGCATCTCGCCGTGGTCCGTGGTGAAGAAGACGTCGGTGTCCAGATCCCAGCCCCTGGCCTCGATCCGTTCCATCACCCGGCCGCAGGCCTCGTCGATCAGTTCGTTCATGACATGGGTCTTGGCGTTGATTTCCAGGATGTTCTCCCGGGTCAGCCGGCCGGGGCGGTAATTGCCCGGTCCCCCCTCCCGGTTGACCCAGGCGCCTTGGTAACAGGCGGACCAGTGGCCCGGTTTTTGGGACAGGATGGCCCGGATTCGGTCGTCGGAGCCCGGATGACCGGGGGGCAGTTCCAGTTCCCGCCAGGGGACCCGATCCAGCTCCGAGGCGGGCGGGTCCCAGGGGTGGTGCGGGTCGGGAAAGCTCATCCAGACGAACCAGTCATCCCGGTCGTCCAGGGAGTCGAGGAAGGCAATGGTTTGGTCGGCGACCCAGTCGGTATGGTACCATGGACGGGGTATGGGGTTGTTTTTGGTTTCCGGGGCGCCCGTGTCGCCGCCGCCCTCGGCGTCCAGAAGCGGGGCGAACGAGGCGACATGCTCCGGGTGGTTTTTTTTCAGCCATCGCCCGTAATGGGCCACGGCGGCCCGGCCGAAGGCCGGGATGTGCTGGGCCTGGATCGAAACGTCGAACCCCCGCCAGTATCCGGTTTCGCCCCGGGCGGCCCTTGTATTTTCCCGCCAGCGGCCGGTCAGGTCGAAGCCGGGTTCGAAGTGGGCCTTGCCGAGCAGCGCGGTCTTGTACCCGGCCTTTTCCTTGAGATAGGCGGCCACGCCGGGGGCGTCCTCCGGCAGGGGAACGCCGTTGGCGATCACGCCGTGGGTCCGCACGTACTGGCCGGTGAGCATGGTCGAGCGGGCCGGCATGCAGACCGGATTCTGGCAGTAGGCCCGGCGGAAGCGGACGCCCCCGGCGGCCAGCCGATCCACGACCGGCGTGCGGGCCACGGAACCGCCATTGCAGCCTAGCGAATCGTAACGCTGCTGATCGGTGGTGATGAAGAGAATTTTGCGTCCCATTTTCCACCTCCACGCTCAAGCCTTTGGGTCGCTGTTTTCCGCATACAGAGCCAGTCCCAGTTCGAGGGTCGTGCCAAAGGGCCGGGACCGTTCGAGACGGTATAGTTTCAGGGTCCCCTGGGGACAGGCCAGGGTGCATACGCCGCAGCCCAGGCATTGGTCCGGGCTGGCGCGGGGCGGCCCGCTTCATCGTCAAGCGACAATGCGCCCACCGGACACCGTTCGACGCAGGCCCCGCACATCAGGCAGTCGTCGCCGGCACGAGGGAAGAAGTTCGAGGGCGATATGGCCCCGGGGTTGTCCCAGCGGGTCCGGCCGCGCAGGTGGCTGCAGCAGCATTCGCAGCAGAAGCAGATGACGATGGGATCGGGGGTCAGGGCGTTTTCCGAACTGGCCACCAGGCCCGGGTCCATCATTTCGTCCGCGTACCGCAGGGCCTGCTCCCTGGTCGCCCGGCGGCCGTAGCCCAGGTCCACGAACTTGCGGCCGTTGTCGCCGGGAATCATGCAGGCGCCGATGGGAAACCGGTCCCGGCACTCGCGCTGGCCCAGCTTTTCGGTCCGGACTCGGCATGGGCAGGGCACCAGCGCGATATAGTCGGTCTGGAGTCCTTCGATCCGATCGTGGATTTCCTCCGGACTCAGGACCGTCTGTCCCGCTTCGATACTTTGTTCCACGGGGATGGCCCGGAAGACCGGCGTGCCTTTTCTGGAGTTCTGAAAAAGGCGGTAGAAGCCCTCATCGATGAAAAATTCCTGGTAGAGCCTTGCCGCTTCGATGTCGTGGGGGCCGACCTCGGGGGTGCGGTGATGGAAGTTGAACAGGTAAAAGATGGTCGGCAGGGCGTGCTGATCCTGGTCGGGAAGTCCCATCAAGGCGTACCGGGCGTGGAGGCCGGCCAGGATGGCCGTGACTTCATCGATCGGCCGGCCGGCAGCGTTGGCCGCCTGGTCGGCCGTCTTGAAAAACGGATAGACCTGGAGATGACGGACGATTTCCGCCTCCGGTCGCGTGTAGATCAGCTTCAAAAACTCGATGAAGGCCGTCGATATCCGGCCCCCGGTCCTGGGGACGCCGAAGGGATTCCGGTCGAAGGCTTCGGCGACCTGGAAATAAATGGCGTCGTCCATGGCTGAATGCATCCTTCGGCCCAAGGGGCCGATCCGGAACGGTCAGGTCAGTCCGGAATGGGCGTCCCGGCGATGAAGTCGACCACGACCCGGGCCAGGTCCTCGCCGCAGTCCTCCTGGAGGAAATGTCCGCCTCCCTGGATAATCGTGTGGGGCTGGTCCTTGGCGCCCGGAACGTTTTGCTGGAAAATGAGTTCCCCGCCGCCGGTGATCGGGTCGCCGTCGCTGAAGGCGGTCAGGAAGGGCTTTTCGAAACGGGACAGGACCTCCCAGGCCCGGCGGTTGGCCGGCGCGGCCGGATCGTCCGGGGAGATCGGCACCAGGGACGGGAAGATGCGTGCTCCCTCCTTGTAGGAATCGTCCGGAAAGGGGGCGTTGTACGCAGCCACGACCTCGTCGGGCACGGGCTTCAGGCAGCCCATTTGAATGATGGCCCCCACGTCGAATTCCGGAACTTCCCTTGAGAACTGGCGCCAGTTCATGAATGCGTCGGTGATCGGTCCGTCGCCGGTGGGCAGGCCGGTATTGGCGGTCACGATCCGGGCGAACCGGTCGGGATGGGCCGCGACGAGTCGCAGCCCGATCAGGCCGCCCCAGTCCTGGCAGACCAGGGTGACGCGCTGAAGATCGAGCTGGAGCAGCCAGGACTCCATCCAGTCGACGAAACGCTGGTAGGTATAGTCGTCCTGGTCGGCCGGCTTGTCCGAGCGCCCGAAACCGGGCATGTCCGGGGCCACGACCCGGGACCCGGCCCCGGCAATAACGGGGATCATCTTGCGGTAAAGATAGGACCAGGAGGGCTCCCCATGCAGAAGCAGGACCGGATCGCCCGCCTTGAGCCCCTCGTCCAGGGAATGAATCCGCAGTCGGCCGCCCTCGCCGTCAGGGACCTCCATGTACCGCGGTGTAAAATCATATCCGGGCAGACTGGCAAAACGGTCGTCCGGCGTCCTTAGACACTTCATGGCTCATACCCCCTTGATTCGTATAGCCGGCCGAAGCGGAGGCCCTAGGTCAGACCTTCAAACGTCATGCTCGAAGCCGTTTGCACCAACCGGCCGCCGCGAGATGATTCTACTGAACTGTTTCATTCCGGTCATGCCATTCGCGCTTGCCGGGCCAGGCAAAAAAACCGCCCGGGCCGCCGTGGACCGCGGTCCAAGTCGTCCTCCCGCCTGAAGTCCGTCGCGCGCTAACGGCGGAACGGACCTCTGGCGGTTCGAATTAATCCTTCGTTTGACTCAGTCACGCTCCCTGGGAATGGGCAGGCCCAGTGTGTTCATGGCCTTGATCACGCCCGGATGGACGAATTTTCTGGGGCCGCCGATGGGATAGGGCGTGGAGGGGAAAAGGGCCAGGGCCGCGTGGTACTTGCCGAAGTCCTGGCGGTGTTCGTGCCGGACTCGAACGATCTCCTCGACGATGTCGTCGGGCAGGCTGGCGTCGCACTGAAGGCACATGAATCCGGCCCGAGCCCAGATGTCCTCTTTCAGAATCTTGGGCAGCGCCTTTTGCTTGATCAGGGCCGGATAGACGATCTGGTCCTTGGAGAAGTCAAAGCCCTTTTCGGTCCATTCCCTTTCGATGGGCAGGACGAGGATTTTTTTCCCGGAACTCAGGATTTCCATGGTCGGAGCGGCCGGGGCCATGACATTGATGAAAAAACTGCCGTCTTCCGCCACTTCCATCCGGGCTCCGAAACCGACCCGGACGGCGTCGAGCTTGCCGTTGAGAAAGGCGTCCTTGGCCCCGACGTCGCCCAGGGGCGCGAAATCGATCTTGTCGTAAATACCCAGGGCGTTGCCAAATAGGGGCTGATCCAGGAGGACCCCCAGAAAGGGCCGTGCTCGTTCGGCCGTGCCCACCCGCTTCCCGGCCAGGTCTTTCAGGCTCTTGATGTTCGGGTCCATGGTCACGTAGAAGCCGACCAGACCGGCGTTGGAAACCAGGCTCCTGACCGTGGGCCATTTCAGTTTGTCGAAGGGCTGGCGGCCCTGGGCCAGGTATTCCAGGTTGCCGGTCCCCCCGGCGAAAATGGTCTGGGGAACCTCGCCGCTTTTCATTTTGGGCAGATTCTGGATCATGTACTTATACATGTACATGGCGCCTGGCGTCTCCTGGTGCTTGATGTGCACCCAGGAGCCGGCCTTTTTGAAGACCTGCTCGAAGGCGGCGCCCACGTTGTACATGCCCGTGCCAAAGGGCGTGGTCATGATGACCACGTCCACCGGTTTCTTCTGCTCGGCCGCGGCGGGAGGGGCCAGACAGAACGCAAGCGCCAGAACCACGATGAGGCTGATTGCAAATCGTTTCATCATTTTATCCTCCTTGAATGTTTGAGAACGATCAATCCGGTTATGTTCCCGGGTCGAGAAGCGGCGCCCTTTCGGAAGCCGTTCGTTTTTTTCGCCACTGAAGGGTCAGAAAGGAAATTGACAGGATCAGGGCGACGAAGAAAAAGACAGTCTGACCGTACAGACCGTGCCAGATGCCGAAAAGGGAGATGGCGAGCAGCAGGACCTGCTGCATATTGGAGGTATGGGTGAAGCAGAAGCGCTGGCAAAAGCACATCAGGGCGCCCATGGTCATGGTCAGGGCCAGAAGGACCATGACGGCCGGGACAAGGGGCTGGCTTTCACCGAAAATGACCGGGTTGTGGATAGTGAAATAAGGCAGCAGAAAAAACGGACCGGCCAGTTTGAAGCTCTCCCAGGCGGTTCTCATGTAGGAGGCCCCGGCGATCTGGCCGCCTACCAGGGCCGCGCCGGCGATGGGCGGGGTGACGGTGGCCAGGATGGCGTAGTAGTAAACGAAAAAATGGGCCACCACGGCGCGGATACCCAGGTCCATCAGAATGGGCGCGGCCACGAAGGCCACGACGATGTAGGCGATGACTGTTGGCGTGGACGAACTGAGCAGGATGGACAGGATCATGGTCAGGATCAGGGTCGGCAGGAGCAGGCCGCCGCTCAGGCCGGTGATCAGCAGGCTCAGTTTGGTCGAGGCGCCGGTAAAGGTCAGACTTTTGATCAGGATGCCGATGCAGCCGCAGGCGAGGCCGAAGGTGGCCCCCATGACCGCGCCGGCGATCAGGTTCCTGACCAGGACCTTGATGTCGGGTCGGGTCGCCTTCCTGAGGGCTGAGACCGCCAGCAGAGTGACGATTCCGAAAAAGGCGGCATATCCGGCCGAGTAGTGAAGCAGCAGCACGGCCGTCAGCACGCCCATGGGCAGGACGAAGATCGGAACCCCGGTGACAAAGACCCGCCAGTCGACCTCGGTTTGGCCGCGGGGTATTTTTTCACGGTGAGCGATGAGGATGACGCCCACGATGGCGATGCCGTAATAGAAAAGGGCCGGGATGATGGCCTTGAACATCAGGTCCGCGTAACTGACGCCCAAGAAGCCGGCCATAATGAAGACGGCGATGCCCATGATGGGCGGCGTCAGCTGGCCGCCGGTCGAGGCCATGGCCTCGATGGCCCCGGCGATTTCCCCCCGAAACCCAGCCTTTTTCATGACCGGGATGGTTACCGAGCCGGTGATGGCCACGTTGGCTACGGCCGCCCCGTTGACCATGCCCACGAAGGAGCTGGAAAAGACAGCCGTCTGTCCCGCCCCACCCGGCAGGTGCCGGGCGAAAAGGGTCCCCAACTCCATGAAAAAGGTGGTTACCCCGGTCGCCTCGAATATCGAACCGAAGATGACCAGCAGAAAGAGGATGTTGACCGAGACGTTGAGCAGCATGCCGTAGATGCCCTGGAAACCCACACTCAGGTTGGAGACGATATACCCGAAATCAAAGGTCGGGTGGCCCATGACCCCAGGGATGAAATGACCCCACAGGCCGTAAGCGATGGCGATCATGACCAGGGCCGGGAAAATGAAGCCAAAGCTTTTCCAGGTCCCGCCGACGACGAAGACGATCAGAAGGACGCCGACGACCACGTCACGCGGTTCGGGAAAGCCGGCCTCCATGGTCAGGCGCTTGTTTTCCACGGCCATGTAGGTGATCAGGGCCAGGCTGACCAGCACGCCGGTCAGGTAAAGCATTTTCTTCCATTTCCGGGACTCCGTTCCTGCCCAATGAAGAAAAAGCAGCACCAGGCAGAAGCCGAGATGGTTGTTCTGATTGATCAGTTCACCAAAGATGGGGTTCCAGACGATCATGGCGTGATAGCCGATCATGACCAAGGCCACGCCGGCGGTCAGCCAGGTCAATGCACGGTTCAGCAAATCCGATGAGTCGGCTTGGCTCGTTGTCACGTTTGATGCTCCCTCCAACCGAAACCGGTTCGGCGGGTCAGTTCAGCCGGGCCTGAATGAACACCATGGAAAAACCAACGGACCTCGCGCTCGGCCGGGTGCTTCATGGCCCGGCCCGCTTCAATTCCTCTTTCTTGCCGTTGAAATATATGCTCCGGGCGATCAGGCTGGTGTCCCGATTGCCCAGGACGTCCAGCAGTTCAGCCTTCAGGCGGTGCATGTCCCTGGCCTCGGTTTCGGTCAGGTCGGCGGCCAGGGCCAGGTCCACGAACTGCAGGGCCATGGCCTCCCGGCCCGCGTCCTTCAACGCGCCGGCCCGGTCCATGATGCGGTCTTTGCCTGCCAGGGCCGCGATCTCCGCGGCCACTTCCGAGCGTTTCGGCGGAAACAGGTTGGAGGGATTGCCGTCGTACCAACCGGTGTACTGGCGCAGGATGCCGTGGACCACAAAGGTCGGGCAGCCGTATCGCGGGGCCAGGAAGTCGTCGTCCAGCATCTCCGGGGGCAGGGCGACCTGGTGTAAAATGTCCTCGTACCATACGCCCCGGTTGAGCCGGTCGACCACTTCCCTGTGGAGGTAGCGCAGGGCGTCCGATATCTTGAGCAGCTTCTCCCGAATCGCCTGGCGACCCTGGATCAGGGGGCCGTGTCCGGGGACCAGGACCTCCGGTTCCTTGGCCAGAATGGCCTCGAGGCCTTCGGCCCATTCCAGGGTGTAGCGCTGGACCTTGAAGGGATTGCCCACGTTGGGAAAACTCCAGACCACCAGGTCGCCGGCGAACACGGTCTGTTTTTCCGGGAGCCAGACCCATGAAGCGTCATCGGTTTCGCCCAGCTGGTGATAGGCGTGAAAGTCCAGGCCGCCGATACGGGTGCTCAAGGTCTTGTCGAACAGGATATCCGGATCGCGGGTGGGGTAAGGGAAGGCCGGTACGCCCTCGGGCACGGCAAACTGGACTCGGTTGATGTACTCGTGATACCCATGAAGCATTCGATACTTGTTCAGCCGCTTTTCGACGTCCCGCTGGGCCACGACCCGGGGCGGGTTGAAGCCCCGTTGCCTGGCCTCCCGGACCAGAGGGTCGAAAAAGGCATGGTCCAGGTGACCGTGGGTGATGAACAGGGTGTGGACCGGGGCGTCGGAAATCTCACGCAGCCGGGCGATCATGCCGGTGGCCAATGCGCCCACAGGCACGTCGACGAGCACCAGACCCTCCTCGGTTTCCACGACCCCGGTGTTGCCGAAGCCGGGGATCATCCAGAGGCCGGGCGCGGCCTTCAGCGGCGCGCCGCCCGAGTTGGAAATCTTTCCGAAAGCATCTTCCGTCACGTCAGTCCTCCTTGTCGCTAGCCGGCGCCTCGGGGGGCGCCCGGATGTTCAGCCGCCCTCGTTTTCCGTGTCAAAGGTGATCAAGGGGTCGAGATGCTCGGGCCGAACGGCCAGTTCCGTGCCATCCTCCCGGCGGACGACGATGCCTGAAGCGTGGAGACGCTCCATCAGGGCCTGACGATGCTCCCGCGGCCCGCTGCAGACCAGGGCGCAGTTGCAGCAGGTCGGCTGGGTCTCCTCGCGGCCTCGGGCCAGAACGCCATGTCTGAGGTTGTCCGAAAAGATATGCCCGCGGATATACTCCGAAGCCGGATCGCTGAGGGCCCGGTTAAAGGCGAGGCCGAGGGCCCGGTCATCCTCTCCGACCCGGTAGCGGAGGGTGGCCCAGGTGGACCAGGCCCGGTCGCGGCTCAGGCCGACCAGGCCGGCACAGACCAGGCCGCAACGCATATGATTGCCTTTGGCGTTGCAGACGTATTCGCGGCCGCCCAGGGTCACCGAATCCGATGCCTTGGCCTGGACGAATCCCAGGGGGCAGACCCGGGAGCAGATGCGGCAGCCGTCGCACAGGTTCGATTCCAGGGGCGCGTCCGGGGGCAGGTCGGCCTCGGTGAGCACGGCGCCCAGGAAGACCGCCGACCAATGGCCTTCAACCATGACGTTGCCGCTCCAGCCCAGGGTGCCCACGCCCGAAGCCAGGGCGGCGTAGCGCAGGGAAAAGTCCGGGACCATGAAGCCTCCGGGTTTGGACGCTTCCCGCCGGTAGACTCCGTTGGGCTGGGGGGCGGCGGCGGGAAAACCGGCGGATTCGAGCATGTCCTTCAGCCGGCCGCCGATGGCCCCGATCGACTGGTACGTGTCGTACATCACGTCGGCGAAGACCCGGCGGGTCTTTTTGGAGAAGTAATCGGGAATCCAGTCCCGGCCCAGGGGCAGGGCAAAGGCGACCACGGAGCGCGCTCCGGGCAGCAGGTAGGCCGGGTCGGCCGAAGGCGGCCCCTGCAGGGCGGCCAGGTCCGCCACCCCGGCCCGGATCGCTCCCATGGCCAGGGCCATGTTGATCAGGTCGTCCTTCAGGTTCTTCATACGGTGTCTCCAGGTCCGGTCCGAAAACGAATCACTGCCGCTCACGTCCGCGTTCGTCCTGGGCCAGGACCACGCTGGCGGTCGGTGTTTCATCCGGACCGCGGTCCGCGGCCTCCAAGTCCCGGGCCGCCGCCATGAACACGCCCATGGCCATGGTCGATGTCTCGACTCGCGCCCGGTCCTGGTAAACCCCGGCCATGTCGCGGGCCAGGGCCGGGTCGCCGGGCGCGGCCAGGCAGGCCCAGTCGGCCAGGTGGCAGGCCAGCCGGAAGTCGCCGGCCTTGGCCAGTTCCAGGGCCCGGGCGGCCAGTTTGTCCGCGCCGCCGGCCAGCCGGGCGATCTCCTCGGCCTGGACCTTTTCCGGGGCGGGCTTGAGGTGGGAGGGAGTGCCGTCGTACCAGCCGCCGTACAGACGCCAGATGTTGCGGACGATGAACTCCGGTTCGTCGTAGACCGGGTGCAGGTAGGGCTTGGCCAGCAGGTCCTCCGATACTTTGACCGAGTGGATGACCGTATCCAGGGAGGCGCCCTGGTTCATCAGGGTCATGGTCTGCTCGTGAATGGACTCGAGCAGGGCGGCGTTGTCTTCAAGCACCTGACGCACGCGGTCCGCGCCCATGACCGGCCAGCCGTGGCCCGGCAGGAGCACCTCGGGTTCGAGGGCCGCCATTTCCCGCAGGGCCAAGGCCCAGTCCTTGCAATACCGCTGGAACTTCTGCGGATTGCCGGCGTTGGGCACGCACCAGAATATCAGGTCCCCGGTGCAGAGGACCCGGGTGTCCGGAAAAAAGACCCAGGTGTGGTCGTCGGTCTCGCCCCGGGCGTGATGCAGCAGGACGGTCACGCCGCCGACCCGGATGGTCAGGCGGTCCTTGTAGACCACGTCCGGATAATAAAAATCGTCCGGGAAATGGATGGGGCCCGCGCCGCCCTGGAACTGGCGGACGTTGATGGCCTCGTTGTAGCCTCGCGATTCCCGGTAGCGGTCGAACCGGGCCGGCATGGCCTCATGGGCGATGGCCCGGGGAGGCGGCCATCCTTTTTCACGGGCTTCCCTGGCGTATATGGGCACGCCGAAGCAGTGGTCCACGTGCCCGTGGGTGAATATGGCCGTATTGAGCCGCTGGCCGGTCACGGCCCGGACCGCTTCGAACTTGATCTCCGGGCCCAGGAACCCGCTCGGATCGACCATGACCAGGCCCTCGGACGTCTCCCGGATGACGGTATTGGAAAAGAACTTGTGGAACCAGGTGGATTCGGCCACCTGATCCGTGCCGTAGGGCAGGCTGAGGGGATGGTGGGCATACGTGTCGGCCTGCCCGATCCACACGGCTTCCGCAAAATCCAATATCTCTCCCATGATGCCTCCTTGGATGATGCCGTCCGGCTTAGCGGGCGGCGTCCGTCTTTTCTCGACCGGCCTGCATTTTGACGATGGGCGAAACACCCTTGATCTGTTGGTCGGGCACGGCGCTGGCCGCGTCCCGGGCCGCGGTCATGAAGATGCCGATGGCCATGGTCGAGGTTTCGGCTCCGGCCCGGGCCGTGTAAACTCGCTGGACGGCCTCGAAGACCCGGTCGCTGTCGGGCTCGGCCAGCTTGGCCCAGTCGGCCAGGTGACAGGCCAGGCGATGATCGCCCCGGCCCGACAGTTCCAGTGCCCGGGCGGTCAGTTTGTCCGCGCCGCCGGCCAGCCGGGCGATCTCGCCGGCCTGGGCCTGCTCCGGGGCCGGCTTGAGGTGGGAGGGCGTGCCGTCATACCAGCCGCCGTACAACCGCCAGATATTGCGAACGATGAACTCGGGCTCGTCATACACCGGCCGGAGGTAGGGCTTCTCGATGAGGTCCGCCGGCGCCTTGACCTCGTGGAGGACCTGGTCCAGGGAGGCGCCCTGATTCATCAGGGCCAGGGTCTGATCGTGGAGGGATTCGAGCAGGGCCGCGGTGTCCTGGAGAGCCTGGCGGACACGATCGGCCCCCAGAATCGGCCAGCCGTGACCCGGAAGGAGAATTTCGGGTTCGAGGTCGGCCATTTCCCGCAGGGCCGCGGCCCAGTCCCGGGCGTAGCGCTGGACCTTCTGCGGGTTGCCCGCGTTGGGCACGGCGTAGATGAACAGGTCCCCGGTGCACAGGACCCGGGTGTCCGGGAAAAAGACCCAGGTATGGTCGTCGGTCTCGCCCCGGGCGTGGCGAAGCAGGACCCGCACCCCGCCGACCCGGACGGTCAGGCGGTCCTCGTATATGATGTCCGGCTCATGGTAGTCCAGAGGCCAGACGGCCCGCCCCGAGCCGCCGGCGAACTGGCGGCCGTTGATGATGCCGTTCCAGGAGGCGCTTTCCCGGTAGCGACGGAACCGGGCCGGCATGGCGGCCTGGCCCACGGCCTTGGGACGCGGCCAGCCCCGGGCCACGCTTTCCTGGATGTAATACGGCATTCCGAAAACATGGTCCACGTGACCGTGGGTGAAAACCGCCGTGTTCAGGCGGGGTTCGACCACGGATCGGATCGCCTCGAAGCGGACCTGGGCGTCGAAATAGGCGCCCGGATCGACCATGATCAGGCCTTCCTCGGTCTCGCGCAGGACGGTCCCGGAAAAGCCTTTGTAGAACCAGGTCTTCTCGGCCACCTGTTCGATACCGAAGGGGCGGCCCAGAGGGTGATGAGTGGTCGTGTCGGCCCGGCCGGACCAGACCGCTTCAGCCGCGTTCAGGACTTCTCCCATGGGTTGCCTCCATTGGTTCGGTCGATCCGGATTTCGTGAATCTGTTTCAGGTGTATGACAGACATGAACTCACCCGCCCCTCAGAGTCAACATGAAATTCCGTAGCCGCTCGAAAAGCTCCCGGCCCTCCTCCGGCCTGGCCCCCAGGAGATTGTCTTGCTGGAAGGGGTCCCGACGGCGGTCGTACAACTCGTTGCCCTTGGGCGTTTCGGCCACGCTGCCCGGGGTGCAGGTCCAGATTTCGGTATTCTCCGCCACCCGGGTGAAGCCGTACATGGACATGACCTTGATCGGGTCGCTGACCTCCTTGTGGTCCAGCCAGTTGATGTAGGACCAGTCCTCGGTGACGATGCTCCAGGAAAAATTGTGATAGCCGGTCACGGCAAAGTCCCGGACCCTGTCCGTCTCCCCTTTCATGACAGGCAGCAGGCTCCGGCCGTGCATCGAGCCGGTCTTGTCGGCCAGGCCCAAAAAGTCCAGGACCGTGGGCGCGATGTCCACCGTCTGGACGAAGGAGGAGACCCGGGCCCTGGGGAGGTCGGGGTGGCGAATAATCAGGGGGATGTGGGACAGCTCCTCGTAGGGCCAGGGGCGGCACTTGCGGATGATGCCGTGACCGTGGAGCCCATTGCCCAGGGGCTGGCCATGGTCGGAAATGAAGACGATCAGGGAGTCGTCGTACAGGTCCAGGTCCTTGAGCTTGTCGATGACCCGGCCCAGCCATTTGTCGACCATGGTCACCTTTTCGGCATAGAGCATCCGGATGTGGTGGGCCTCCCGGTCGGTCAGATACCAGTCGGCATAGGTCGGCACCGGATTGATGATCTCCCGGCCGTCGTAGTCCGGGTCGTAGGGGCACTTCAGGTTGGGGTCCCAGACCGAAGGCGGGTCCCAGGGCTCGTGAGGATCGAAACAGTCCAGCCACAACAGAAACGGGCGGCCCCGGTCCACGCCTTCGAGGTAGTCCATGGCCGCCTTGCAGACCCGGGCCGCCATCTGGTGCTCGTCGGTCAGCCAGAACTGCCGCTGGGGCAAGTAGTCGAACAACTCGTCGCGGGCATGGTGGCTGGCCGGTATCTCCCGGTTCGGATGTTCCGGGTCGCAGGCCGGCTTGTGATACCGGTCCACGTCGATCGAGAGGGGGTCGTGCCTGAAAAAGTGGTCGAACTGCTGGCCCCGGAAGTAGCGGACGAAATCAAAACCCCGCTCGTATCCGTACCCCGGCATGTGCATGGGCGCGGTGTCGGTGATCAGGGCGCTGTAAATGCTCTGGGACCAAAGGATGTCCGGAATGCTCAGGTCCTCGGGCAGCAGGGGCCCCCAGCCCCGAAAGGGCAGCGTATAACGGCCGGTCAACAAGGCCCGGCGGGTGGGGATGGTCGGACAGCCTTCCGCGTACGCGTTTTCGAAAAGCACGGCCTCCGCGGCCAGCCGGTCGATGTTGGGCGTCTGGATCCACTCGTTGCCGTAACACCCCAGATAATCGAACCTCCAGGTGTCGGCCACAATGACGATGACGTTCATAGACTCGATCTCCCGCAATTCCGTGATTGGAGGCGGTCCCGAACCGCCCGATCGCGGCCTCCGGCCTCCGGGCCCAGCCCGCCTCCCGGCGTGTTTCCCCGAACCTGCCTGCCCGGGGCGTGGAACCGCATTCCTTTCCGGCGCGTTGCCGGTCAACGTTTCGGTCCTGGCATGTCGGGGACGGGCGATCTCTTCTTCACATGCGCGAATCGTGCCAATATTGCCTTCTAATGATTTCAAGGTATTATGTTTGGGTATCCTGTCTATCCGCAAAATACCACAGTAAAAACTGTTGTTATTTGATAAATCTGTTAATATGCCCCTAATCAGGATGCCACGAACGTCGGACCGGAGGATGATGGAATGCCGGTGGACGAAAACGCCTTTTTTCGGGAAGCCACGTTGCGCGTCTGCGGGAGCCTGGACGTCGACAAGGCCCTGTGGCGTTGTTTCATGTTCATCCGGGACTACATTCCGGCGGACCGGCTCTGTCTGAATTTTTTCAACATCGAGACCTTGACGACCCGGGTTTTCGCCTCGGCCGACCCGAGCGGCGGCCGGTACGTGGACCTGCGAATTCCCGTGGACCGGGAACAGTTGGAAATCATGCGGGACCGCCGTCAGTTTCCCGACCTCATGATTATCAACCGACCGGCGCCGGGTTCGATCGCGGCCGAATACCTCGAGGCCCTCGGGAACGGAGCCGCGTCGCTGATCACCATGCGCCTTCGTCTGGAAGGGAAGTTGATGGGCAACGTCACGGCCGTGGCCAATGAGCGGAACCGGTTTTCCCAACACCATGCGCACCTGCTGTCTCTGCTCAACGATCCCTGGGCCATTGCCCTGACCAACAGCCGGCGCTACCAGGAACTGGTCGAGCTCAAGGAACGCCTGGCGGACGACAACCGGTTTCTTCACGGCGAGTTGCGTCGGAGGGCCAAGACGGAGATCATCGGCGCGGAAATGGGTCTGAAGGAAGTCTTCAGCCTGGTCCGGCAGGTGGCCCCGATGTCCAGCCCGGTGCTGTTGCTCGGGGAGACGGGCTCGGGCAAGGAGATCATGGCCCGGGCCATTCATCAGATGTCCGCTCGGGCCGAAGGGCCGTTCGTCAAGGTGGACTGCGGGGCGATACCCGATACGCTGATGGACAGCGAGCTGTTCGGCCATGAAAAAGGGGCGTTCACCGGGGCTCACGCCCTGAAGCGGGGCCGTTTCGAGCGGGCCCAGGGGGGGACGATTTTTCTGGACGAGATCGGCGAGTTGTCTCCCGAGGCCCAGGTCCGGCTGCTGCGGGTGCTTCAGGACCGGGAGGTCGAACGAGTGGGCGGCAGCGGCCCCATTCAGGTGGACATCCGGGTTCTGGCCGCTACCCACCGGGCTCTGGAGGCCATGGTCGCCTCGGGCCGGTTCCGGGAGGACCTTTATTATCGGCTGCGGGTCTTTCCCGTCCGCATCCCGCCGCTCCGGGAGCGCAGGTCGGACATTCCGGCGCTGGTCGACTATTTCATCCGGAAAAAGTGTCTGGACCTGGGGCGCCCGGAATCACCCGGCCTGGCCTCCGGCGCTCTGGACCGAATCCTGGCCCACGACTGGCCGGGCAACGTCCGGGAGCTTGAGCATGCCGTGGAGCGGGAACTCATCATCCGACAGGGCGCCCTGCTGATGTTCGCCGATCTGGAATCAACGGCTCTTGGACCGGAGCGGGCTGACCGGTTGGCGGATTCGGATGACCTGGACCTGGACATGGTCATGGCCAGGCATATCGAGCAGGTGCTTCAAAGGACGAACGGCCGGGTGGAAGGGGAGCGGGGCGCGGCCCGCCTGCTGGGAGTCAATCCCGGCACGCTCCGTTACCGCATGCGTAAGCTGGGCGTGCCCTTCGGACGAAAGGGCCGCGACCGCTGAACCGCATCGAGAACCGGAGGCCTTGACGGATGACCGAGCCCGGCCGCCCGAACCGACGGATCATCCATCTGGACATGGATGCCTTTTACGCCTCGGTCGAGGTCCTGGACGACCCCGCCCTGAAAGGCCGGCCGGTCATTGTCGGCGGCCGGAACTGGCGCGGCGTGGTTTCGGCCGCCTCGTACGAGGCCAGGGCCTTCGGCGTCCATTCGGCCCAACCCATCGCCACGGCCATGAAGCTGTGTCCCCAAGGCGTCTATCTCCGACCGCGCCTCGAACGATACAAGGAAATATCGGATCAGATTTTAGAAATATTCAGGACCTACACGCCCCTGGTCGAACCCCTGTCCCTGGACGAGGCCTTTCTGGACGTGACCGATTCGGTCCGTCTGTTCGGCGACCCGGTCGATATTGCCCGGACGATCAAGCAACGGGTCCGGGCGGAAGTCGGGCTGACGGTTTCCGCCGGCGTGGCCCCGGCCAAGTTCCTGGCCAAGATCGCGTCGGACCTGGAAAAGCCGGACGGCCTGACCGTGGTCACGGCGGACCGGGTCCGTGAGTTTCTCGAACCCCTGCCCATCGACAGGCTCTGGGGCGTGGGCCGGACCACCCGACAGGCTCTGGCCCTGATCGGTGTCGAAACCATGGGCGACCTGGCCCGGCTGTCTCCCGACCTCCTGGCCCGGAAGTTCGGAAAACACGGCCTGCATCTGCACCGGTTGAGCCAGGGGCTGGACGACCGGGCAGTCGAGCCCGATCAGACGGTCAAGTCGATCGGCGCGGAGGAGACCTTCCCCAAAGACCTGACCGCCCCGGACGCGGCCCGCCGGGAAATCCTGTGGCTGGTCACCCGCGCGGGCCGGCGTATGCGCCGGCACGCCTTCCTCTGTCGCACCGTGTCCCTCAAGGTCAAATATGCGGACTTCACCCAGGTCACCCGCGCCGAGACCCTGCCTCATCCCACGGACCAGGGACGGGTCATCTACCAGGCCCTGGTCAGGCTGATGGACAAGACGGCCGTGGGGCAGCACCCGGTCAGACTCCTGGGCGTCTCCCTGTCCCAGCTCGTCATTCCTCACGAGGACAAACAGGCGTCCCTTTTTCAGGTGCAGGGGGAGGAGCAAAAGGGAAGAGAACTCGACCAGGCCATGGATCGCATTTCGCAAAAATTCGGACCTCGGGCCATCCTGCCGGCCACCCTGCTCGAAGAGGAATGACGACTACTTCGCCGCGGCGATAAGGGCGATTGGAAACGAGAAGGGGAAGGGAGGGCGAAGCCGGGGCCACTTCCGGCTGAAGCCGGGAGACGGCAAGGCCGGTAGCGGCCGGTTCGGGCCTGCACCATTACGCGGCCGGGTCTGCTTACGGGAATTTTTACCACCGTATCAGCATCAAGCAACTCGATGCCCATTCGACGACGCTCATTTTGCCGTAGCCTTTATCCGATGTGGCATCATTGATGCATTCGACAAGCTTAACGGCATACGGTTTCAAGATATCAATAGAACCGTCAATCTGAATTTTCGCTTTCGCCTGGGGCGTGGTCAGCAGCCAATCCGCCGCGGTAGCCAGTTTGTTCTCGTAAGTCGCCTTATTCCATTCGGCAACGGATGCTTTATGCAAGGTGCCATTTTCATACCAATGGCTCCCCGCGATACATGTCGAGGAACTGGTCATAATAAAGACAAGTAACAAAAATGAGATGTGAAATTTCATGCTCCCGCTCCGTACATGGTTTCGGAAGGATTTCCAATCAGGGAATTGCATTCCGTTGGTGAACGCCGGTGGAGATGGAGCTGATTGGGAATGAGGAATCATCATCGCGTATTTCCGAATCATTCGATTCGGCCACGGGGCTCTTGATTCCGAATCCCGCCCAGCACATTGCACTATTTGAATACAACCGACCTCAATCGGAAGGCTTCCGGCAATTCGGCCCCAGACCTTAGTGCAATATATTATTTCTTCAATTTACTCTAATTCAACAAAATCCTCCCTGTCAAACAATTCTCATCCGCAAGATCAAAGAAAATTAGTGCAGGAAGGGCATTTACGGATCGGTGAAAGGATGGCTGTTCCTTATCGGGGGCCACAAACCCGGTAAACCTGTTCCCGGAATCGGTTTGATAAAATTCGTTCGTCTCGGAAAAACTTTGGGTTTTTAACCTGAATATTTCAAACGAATTTCTCAGTCAGGTCACAAACAAAGACCCGAGGCAGGCGGTCAAAAAACCCTGAAACGCTATATCACCCCCCGCCAGAGAAAACCGGTTTGCCCAGTGGGCTGGCCAGCCCGGGGGAAACTACTTGAACGGCCTGATTTCAACGGGATATCGATGGACGAAACTCAAAGACAAGAGGATTTTCCAACAAGCTCTAGGCAGGAGAAGCGCCTGTTCCCCAAGAACGGGGCACGGCCGGGACAGGCAACGGCCCGTCCCGGCCGGAAGGAAGTTTATTTTGCTTTCTTGACCATCTTTTTGGCGACCTTGGCCGGGGCTTCCTTGGCGCTTGTGACCGACAAAATCATGGCGCCCTTTTCACCCTTTTTCATGGCCCCTTTGAGCATGACCTTTTTGCCGACCAGCTTGTCGAGCTCACCACCCTCGAGCATGTAGACCTTTTTCCCCGCCTTCAACACATAACCCGCGTCGGTTTTTTCCAGCACGCCGGTTACGGTCGAAGCCTTTTCGGCGGCCATCACGGTCGCGGCGGTCATGGTGACCATGAAGGCAACGGTCAGTACACAAACGAGCATCTTCTTCCAGTTGACTTTAATCATCTCCTGAAAACTCCTTTCACTTTTCTTTCCGGCGCCTTGCGCCAATGATTGATGCGTCCGTCCGGGACGCGGTTATATGGGGACGGCGGTCTTCAACGTATGTTCCGGCCGCTCGAAACCCGGTCTGATAGGCCCCCGCCCGGCCGGTTTGAGATCGATAAGCCATGGGGAACCACTTGTATGGAGACAACGAATTGATTCCGACCTCCGAATGGTTTGCGGCATGAGCGTATTGAAGTCAAGATATGTGCCAAATACATAATCTACTGATAATAAAGCGAATAGATATTTTCAGGGTCACTGCTGTCGGAAACGAATATTCTCAATACGCCGGACCAGAGAGAAAAATTAGGTTAACGTGCTGATGTAACTTGAAGAAATTGATCGGCGAAACAGATAGGGAAATGAATTTTCCTATTATTTTCAGGCTAGAGAAGTGAATGTTCACAAAGGGAAGACAGGACGATACAAATGACGATCAGGTTGCTATCGGATCTGATCGGGTCTAAGGTGAAGAGCCGGCGGCCGATTCATTCGGGGAGCGGCCGCGGGGGGATAAAGGAGAAAGCGTGTTTTCAGGCCGGAATTCATGACCAGTTGGGTGATCGTATTTTTGGTCCTGGCCGGCGGCCTGTTCGCCTTCAAGATCGTGTACGTTCTGGCTACGGCCGGGGCGCTGCCCGTGACCCGGGGCGCCCTCTATGTTTCCACCTCCCGGATCAGGATAAGGGCCTTCTTGGAGGCGGTACCCATGTCGTCCGACCAGGTCCTTTACGATCTGGGCTGTGGTGACGGCCGGGTCCTGAGGGCGGCCGGCCGGCGGTATGGCGTGAAGGCCGAGGGTTGGGATGTCAACGTGCTGGCCTATTTGAACGCCCGGCTGCGCTGTTTTTTCCGGCCTGGCCTCCGGGTCCGGTTCGGTGATTTTCGGGCCGTGGACCTGGGAGGGGCGGACGTGGTTTTCTGTTATCTGTTTCCCGATGTCATGAAGGACCTGGCCGCCAAGCTGGAGCGGGAACTCACGCCCGGGGCGCGGGTGATTTCGGCCAACTTTCCCTTGCCCGGCTGGTCGCCCGACCGGGTCATCCGGCCTGAACCGGCCCGCCATGCCGATCCGATTTTCATCTATCGCGCTCCGGAGGCCGCGGCAGACCGGTCCTGAAACGTCGCCAACCACGCACGGGTTAGGTTACTGATTGAAAAACTCTTGTTTTCATTGATTCCGTTTTGATAATCTTAATGGGTCAACGGAGCGAAAGAAGGGACGAGCATCGAGATCATGAAAATCGGTGTCATGTCCGACACCCATCTGGCCCATGTGTCGGACGAGTTAAAAACGATCGTCGAGGAAGTTTTTCGGGATACGGACCTGATATTGCACGCCGGAGACATTGTATCCGGACGGGTGCTGTCCTACCTCGAATCCGCCGGCGTGATCGCGGTCTGCGGCAACATGGACTATCCGGACGTGAGCGAAACCCTGCCCCTCAAGCGGACCTTGACGGCGGGTGATTTCAAGATCGGTCTGACGCATGGTTACGGCTCTCCCCATGGTCTGGCCCAGCGCCTCCGACCCGCTTTCGGCCAGATCGACTGCCTGATCTTCGGGCACAGTCATCAGGCCATGAACCGTCAGGAGGGCTCGACTCTGTATTTCAACCCGGGCACGGCCCTGGGTTCGGTCCGAGGCCGGGGGCACAGCGTCGGCCTGCTCCGGCTTACCGATCGGATACAAGGTGAAATCATCGAGTTAAGGAGCGAATGATGGAAAATCTCTGGGCTCCCTGGAGGATGACCTATATCCTGGGTGAAGACGAGGCGGCCAAGTCCGAGGCCTGCATTTTCTGCGTGGACGACGACAAGGCCGGGCCGGACAAGAGCCGGCTGATCCTGTATGTCGGCCGCCTCTCCATGGTCATGATGAACCGCTATCCTTACAACAACGGCCACCTGCTCGTGGCCCCCCGGAGTCACAAGGCCGAACTCAAGGACCTGACCGCCGAGGAATCGGCCGACCTGCTGGACCTGGTGCGGGACAGTATCGAGATCATGAAGCGGATTTTCCGGCCGAACGGTTTCAACGTGGGTTTGAATCTGGGCCGGGTGGCCGGGGCTGGCGTCGAAGCCCATATGCATTTCCACATCGTACCCCGGTGGAGCGGAGACACCAATTTCATGACCGTTTTCGCGGACGTCCGGGTCGTACCCGAACATCTCGAAGCCAGCTTCGATCGGCTGCTGCCCCATTTCAGCGCCCTGGGGGATCGGGCATGAAAAAGTTAAAGGCTCTCGGCCTGGGCCTTCTGGTGGCCCTGTTGCTCCTGTTCGTCGCTCAGAATCTGACCGCCTTGCAGCACAGCCAGAGCCTTCGACTCGATCTCCTGTTCACCCGGGTGGAAAGTCCGCCTCTGCAGATGTTCTTTCTGCTCATCACCTGTTTCTTTCTGGGGTTTGTTCTGGCGTACGGCCTCGGTTACATGGAAAGGCGACGCCTGAAGAAGACCGTCAAGGCGCTTAAAAACCATTATGCTCGCACGGAAGAGGAGCTCCAGTCGCTGAGGAACCTGCCCGTAACCGGAGACGTTCCTTCGGGCGTTCAGGCGGAAACCTCCGGGCGGAAAGACGGTTAGCATCATGTGGCAACAGACGGTCGTAGTCTGGGGTTGGGAGATTGCCTTCGGCCAATTGGTGGTCGTGGTGTCGTTCGCGGCCTTATTGCTGGGCTACCTGCTGGCCATGGCCATCAATCGCCGGCAGCGGGAGTCGACCGGCCGGGACACGTTCGAGGACAAGGAACGGATGACCTCGAACATGGCCTTCATTTCGGGTATCAATTACATTCTTTCCGGCAAGACGGACCAGGCCATCGAGGAACTGACCCGGGCCGTGAGCGTGGATACGGATACGGTCGAGACCTATGTGGCCCTGGCCAATCTGTTTCGGGCCCGAGGGGACATCGACCGGGCCATTCGGATTCGCCAGACGATCATCCTGCGCAAGAAGCTGGACGCGCAGGTCCGGCGTCAGGCCCGTTTCGATCTTGGCCTGGACTATCGCAAGGGCGGCTTTTACGACCGGGCCGTCCAGACCTTCGAGGAACTGGTCCGGGACGAACCCAAGCGGGTCGAGCCCTACCTTCAGTTGATCGAGATATTCGAAGAGACCCGGGACTGGTCCAAGGCCTTTGAGATGGAACAGAAAGTGGCCCGGCTGACCGGGAGCCGGGCCGGCAACGTGCAGGCCCATCTTCAGGTGGAGATGGGCAAGGAGGTTTTTGAAAAAGGAAACCTCAACCAGGCACGCTCCCATTTCAAGAAGGCCTTGTCCCTGGACCCGGCTTGCGTGGACGCATACTTGCACCTGGGCGACCTGCTGCTCGGCGAAGGCAAGCTAAAAAAGGCAGTCTCCACTTGGCGCAAGGTTGCGGCCGTGGCTCCGGACATGGCCTTTCTGACCTTCGGGCGCCTGGCCCGGGTTTCCCCCGAGGCCAAGGACCTGAAGGCCGCCGTGCAGTTTCTGGCCGAAACCGCGGTCCAGGATCGCAATCCCATGGCTCACCTGACCCTGGCCCGCCTCTTGGAACGACAGGGGGACCATGACGGCGCCATCGAGCATCTTGAAACCGCCCTGGAACGGGACCCGTCCCTGTATGAGGCCCGCCGGGAGCTGGGGACGCTGCTGCTGTCCCTGGACCGTCGGGAGGCGGCCCTGAACGCCTATCGGGATTTTCTGGAGCATCTGACCGCGCCCGAGGTGGTTTTTCAATGCGGCCATTGCGGTTACGAATCCAGGGAACTGGCCTGGCGCTGCCCGCATTGCAGCCGATGGGACACGATGACCTTGCAGCGGCACCGCCCCTTGCTTTTCGACCCGCGGGAAGCGCCCGCCGTGCCCACTGTGCCGGCAGACCCTCCGTCCGAAGATGCGGCCGATGAGGAACCTCCCTCAGGCGAAATCTGATTGCACTCCATGTCCAAACTCACGCCCATGCTCAAGCAGTACTTCGAGAAAAAGGAGAAGTATCCGGATGCCATCCTGTTTTTCCGCATGGGCGATTTTTATGAAATGTTTTTCGATGACGCGGTCAAGGCCGCGCCGGTTCTCGAGATCGCCCTGACCTCCCGTTCGAAACACCAGGGCCAGGACATACCCATGTGCGGGGTGCCTTACCATGCGGCCGAGGCCTATATCGGCCGTCTGGTCCGCCATGGTTTCCGTGTCGCCGTCTGCGATCAGGTGGAGGACCCCCGCTTGAGCAAGGGCATCGTGGCCAGGGAGGTGACCCGGGTCGTGACGCCGGGGATGGTCCTTTCCCCGGAGATGGATGACCCGAAGACCGCCCGCTACCTGGCCGCGATCTGTGGACCCCGCCCGGGCCGGGTCGAGGACCCCTTCGGCTTGGCGGCCCTGGACGTGAGCACTGGTGACTTTCTCATGACCGAAGTGGCGGACCGGTCCGCCCTGGAGGCGGAACTGCTTCGTCTGGACCCGGCCGAGGTCCTGGTCCCCGAGGCCGAGGAATACGGGCTGGCCGGACTGCTCGATGAACTGGACCGTTTCGCCACCTTGTACGAAGCCGAGGCCTTTGAGACGGACCGGGCCCGCCGGGTCCTGTCCGCCCGATTCGGGGAACACGCCCTGGCCGGTTTCGGGGGGCGGGACATGCCCCGGGGCACGGCCGCCGCCGGGGCCGCCCTCCAGTACGCCCAGGAGACCCAAGGACGGGACCTGGTCCACGCGGACCGGCTCCGTGTTTACCGGCCCCGCGACTTCATGGTCCTGGACGAGACGTCCAAGCGGAACCTGGAGCTGTTCGACAATCTGCGGGACCGGACCCGGACCGGGACGTTGATCGGCCTGATCGACCTGACCGTCACGGCCATGGGCGGCCGGGCGCTGAAGCAGTGGATGGGATATCCTCTGATCGACCGCTCCCGAATCGCCGAACGGCAGGACGCGGTCGAGGCCCTGGTCCTGGACGGCATGACCCGCACCGACCTCAGAGCGCGTCTGGGGGGCGTACACGATCTGGAGCGGCTGACCGGCCGGATATCCCTGGGCCGGGCCGGCCCCCGTGACCTGGCGGCCCTGAGGAACAGCCTGCTCCGGCTGCCCGAAATCAAGGGTCTGCTTCTGGCCCAGACCGACGGCCGCCTAAGAGACCTGGGAGAGCGGACCGACGTCGTCGCCGATATGGCCGACCTGATCGGTCGGGCCCTGGTGGACGACCCGCCGGTCAATCTCAAGGAAGGCGGAATTTTTCGGGCCGGTTACGACCCGGCCCTGGACGAACTGATCACCATCATGAGCGAGGGCAAGGGCTGGATCGTCCGCCTGGAAAAGCAGGAGAAGGAACGTACCGGCATCCATTCCCTCAAGGTCGGATTCAACCGGGTTTTCGGCTATTACATCGAGGTGACCCGCTCCAATCTGGGCCTGGTTCCGGACGACTACATCCGCAAGCAGACCCTGGCCGGGGGCGAGCGGTTCATCACTCCGGAACTCAAGGAGCAGGAGGAAAAGGTCCTGAGCGCCGAGGAGCGCCGGACCGAACTCGAACAGGCGCTTTTCGAGGGTCTGCGCGACCGGTTGGCCGGCCAGGCTCCGCGACTCAAGCAGACCGCGGAATTCATCGCCGAAGTGGACGTTCTGGCCGCCATGGCCGAGGCCGCGGTCAAGTTCGACTACGTCCGGCCCGAACTGTTGGACGAGGACCGGATCGAAATCCAGGGGGGCAGACACCCGGTCATCGAACGCTCCCTGCGCGGCGAAACTTTTGTGCCCAACGACGTGGAACTCGACAACCGGGAGCAGCAGATCATCATCATCACCGGGCCCAACATGGCCGGGAAATCGACCATCCTGCGCCAGACCGCCTTGATTGTGCTGCTCAACCAGATGGGCGGCTTCGTTCCCGCTGAAAAGGCCCGACTGGGTCTGGTGGACCGCATCTTCACCCGTGTCGGGGCCTCCGACGACCTGGCCCGGGGGCGGTCGACCTTCATGGTGGAAATGAACGAGACGGCCCAGATACTCAATCAGGCCACGCCCAGGAGTCTGGTCGTGCTCGACGAGATCGGGCGCGGCACCAGCACCTTCGACGGCATGTCCATTGCCTGGGCCGTGGCCGAATACCTGCACGACCTGGACGGCGTGGGGGTCAGGACCCTGTTCGCCACCCATTACCACGAACTGGTGGAACTGGCCCGGGCCATGCCCCGGGTCCGGAACTACAACGTGGCCGTCAAGGAATGGGAACAGAACATCATTTTTCTGCGCAAGCTCGTACCGGGCGGTTCCAGCCGCAGCTACGGCCTGGCCGTGGCCCGTCTGGCCGGGCTGCCCGGCGAGGTCCTGAACCGGGCCGCCGAGGTCCTCGAAAGCCTGGAGAACGGCGGCGGCGCCGTGAACGGGACCCCGAAGCGCGCCCCGGTCCGTTCCGCCAAGGCGGCCGGCCAACTCGACCTTTTCGCGCCCAACGACAGCGAACTGGCCGAGGAAATCCGGGGAATCGACCTGAACAACCTTACGCCCTTGCAGGCCCTGAACAAGCTGGCCGAACTGAAAAGACGCGTATGATGCCAACGTGGATACGACATGTCCGCCTGTTCGTCCTGGCCCTGGTCGCGGCGGCCGTATTCGCCGGAACCGCGGAGGGCGCCAAGACCGACACCCTGTTTACAACGGCCGAAACGACCCGCGAACACCTCGATCAGGACAAATCGGCCCAGGGCTATCGCCACAACTGGCTCAAGGCCATTGAAAACTACCAGAACGTGATCGAAGCGGAACCGAGCGGAACCAGGGCTCCCCAGGCGGCTCTGGCCGTGGCCGACCTGTATCTGGCCTTGTTCAGACGTTCCCGCATCGCCTCCGACCTGGATCAGGCTTTGCGTCAGTATCGGACGGTGACGAAACGGTACACCCAATCGCCCCAGGCCCCCCTGGCCCAGTTGAGGATCGGCCAGGTTTATCATGTTTACAAAAATGACCCCGACCGGGCCTATGTCGAGTTTCTGAAGGTCGAACTCAATCATCCAAAAAGTCCGGAGGTGGCCCAGGCCCGCAAGAAGCTGGCCGAAATCTCGGGGGCCACCGCCTCGACGCCGAAGGCGCCCGATCCCCCGGCCGCCGTCGAGGCCGGTAAGGAGACGCCCCCGGCGCCCCCCCTGGTCAAGCCGGCCGTTGCCGGGCCGGCCGAGCCTGCCAGAGCGCCCCTGGCCCAGATTCAAGGCGTGCGGACCTGGTCGAACCCTTCCTACACGCGGGTGGCCATCGATGTGGACCGGCAGATATCCTTCAAGGATCACCTGCTCCGTCAGGACCCGGGCCTGAAAAAACCCATGCGGCTCTATCTGGACATGCAGACCGCCCGCCTGGCTTCGGACGTGAAGGAGGAAGTGACCATCGGCGACGGGCTGTTGGAGCGGGCCCGGATCGGGCAGTTCGACCACGATACGGTCCGCGTCGTCCTGGACATTCGGCACATCAGCAACTACCGGATATTTTACCTGTCCAATCCCTTTCGTATCGTCGTGGACGTAACCGGGGAACGTGAGAAGGTAGCGGCCGCCCGACCCGAACCGGCCAAACCGGCCGAACCGGCCAGGCCGGAGGCTGTCAAACCGGCCAAGCCGGCCACACCCGAACCGGCCGAACCCAAGGCCCCGTTGATCGATCTGCGGGAAACGGCGGGCAAGCGGAAAAAAATTCCCCGGGGACCGGCCCGGATTTCCGGGAAAAAGTCTTCTTTGGCCCGCCAACTCGGCCTGGGGATCAACCGGATCGTTCTCGACCCCGGCCACGGGGGCAAGGACTGCGGGGCGATCGGCATCAGCGGGCTGAAGGAAAAGGACCTGACCCTGGATTTCAGCCGTCGCCTGGCTGGCCGAATCGAAAAAAAGCTCGGACTCCACGTTGTCCTGACCCGGGACAAGGACGTTTTCATTCCCCTGGAGGAACGCACGGCCATTGCCAACACCAATGGCGCGGACCTGTTCGTCTCGGTCCACGCCAACGCACACCGGGACCCCAAACAGCATGGCATCGAGACCTATTTTCTGAACCTGGCCACGGACGACGAGGCCATGCGCGTGGCCGCATTGGAAAACGCGGCCAGCACCAAGAACATGAGCGACCTTCAGATGATCCTCAACGACCTGATGCTCAACTCGAAGATCAACGAGTCGGCCCGTCTGGCCACCCAGGTCCACCGCCAGATGGTGGGTCAGGTCAGGAAAAAGTATCGTAACATCCGGGACCTCAAGGTCAAACAGGCGCCGTTTTACGTCCTGATCGGGGCGAACATGCCCTCCGTACTGCTCGAACTCGGGTTCGTCAGCAACTCCGCCGAGGAGAAACGCCTCAGGAACCAGCGCTACATGGATCAGTTGGCCGACGGAATCATCGAAGGCATCCGCCTCTACACCCAGTCCTTCAAGCGTCCCCAATAGTCCCGGATATTGCCGTCGGGTTCCACCGCGAAAAAGAACGGCCGACGGGCGGCGCCGTCGGCCGGATGGCTGTCGTTCAAGGCTGAAAATCAGCCGGAAAGGCCTTGTTTGTTGGCTCCTTCCAGCAGGTAGGCCTGGACAAAGGCGTCCAGATCGCCGTCCAGGACCGCATCCACGTTCCCCACTTCGACCTGGGTCCGATGATCCTTGATCAGACGGTAGGGGTGCAGGACGTAGGACCGAATCTGGCTGCCCCAGGCGATGTCTTTTTTGTTGTCATGGATGGCCTTTATTTCCGCGGCCTTTTTTTCCTCTTCCAGTTGGTAAAGGCGGGCCCGCAGGACTTTCATGGCCAGGTCCTTGTTGCGGTGCTGGGATTTTTCGTCCTGGCATTGGACCACGATACCCGTGGGCAGGTGGGTGATGCGCACGGCGGAACTGGTCTTGTTGACGTGCTGGCCGCCGGCCCCGCTGGCCCGATAGGTGTCGACGCGCAGGTCCTTGTCCTGGATGTCGATGACGATGTCGTCGTCGATTTCCGGCACGACGAAGACGCTGGCAAAGGAGGTGTGCCGGCGGTTGCTGGCGTCAAAGGGCGAGATGCGGACCAGGCGGTGGATGCCGATTTCCGGACGCATCAGGCCGAAGGCGAACTTGCCGGCCAGGGTGAAGGTCACGCTTTTGATGCCGGCCTCGTCTCCTTCGAGCATGTCGACGACCTGGGCGGTAAATCCCTGGCGGTCGGCGTAACGCATGTACATGCGCAACAGCATTTCGGCCCAGTCCTGGGCTTCCGTGCCTCCGGCCCCGGCATGGATGTCCACGATGGCGTTGTTCAGGTCGTGGGCGCCCGAGAGCATGCGTTCGATTTCAAAGTGATCCAGCCGCTTTTCCAGGGTGGCCAGACGGCCGGTGATCTCCTGGCCTGTTTCTTCGTCGGCCTCCTCCAGGGCCATTTCCAGAAGAATCTCGATCTCCTCCCGCTCGTTGTCCAGTACGGTCCAGGACTCCAGGCGGTCGGCCAGGCGGGTCCTTTCCCGAGGCACCTCCCTGGCCTTCTGGGGGTCGTCCCAGAAGCCCGCCTTGGACATGATCTTGTCCAGTTCGTCCATGCGCGTTTTTACGGTTTCCAGGTCAAAGATAGCCCCGAAGTGTTTCGAAACGGTCCTGAAGCTCCTTGAATTTCGGTTTGAGATCAACCAACATGTTCCTGCCTCCTGATGAAAGGCGCCGCGAGAAGCATGACCGCGATCCCCAGACAGGTCCAGGGCACCACGTCGCCCACGGCGGTGTAAAATGTTTGACCGGTCGGCCGGGGCGCCCGGCCCGACAGGTAGCCTCGCTCGAAAAGACCCAGCCGGCACTGGGTTCGGCCGTCCGGTTCGATCAGGCCGCTGATGCCCGTGTTGGCCGCCCGGATCACGGTCCGCCGGTTTTCCACGGCCCGGAGGACGGCCTGGGCATAGTGCTGGTACGGGGCCGATGACCGGCCGAACCATGCGTCATTGGTCATGATGACCAGATACCCGGCGCCGTTGGCCGCCTGTTCCCGGGCCAGTTCCGGAAACACGGATTCGTAACAGATCAGGACGCCGATTTTTTCGCCGTCCAGGTCCAGCAGCTTGCCTCGAGGGCCCGGCGAATAGTCTCCGGCCGCTTCGGTGACCTTGCCCAGAAAGGGGAACCATTCCTTGAGCGGCACATACTCGCCGTAGGGCACGAGGTGGGATTTGGCGTACCATCCCAGCGGGCGGCCCTGGGCGTCGACGAGATAGGCCCGGTTGAAATACGTGGTCCGGTCGCCTTTCTCCTCGTAGGCCGGGGCGCCGAAAAGCAGGGGCCGTCCGCTCCGGGCAACCATGCGCTTCAGCCAGTCCGTGGCCGCCTCGTCCTTGAGAAAAAAGAAGGGGGCCGCCGTTTCGGGCCAGACCACCAGCCAGGGTTTCTCAGCGGCGGCCCGCATGGTCAGGTCCCGGTAGGTGGCCATGGTGAAGACCCGGTGACTGGGGTCCCATTTCATCTTCTGTTCGATTGAGCCCTGGACGATGGCCACGCGGTGGGAGGCGGCCCGGTTCAGTTCGGCCCGCACTTCCGGCAGGCGGTACACCCCGTAGCCCCAGGCCAGAAGCAAGGGCGCGGCCGCCCAACAGGCCGCCGCGATCCAGACCCGGCGGTTTCGTTCCCGAAGGCCGATGACCAGTCCGGTCAGGGCCATGTTGACCAGGACCACCAAAAAGGTCAGACCGCCGGTTCCAACTATATCGGAAACCTGGATCAAAGGCAAGGCGGGTACCAGGGCCGCTCCCAGGGGCTCCCAGGGAAACCCGGTCAGGAAAAATCCCTTGAAGTGTTCCAGGCCCGTATAGAGTGCCGCGCCGGCACATATCCAGGTCGTTCCGCCCGCCAGCCACCCCAGACGGTTTTCCAGCCGGGTCATTCCCAGGATGAAGAGGGCGGGATACAGGGCCATGTAACCGACCAGAAGCAGGAAGACCGGAACGGCCAGCCAGACCGGCAGACCGCCGAAAAAGACCAGCACGTTGATCAGCCAGTAGACCAGGGTGCCGGCATGGACCAGCCCGGCCAGAAAACCGAGTCCGAAAGCGACTTTGGGCTCGCGGCCCCGGGCGGCCAGGAGCACGGGCGCCAGAGCGGGCAGGGCCAGGGGCCAGATCTCGGGACGGGGAAAGGCCAGGGACAGAAGCAGTCCGGAAAGAACGGCCGCGGCTAGCGGACCCGGGCCGACGGGTAATCGGGACAGGCTGGGCATAGGGTGCGTAGTCAGGCCGTGCCGGTGCTCAGGCCGCGTGAGTCGACGAGCCGCTTGACTTCAACCTGGTTGATCTTGCGTTCGTCCGCGGAAAGGATGGTGATCAGAAGATCGGCGTACTCGATCCGCTCGCTTTCCTGAGGCACCCGGCCGGTCAGATCGGTCAGGAAGCCTCCCACGGTTTCGTAATCCCCCTCGGGGAATTCGATCTTCAGAAGGTCCTCCAGTTCCTCGATGTTGAGGCGGGCATCCACAAGGAAGGTGTACTCGTCCACCGGCACGATCAGGTCTTCCTCCTGATCGTACTCGTCGTGGATTTCTCCGACGATCTCCTCGATGATGTCTTCCAGGGTGATGAGGCCGGCCGTGCCTCCGTATTCGTCGATGATGATGGCCATGTGGCTCTTTTGGGCCCGCAGTTCGGCCAGCAGGTCCACGACCCGTTTGCTCTCCGGCACGAAGATGGGTGTACGGATGATCTCCCGGGGCAGGGGGTCCTCGAGTGATCGCCCCCAGTATGGCAGCAGGTCCTTGGCGTGAAGCACACCGATGATACGATCGATCTCGTTCTCGTAGATCGGCAGGCGGGTGTGTCCTTTCTGCATGATCATGGTGATAATCTGCCCGAGCGGCAGGTCGGCGGGCGCGGCGACTATCGAGATACGGGGGACCATGATCTCCCGGGCCACGGTATCGCCCAACTCGAAGATGCTCTGGATCATCTCCCCTTCGTTCGAGGTGATGACGCCGCTCTCGCTCCCCAGGTCGATCAGGTCCTGGATTTCTTCTTCAAGCCGGCCGGCTGAATGGCCATTTTTCAGGCGCCTAAAAAACATTCGGAGCCTGCCGATCAGGCCTTGTGATGGACCGTCCTCCAAACGAGCGTTACCTCACATGAATTACTCAGGCAGTGACTTCCAGCGCCTGGGTCTGTATCAGGCTGATGTCGTACCGGGAAATCCGGGACGAAATATCCGCTTCGCTCAGGCCGAGCATGCCGGCCGCCTGGGCGGTCGAGCCGTTGGACCGGGCCAGGGCCTGGCGGATCAGGTCCTTTTCCACCTCGATCAGGACGTCCGGTATCCGCTCGCCCTCGGGCGTTTGAAAGGCCTCACCCCCGAGACGCACGTTGACGGGCAGGTCGTCGAGGACGACGCGGTCGCCCGCCAGGAAAAGGGATATGCGTTCGATAACGTTCTGCAGTTCGCCCACGTTGCCGGGCCAGGGATAGGCCCTCAGGCATTCGATGGCGGCCTGGTCGATGTCCGGCGGGGACATCCCCCGCTGCCTGGCTTCCTGGGCCAGGAAGTGCCGGGCCAGGACGACGATGTCGTCCTTGACCTCGCGTAGCGGCGGCATGGTCAGGGAGACCTGGGACAGGCGCTGGTAAAGATCGTCCCGGAACTGGCCGTCCTCGACCAGGCGGTCCAGGTCCTCGCTGGTCGAGGAGATGATGCGGACGTTGACCGGTCTGGGACGTGTCGAACCGACCCGGTAGATGACGCCTTCCTCGATGCAGCGCAATAACTCGACCTGAACCGAAAGCGAGAGGTGGTCGATGTTCTGGAGGAACAAGGTGCCTCCGTCCGCCTCCTCCATCAGGCCCGGAGTGTCCTCCTCGGCCAGGGTTCCGGCCTCATCGCCGAAAAGAATGCCTTCGATCTGGCCCGCATGGTGGGCGGCGCAGTTGAGGGCCACGAACGGTCCCTGTTTGCGGCGGCTCAGGGCATGAATCCGTACGGCCAGGACCTCCTTGCCCGTCCCCGTTTCACCGGTCAAAATGATCCGGCTGTCCGTGGCCGCCATCTGACCGGCCGTGATCAGCAGGGCCTTGATCTGCTGGTCTTCGCCGACAAAATTCTTTTCCTGCAGTTCCTCTTCCTTGGTCAGGCGGTAGTCGAGCTGGCCGAGCAGGGTGGCGTTGACCAGGGCCGAGGCGACCAGGGCGCCCAAGGCGCCGAGGAAGACCAGGTCCTGGTTCTTGAAACCCCGCTTGTCGCTTTCGACGTGGAGCAGGCCCCGGCGGTCGCCCGGACCGTCCAGGGGCACGGTCATGGCCGGCTTGTCCACCCGGTCGAGTTCGCGGAGGCCTTTGGAAAAATGCAGGTTGGCCAGGGAGTAAGGCCAAAGCACGGCCTGGTTTTCTTTCAGGACCCGGTCCGCGACCGGTCGGGGGATGACCGTGTGCCCGCCCTGAGGGGTGACGATCAAAGCGGTCAGCCGTTCGGCTTCGATGCTTTCGGGCCAGAGCAGGGCAATCCGGCTGGCTTCGAACAGACGGGAGATCGCATAGGCGGTCTGTTTGAGAACACGGGTCAGCTTGGGCCGGCGGGTCAGGGCCGAGGCGACTTTGAGCAGGGGCAGGACAAAGGGTTTTTCCAGGGAGCCCAGGTCCGGGTCCGCGGGCGCGCCGATCATGCCTTCGGGGTCGCTATCGACGTCGCCGACGATAAAGGCCACCCCTTCCCCGCCCAGGGCCACTTCGAGATCCGGGTCGAACAGGAAGACCTCCTGCCCTACCTTGATCTCGTCGTTTTTCTTCAGCGGGACGGTTCCCTCGATCCGGACTTCGTTGTGCAGGGTCCCGTTGGTGCTGCCCAGGTCCTGAAGAAAATATCCGTCCTCACCCTGAAAAATCTCGGCGTGAAACCGGGAGGAGGCCCGGTCGAACAGGATCAGATCGCACTCCGGCGAACGTCCCAGAACGGCCCGCTCGCCCACTTCGAAACGAAAACCGAATCGATCTTCCCTGAAGGCGAAGAGGATTGGCATATGCCCGATTAAACCCTGTGGCCTTTTCGAGTCGTATCCTCGAATGATTGATGGTGAATCAACCGCCGCACACGGCACTCAAAGCTATACCTTGCCATGAAATCCCATCTCTGTCAATAAGTTATCGATAGGAACCGGCCGGCGTTCCTTGGGCTCCGAAACCAATCGGCCGCCGGGGCCGCAAAACGAATGGCCAGGGCCTGAGCCGGCGGGCGCCGTTCAGGCCCGAAAAGCATAGGTCAGGACCTTGTAGGCCAGGCGGGCGGCCAGAAAATCCGGGGCGATCAGACCGGGAATCGGGGCCAGTTCCACCAGATCGAATCCCACGATCCGCCGTTTGCGGGCCACGGACCGGACCAGGTCGATCACCTCGGGCCAGAAAAGGCCGCCCGGCTCGGGGGTGCCCACCGAAGGCATGATGCCGGGGTCAAAGACGTCCAGGTCGATAGTCAGATAGACGTGTTCGCTCAACCGGTCCACCAGGGGGGCGAGCCAGGACCGGTGGCCGGACATGTCCCGGGCCAGAAGCGGGTTCAGGCCTCTTTCCCGAATGAACTCGCTCTCTTCCCGGCTGAAGCTGCGGAGCCCGGCCGCGACCACCGGCGCAAATTCCAGGGCCCGCCGCATGACGCAGGCGTGGGAATAAGG
>Ga0180009_10000964_pt1 | contig 36511 bp, 45 predicted proteins | sample OS_PC_MetaG_FD_123537 | JGI IMG/M metagenome (GOLD analysis project Ga0180009, IMG submission 123537) | Groundwater microbial communities from the Aspo Hard Rock Laboratory (HRL) deep subsurface site, Sweden - OS_PC_MetaG | ecosystem: Environmental > Aquatic > Deep subsurface > Groundwater... | reverse complement strand
TGGCCCAGCATGTGGACCTGCTGATCGGGGTGGCGCCCGCGATCAACCTGGAGTGGATCCAGAAGATCCACCGCGACTGCAAGAACGGCACGTGCACGCCCGAGGAATCGGTGGAGACCATCCTGCGTCGCATGGATGATTACATTCATTACATCGTCCCGCAGTTCGGCCTGACCGATATCAATATCCAGCGCATGCCGCTGGTGGATACCTCCGACCCGTTCATTGCGCGCGACGTGCCGCTGGCCGACGAATCGCTGTGCATCATCCATTTTCGCGACCGCGAGCGGCATGATTTTCCGGACTTGCTCGAGCGCATTCCCGGCGCCTACATGTCGCGCCCGACCACGATGGTGGTTCCCAACAATGACCTGCGTCTGGCCCTGGGCATGATTTGCGGCCCGATGCTGGCCCGGTTCATGGAGACACGCGCGGCGTCGTAACGGCGCGCGAATCAGACGGACCCGGGCCGAACTGAATTCGCACCCCATCAGGGCAGGTTCGCATAACCCAATCTTCCCGCGCCGATCCAGGCCCGGATCGGTTGAACGGGCAGTCATTTTTTCCCGCGCGACGTCTGATCCGCATGGCTGCCGTAAGGCGTGTGGCGCAGCGCGTCTCGATAGGCGTCCGCGTTCTTGATCCGAGGCCAGGTGGAGTTGAGGAGCGCGAGCCACTCTTTCTCGTTCATGAAGGGCGCGATCTCGATCAAGAACGGCAAGGCTTGGGCGTCTTCGGTCTGGTCGAGAAAGCCTTTGGCGTCTGCATAGGGCAATGTGTCGAGGTGTCCGATCATGGCTCGCCCTCGCTATAGGTGAGAGGCAGCTGGCAGAGGTCTGCGGCGGGATTCAGGCCAGGTACGCTTTGGCTTCTTCACCCGGATTGGGCAGGCCCGCGATACGCCAGGCCTGGCGCGGGGAACGGAACAGTTGATGCAGGCAATCCGCGTCCAGGTCGTTGAGGTGACAGATATGGCTCAAGGCCGTGACGGCGCCGAATTTCTGGAATTCATCACGCAAGGTCAGTAACAGTCCCTGCTGTATGTCATCCAGTTCGCCCATGCCCTCGGAATGCGCGATGCGTTGCGCCAGCGCGGTATCCCATTGCTCGGGATGGATAAAGAAACCATCCTTGTCAAAAAGCAAACGAAGGTCTTCCACGGTGGTCGGGTTCATGCGCTTGTCCTGTGTGCAGGGTTGCTGATGCCGGCTCAACCCGGTCAATCCATGCCGGTTACGCGGCAATAGGGCGAATCCAAAACGACAGTTGCATCATGCCGATAACGGCGGCGCTTGGCAGCGGGAGGTCGTCTGACTTCCGTGTAAGCCATGTCTGAAAATGGGAGCAGGGCTTCCAGCACCCAATGCACCAATAAAAAAGGCCAGCCCAAGCGGCCGGCCTTTGTTTTGGCGATATCTGACGAAATGACGGGGCCAGGTCTTGCATCAAGTCTTGCCTGGCAAGACTTGACCACGAAATTTCCAGCCGTGCGCAAGCTTATTTGCTGCAGGTGCCCTTTTGGGCGAGCTCCAGGCTGGAGATCGCCTTCTTCGCTTCATCCTCGTTGACGAGTTCCAGATTGGCCCCACCGACAAACACGCCGAGTTTGATGTACTGGCGGATGAAGTAATTCTTTCCGGCCAGGGTTTGGATCACGAGATCGTTGGGCGAGAATTCGGATTCCGTTGAGAGCTTGTGTTCCTGGTCGCCTTTGACTTCTTCGAAGAAGAAGACATCCGGCGCAGTCTCGCCCAGGCACTTGCCGTCGAGCCAGATATCCTTTTTGAGCGCTTTGCCGACGAAGCTGTCGCGATAGATGTACAGCCCGGAATTTCCGGCCGCGGGTGGGTTGAATTGCTTGGCCTTCGCCGAGGCTTCCTTGCTTTCCATCGGGACCGAGGCGCAGCCGGATATCAAGGCAGCGGCGAGTGCCGCCGCGACAACATATTTACTCATTCACGAACTCCCTGTTGATTATTGTTGAAGACCTCAAAGCAGGTGGCGCTTCCCGCGACCCGCAGACACATGTTCGACTGGCGGCCTGACCATGCCGATGCGAACCCGCGGTTTATAAGGTGCGGGTTGCAATATCTGCACGGGTTTTGCAGCCCGGACGGAAGCGGGCCGGCGTGGTACCGGGGCTGGGTAGCCGCGTGCTGCCGCCTATCAGGCGCAGGTTTCACAAAGTCCGAAATTGGTCTTTAATGAGATATGCGGGTCCTTTATTGGGCGCGCATGGCAAGCGGCCGCGACGACAGTGCGCGGGCCTTGCCGCCTTCTCATCAATGACTTCGACAGGACACTGATTTGACTACCAAGCCTTCCGCCCCCACGCCCGCCAAACGGTCCCCGGCGCGTAGCCGCAACGCCAAGCCCCGCATCGCCGCCGAGGGTGATATTTCGCCGGTCCACACCCGCAAGGGGGTGGAGACCTTCACCGTGGACGAGGCGGTGAGCGCCGCGCAGGAGTCCAAGGTGGTGGCGGTGAAGGACATTCTCAGCGGGGCCGGCAACGGCAGTCCCGAAATGATCGAGTCGCTGAAGGCGATTCTCGCCGGCGCGTCGCCGGAAGACGCGGAGGTGCTGCGCAATGCGCTGCTCGCCAGGCCGCCGCTCGGCAGGCCTGGCGTGCCGTTCGATCCGGATGGCGAGCTGGCCGAAGACTGGCGCGAGGGCGGCTATCCCTACAAGAACCTGATGTCGCGCAAGAATTACGAGCGGCAGAAATATCAGCTCCAGGTGGAATTGCTCAAGCTGCAGGCCTGGGTGAAGGAAACCGGGCAGAAGGTGGTGATCCTGTTCGAGGGCCGCGACGCAGCGGGCAAGGGCGGCACGATCAAGCGCTTCATGGAGCATCTCAATCCGCGCGGGGCGCATGTGGTCGCGCTGGAGAAGCCGAGCGAGATGGAACGCGGCCAGTGGTATTTCCAGCGCTACGTCCAGCATCTGCCGACGGCGGGCGAGATCGCCCTGTTCGACCGATCCTGGTACAACCGCGCCGGGGTGGAACGGGTGATGGGCTTCTGCAACGAGGAGGAATACCTGGAGTTCATGCGCCAGGCGCCCGAGTTCGAACGCAACCTGGTGCGCAGCGGCGTGCACCTGATCAAGTTCTGGTTCTCGGTCAGCCGCGAAGAGCAGCGCCGCCGCTTCAAGGAGCGCAAAGTGCATCCGCTCAAGCAGTGGAAACTATCGCCGATCGACCTGGCCTCTCTCGACAAGTGGGACGACTACACCAAGGCCAAGGAGGCGATGTTCTTCTACACCGACACGGCCGATTCGCCGTGGACGGTGATCAAGTCGGACGACAAGAAGCGCGCGCGTCTCAATGCAATGCGCTACATCCTGCATCGCCTACCCTACGCCAACAAGGACGTTTCGCGCATCGGTTCGCTGGATCTGCTGCTGGTCGGCCGTGCGCACGTGGTGTACGAGCGCGGCGAGCATCAGGCAAACCCCCTGCTATGAGGCAGCCGCTGCACACGGTCAAACGAGATCAGCAGAAGGGCTGAAGGAAGGGCTAACAATTATGGGGGGCAGCTTGAATTCGCTGTTCGGGAACCCTGGGAATTCCAGGGTCAGGGAAGCGGGTTACCGGGGACAGGATGAACTGACCCGAGGCGCCTCAATCAAGCACTCAAAGGGGCCAGGCTCGAATAGATTTCAAGGTGATGAGGTGGCCCGCTGGAGGCTAGCCGCCCCACAGCCCCGTGCTACCATCCCGCCCGCCATGCGACTCCCCCAACTCCGACACCGTCTACGCGACCTGGGCGCTGCGCCCTGTCACGAGGGACGCGTGCTCAGGGCATGGGTGCAGGGGCGTTCGCTGGATACCAAACGGCGGCGCGCCGAGGACTTCCTGCCGCTGGCTGTGCGCAATGCGTTGCCGGGTCTGTTCGATGAACTGAACGCGTTGGCACAGGTGCATTCCGAACATCCCGGCGACGATGGCTCGGCCCGCCTGCTGGTGGCGCTGGCGGATGGCCAGACGGTGGAGGCCGTGCTGTTGCCCCGCGACGGCGTGTGCGTGTCGACCCAGGTCGGCTGTGCGGTGGGCTGCGTGTTCTGCATGACCGGCCGCGCCGGCCTGCTGCGCCAGCTCTCCGGTGCGGAAATCGTCGCGCAGGTGGTGCTGGCGCGCAGCCGTCGCTCGGTGAAGAAGGTGGTGTTCATGGGCATGGGCGAGCCGGCCCACAATCTGGACAACGTGCTGGAGGCGATCGAGCTCTTGGGTGTGGAAGGCGGCATCGGCCACAAGAACCTGGTGTTTTCCACCGTCGGCGATCGGCGCGTGTTCGAGCGCCTGCCGCAGTCGACGGTGAAGCCTGCGCTCGCACTTTCGCTGCACACCACCGATCATCAATTGCGCCGGCGCCTGCTGCCGAAGGCGCCCGACATCGCGCCGGCCGAATTGGTCGAGCTGGGCGAGGCCTATGCCCGTCGCACCGGCTACCCGATCCAGTACCAGTGGACGCTGCTCGAGGGCATCAACGACACCGAGGCCGAGCTGGACGGGATTGCGCGACTGCTGGCCGGCAAGTACGCGGTGATGAACCTGATTCCCTACAACAGCGTCGAGGGCGTCGACGGCTTCGACTTCCGCCGCCCGAGCTGGGCGCGCGCGGCCGAGATGGCGCGCCGGCTGCATGTCCGAGGCATCCTGACCAAGCTGCGCCACTCGGCGGGGCAGGATGTGGAGGGCGGCTGCGGACAGTTGCGGGCGCGGGCGCTGGGCGTTGCTGTAAGCAGCCGAATGCGTTAACAATAGGGCGCCGAAAAAATCGGGGCTGCTCAAGCTGAGTATTGTGTCGCCGCTTTAGATGCTATGCGTGTCCGTCCGGGGGGTGCAACATGAAGAATGAAGAATTGGATCAATTGATCAGTCGTCTTGAGGTGATGGCCAAAGACCAGCCCGCCCGATACACCTTTTTCGTCATAAGTATTGCGTTGCTTGGATTTGCGATACTCGGCGTGGCGCTTCTCTCTTCATTGCTGTCAGTGTTTTTGTTGGTTGGGTTGGCGTTGCTGGTTATCGCAACGGGAGGGAAAGCGCTGATCCTGGTCGCCAAGCTGGGCAAGCTGCTGATTCTGCTTGCGCTGCCTGCCTGGGTAATGATCAGGAGCTCGTTTTCACTTTTGTTCACCCGCTTCCCGAGCCCTAGTGGCAGGGAGCTCAAGCCGGCAGAATCGCCCCCGCTGTTTGCGCACTTGGATGACATCAGGAAGCGGCTGAAGGGACCCCGTATCCATCATGTCCTGCTTACAGATGAGCTCAATGCAGCGATAGTCCAGCATCCCCGCTTTGGCTTGCTGGGCTGGGAAAAGAACTATCTGATTTTGGGCTTGCCTCTGCTGCAGACGCTGAGCGAGGATGAAGCGCTTGCAGTGGTTGCGCACGAGTATGGGCATCTTTCTGGCCGTCATGGTCGCTTGGGTGGATTCATTTACCGCTTCCGGAATGCTTGGGGAAGATTGCAGTTTCTTTCAGAACAATGGAATGATTGGGGTTCGCGTTTGATCGCCCGGCTTTTCCGGTGGTATGCGCCGTATTTCAACGCGTACACATTTGTGTTTGCGCGCCAGAACGAATATGTCGCGGACCAATGTGCGGTGGAGATCGTTGGCCAACGCAATGCCGCCAGCGCGCTGACGAAGATCAGCGTGGCCTCGCTATTTGAAGACGAGAAATTTTGGCCTTCCATTGACCGGCGCGTTGTCGAGGAGCCTGAACCGATTAAAGGACGCAGTGCGCTATGGCGAGAGGCGCTTTACTCGGAACTGGATTCGGAAACCCGCAGTCGCTACGTGGAAACCGCAGGCCAGCGCAAGACCGATCATTTCGATACCCATCCAGCCCTCAATGAAAGACTGTCGGCAATGGGCTTGTCTGTGGGCAATCTGGATAGCCAGCATCTTGATGTACCCGCTGTTTCGGCAGCGATGAACTGGCTGGGCAACCATCTGGAATCCATTCAATCGGAGTTTGATCGCGCGTGGGAAGAAAATGTCTCCGAGCGGTGGCGCGAGCGGCATGCCTATCTGAAAGATCGCAAGGAACGCCTGGCTGCGCTGGATATCCAAACGTCGCTCACCACAGACGAACAATGGGAATACATCACGCTGCGGGGCGAATTGAGCCCTGGCGAGGATCAACTTCCACGCATCAATGCTTTGATCACTGAAGTTCCAGATCACCTATCTGCGCTTTATCTCCGGGGTATGCTGCTGCTGGAAAAGGGTGACGAGGCGGGCATTGGCGATCTGGAACGCGTCATGCAGGCGGATCAGGATGCGATCCTTCCCGCTTGCGAAGTAGCGTGGCGATATTATCTCGACCGCACGCCCGCGAAGGCCGAGCACTATCGGGTACGCTGGCAAGAGCGGTCGGATTATGTTGAACGTGTGCAAGCCGAACTGAAGACCTTGCCGCCCAGTGCCAATATTGCACCGACGGTGCTGGATGAGGCCGTGCTGGAAGATATCCGCGCAGTCCTGCGCACGCATGGAAAACATGTCACCCGAGCGTATTTGTTCCAGCGCATCCTGAAGTCAGACCCTACTGTGAAGGACTTCGTACTGGGTTTTGAGACACGTTGTCTGACGATGGGAGACAAAGGTCCGGAAGTAATTAAGAACTTGATTGATCAACAGTTTCCTTTCCCCGTATTCATCGTCCATTTGAAAACCAAGCCGTACAACAAATTCAAAAAACACATTAAGCGTTTGAAGATCGCGCCTTTCCACACCCAAGGAAACTGAGGCGCGCAGCACAGAGCACGGGGTCCATAGCATAGGACTCAGGGTCCGGCCAGAAGGATGGAAAACCAGACGCCATGGATCCGGGGGGCGTTGTCCTCAGCGAAACCGCTGCCGGCGCGAGCGCGACAGCCGAGTGACCGTCGCCGCTTCGTTTCTCTGGAAACCAGTAGTCGAGCGGTGTTGGATCCCGCTAAGCCTATATTTGCTCTTCCCGGTTTCTATACTGGGAGCCGGTCAGGACGCATGGGTTGGAAGGAGGATCGGACATGGCCAGATGGGTATTCGAACCCGGACATTCCGCCGCGGCGTTTGCGGTGCGGCACATGATGGTTTCGCAGATGCGCGGCCTGTTCAAGAATATGCAGGGCCGCATCGACTTCGACCCCGACAATCCGGCGGGGGTCGCCGCGGTCGAGGCCACGATCGATGCCGCGGGCATCTGGTCGGGGGACGATGCGCGCGATGCGCACCTGCGCGATGCGGACTTCCTGGATGTGGCGGCCTATCCGGACATCGTCTTTCGCAGCACCGGGGTGCGCTGCACCGGCGAAGCCGATTTCCAGGTGACGGGGGATCTCGCCCTCCGGGGCGTGACCCGCCCGGTGGTGCTCGCCACCCGTTATCTGGGCCGCTGGCCATGCCCGTACTGGGAAGGCGACCGGGATTTGGGGCCGACGCTGCGCATCGGCTTCGTCGCCACCACGACGATCAATCGCCATGACTTTGGCGTCAGCTGGAACGCGCCGCTGGACCGCGGCGGCTGGGTCGTCGGTGACGAGATTGCGATCACCCTGGACGTTGAGGCCATTCTCGAATCCGACATGCAGCGGATCGCCGGGATGCTGCAAGCACGGTAATGCCGGGTTCAGGCGTCAGGCATGACCATGCTGTTTGGTGGGCGCCACCGGCTCGTCGGACGCGTGTTCTTCCAGCTGGGCCAGCGCGAGGAGGATGTCCCGCATCGAGTTGTTTTCCGGGCCCTGCATGCCTTCTTCTTCAGCGACCGCGATCTCGGCGGCGTCGTACTGTCGGGAGCGCAGCAGTTCGATTTTTTCTTTCCGCGTGAGCGCGGGGTGGTGAAGAATCTCCTGCGGGCTGGCCGTGGCCAGCGCGGGATCGGAATGCGGCCGCTCTTGCCGCGACGGTTCGTTCTGGATCATTGGGCACATCCTTTCAGGTTGTCTGGGCACGCTGCCTCGCACCTGACGTGGCAGCCACGCACATCTGCAAATGCGACCCGCGTGCCACGGCGTTTGTTCCGAAATGAAGGCGCGGTTCGCGACCCCTGCGCGGGACGATCGCAGGCCGGCCCTGTGGGCACGTCGGGTCGGCTTGTCGTCCTACATGCAAATCGGCACCGGCGGACAGGCTTTCCATCGGGGTGCGGGCATCCTGACACTCGGCGTCGGCGCCTGCACCAGCGCCGGGGCTGCGTGTCCCGTGTCCCGTGAGAGTCCCCGTATGAAACTGTCCATGCAACACCTTCAGCGTTACCAGCAGCTTGCCCGCCTGCTGTGGAAATACGGCCGTTCCGATGTCGTGGTGGGCATCGGCATGGAAGATGCGATCGAGGACGACGAATCAATACCGCCGCATCCGGGCGGCGCGTCGCCCGAGGAACTGGCCGACGACCTGGAGGCGATGGGCCCGACCTACGTCAAGCTCGGTCAGGTGCTGTCGAGCCGGCCGGACCTGGTGCCGGCGCCCTACATTGCCGCGCTGTCGCGCCTGCATGACGGGGTGAAGCCGTTTCCCTTCGAGGAAGTCGAAGAGATCGTCACACGCGAGCTGGGCGTGCGGCTGTCGAAGGCGTTTTCGGATTTCGACGACGTGCCTCTGGCGGCCGCGTCGCTGGGGCAGGTGCATGCGGCCACGCTGCGCGACGGCCGCCCGGTGGTGGTCAAGGTGCAACGCCCCGGGATCGAGAAGCAGATCGCCGAGGACATGGAGGTGCTGGGGGAGATCGCGGAATGGCTGGACGCCCATACCGAGTTCGGCCGCCGTCACCGCCTGCAATTGATCATCGAGGAATTCCGGCTGGTGTTGAAGCAGGAGCTCGATTACGAACTCGAGGCCAACAACCTGCGGACGATGGCGAAGAACCTGGCGGGGTTCAAGCGCCTCTTCGTGCCGCAACCCATCGCCAGCTATTCCACGCGCCGGGTGTTGACGATGGAGCATGTGCGCGGGCGCAAGCTGACGGCGCTGGGCCCGCTCACCAGCCTGGAGATGCGGGGCGGCGAACTCGCGGAGGAACTGTTCAGCGCCTACTTGAAGCAGGTGCTGGTGGACGGTCTGTTCCATGCCGATCCGCATCCGGGCAATGTGTTCCTCACCAGCGACCATCGCATCGCGCTGCTCGACTTTGGCATGGTGGGCACGACGACGCCGGAGATGCAGGAGAATCTGCTGAAGATCCTGATCGCCGTCAGCGAAGGCAAGGGCGAAGACGCCGCCACGGTGGTGATCGGCATGAGCCAGGTGGCCGAGGAATTCGACGAGACCAGCCTGCGACGCCGCATCAGCCAGTTGGTGATCGAGCAGCGCGACCGGGCGCTCGGACGCTTCAACGTGGGCAGGACGCTGCTCGAGGTCAGCGAGTCGGCGGCGCGCGACGGCCTATATGTGCCGAGCGAACTGACGCTGCTGGGCAAGACCCTGATGCAGCTGGACCAGATCGGCAAGATCCTCGATCCGCAGTTTGACCCCAACGCGGCGATCCGCCGCAATGCGACGGAAATCCTCGCCCAGCGGATGCGCAAGCAAGCGAGCCAGGGCAGCATGCTGAACTCGATCATCGAGCTGCGCGACTTCGTGACGGCCTTGCCGTCGCGGCTCAATCGGATCATGGACGGCGTCGCCAATTCGGAGCTGGAGCTGAAAGTCCGCGCCGTCGACGCCGGCCTGGTGATGGAAGGCCTGCAAAAAATCGCCAACCGCATCGCGGCCGGCGTGATCCTCGCGGCGCTGATCATCGGCGCTTCGCTGCTGATGCAGGTGCAGACGTCGTTCACCTTGTGGGGCTACCCGGGCCTCGCGATTCTGTGTTTTCTGGCCGCAGCGGCGGGCGGGTTCTGGCTGGTGATCGGCATTTTCATCCAGGATCACAAGGACCGCAGAAAGAGCGCGCGTTAGCGCGAGGTACACGGGACGACACCGTTTTAAAAGCAGGAGGGACCATGGCTAATAGAAAGGAATCCATCGGGAAGCGCTACGTGAAACCCCGCCGTCTCGTCGTGCAGGGTGCGCTGCTGGCCTTGCTGCTCGGCGCGTTGCCGCTGCACGCCGCGTCACTGCCAGCGGCTGCACGGGGCGAGATCGAGGGTGTGCTGGCGCGTCTGGCGGCGTCGGGCTGCCAGTTCAAACGCAACGGCAGCTGGCATTCGGCGGTAGAGGCGCAGGCCCATCTGCGTCGCAAGCTGGCGTACCTGCAGGACCGGGGCGCGGTCGTCAGCGCGGAGCAGTTCATCGAGCGTGCGGCCAGCAAGAGCAGCATCAGTGGCGAGGCCTACCAGGTGAAGTGCGGCAGCGGGGCGCCGGTAGCCAGTGGCCCGTGGCTGCGCGCCGAACTGCAGACGCTGCGTGCCGGACGCTGACGGCCCGGCGCCGTGCCAGCACCGCTGCTCTAGTGGGCTCAAAACCAGAAAGACTAGCGGGCTCAAAACCAGAAAGAAATGTCCTTTGCCAGGAATTCGTCGTGCGGCATGTAGTGCGATCCATCGCACGAAAAAGTCAGGCTCACCATGCCGTTGAAAATGTTGATCGACGCCATCCGCAGGTAGATCGTCGGATCGGTGAGGCGCAAGGCCTGCATGGCGTTGAGAATGCGGCTGATCTCGCCCGGCGCGATCGCGGCATCTGACGGATAGGGGTGCGACGGATAGATCAGGCAGATGTCCGGATCGCTCAGGGTTTCGTGATCGAGAATGCGATAGCGCAAGGGGTCATCCAGCGTCCAGATCGTGGCCAGGCTGCTGGAAAAATGGATCTGGCATTGGAACACCCCGCGCTCGGTCAGCAGCTCCTCCAGGATCGACAGTGCCGGTTCCAGATTGTGGTCCATCGGACTTTCCACCCGGCTTTGCTGGAACACCGTGCGGCGGATCGCCGGGTCGCCCTTCACCTGGCGCCAGTCGCCCGGCTCCTCGTAGAGCGCGGACGTGACCGGGAGATCGCGCAGGTCGAAAGCGGCGCCGAGATAGCCCACCACCCGCGAATCCCGGCACACCACCTGAAGCGCGGTGAGCGTGGGGCGGTGTCCGTTCTGTCCAATGTAGGCATCCGAGAGCAGGAAACCCCAGATCGGCACCGCCTCCTGCATGTACGGGCGCTGTGAGCGGTCGCCCCCGACATGCCCGCGGACGACCCCGTCGGGGCCGACGTTGTTGCAGATCTGGATGCCGTTCATGCCCACGCAGTACAGCGTCGTGCAATGCGGAATGCTGGAGAAGTGTTCGGTCAGCACCGCATCCAGCGCATCGCAATCGCCCCACACCGGTGCGCAATGCTCCGCCAGCTGGCTGAGCGGTTCACGCAGCATGTGCGCGAGTTCCCCGCGCTGCTGGTGGATGCTGTCCTTCCATGAACGCTTCATGGCATGTCCATCCTTGCTGAATGAAGCCACCGGTTCAGGTTCGGTGGGTGCAGTGTTTTCGATCTGTGCAGCGTTGTTGCTACTCATTCGATGTTCCTCTCAATAAAAAGGGCAGCCCGTCGAAAAGGCCGTTCCCGGGCACGCAATGCATGCCGCGGAGGGCAGGCCGCACTAGGACGCAAGCCCGCACCAACATCTACCCTCAGCACAGGCCATGCCAGTCAATGCGTTTCCAGTGTTTTCATGGTCTTGAGTGAAACGCAGGGGCGTGGCAGCCTGGGTTTCGTCGCATCCGGGCGACATGAAACCGGCGCCTGCACGCAAGCCATTGCAGGGAATGAACATTTCCTGTCTTGTAACGGAGACAGAAGGGGCCCGGTTTTCGTGAAGCGGAAAAAATGAGCCGGCGCGGGCGCGCTCAATCGCGCGCCACTTTTGGCCGATATCATGGCATTCCCACCCGTTGACGCCTCCGATGCGACTCGTCCCCACCCTGTTTCTGATCGCCCTTGCTGCCGGTGCCTGGAATTATGTTTCCACGCGCCCGATCAGCCATGCGCAGGGGGCCATCGCGCCGGCGGCGCCGGTACAGGTCGATCGCGCCGATCTGCCGTCGTTCCGCGTGGGGAATTACCACATCCTGTCTGCCGCGGAGTTTTCCCTGGAAGCCCGCGTGCTTGCCACCGAGACCTACCGCCGGGGGCGCGAAGCCGAGCTTTCGCCGATCGACCTCGCGCTCGGCTGGGGGCCGATGTCGGATAACGCGGTGCTGGATCGATTGCAGATCAGCCAGGGCAATCGTTTCTATTTCTACCGCTGGTCGGACCGGCCGCCGATCCCGCCTTCCGACATCGTCGAGAACAGCGCCAACATGCACATGATTCCCGCCACCGACGAAATCAGGCGCCGTCTGGACAAGGTGCGCGTGGGCCAGGTCGTCGCGCTGCGTGGTTATCTGGTGCGCGTGCAGTCGCCGGATGGCTGGCGCTGGAACAGTTCCATGACCCGCCGCGATACGGGCAGCGGGGCCTGCGAAGTGGTGTGGGTCAAGGACCTCGCCGTTCGCTGAGTCGACACTTCACGCGCTGCCAGCGATCCCCACTGACATTCAACCGATGGAAAATCCCGCCACCATGAAAACCTGCCTGATACTGCTCGCCACGCTGTTCGCCGTGCCGGCGACTGCCGGCGTCTACAAATGGACGGACGCGCAGGGCCGCATCCATTACACCGATTCGCCGCCGCCCGCGGCCAGGGCCACGCAGCTGAAGCTGCAAACCCATACCGGCCCGGCCGAGGTCAGCCGGACCACCGGGGCGGACAGCGGCGTGACGATCTACACCACCGAATGGTGCGGGGTGTGCAAGCGCGCCAAGGCGTTTTTCCGGCAGAACGGCGTCCCATTCACCGAATGGGACGTGGAAAAAACGGAATATGGCGCGATCAAGCATAGGCAGCTGGGCGGGCGCGGCGTGCCGGTGATCACGGTCGGCGCGGAAAAGATGATGGGCTTCGAGTCCGGCCGCTTCATGGACATGTGGAAAGCCACCCAGCGCACGAAGTGAATCCCGGCAGCAGAAACACGGCGGATAGCCCCTGTATCCGTCGGAAAACTGCGCCTTTACCGCTCGCGCTGCTGCACTACACTTCAGACCCTGCCAGGGGAAATGCCCTGGTCCGGTGCTTGCCCGGTTCCGTTCGCCCGGGCAGCGTGCAGACAAATCGGGTAAACATTTAGGAGCAAAGCATGGAGCGACGTGACTTTCTGCGCCTGGCGGCGACAGCGCCTCTGTTTGCGGCGGCACCGGGGGTGCTGGCCGAAGCGGGGGGCAAGGCGTCCGATTGGCGCACCTATGAACTGACCTACGAGGTCGACCTGTCGGCCCTGAAGGGTCCGGGCCGGCTATGGTTGCCGCTGCCCCAGGACGCCGGCGATTACCAGCGGGTGCAGTCGGTCAGCTGGCAGGGCGAGGGCGATGCGCTGCTGCAGTGGGATGAAACCTACCGGGCGCCGATTTTCGGTGGGGCATGGCGAGCGGCCGAGCCGGACCGCACGGTGACCGTGATTGCCCGGGTTGCCACGCGTGACCGCCACATGGCCGCGCCCCGGCGCAATTTGCACACCCCTGACGAAGTGGCGCTGTATCTGGAGCCGACCCGGAACATTCCGGTGGATGGCATCGTGGCTGACACCGCGCACAGGATCGTGCACAAATTCCGCACGCCCGAAGCCCGTGCCCGTGCCATTTATGAATGGGTCGTGGACAACACCTTCCGCGAACCCAGGACGCGGGGCTGCGGGCTGGGCGACATCAAATTCATGCTGGAGTCGGGCAATCTGGGTGGCAAGTGCGCCGATATCAATTCGCTGTTTGTGGGTCTGGCGCGTGCAGCGGGCATTCCGGCACGTGAGTTCTATGGGGTGCGGGTGGCGGAGTCCGTCCAGTTCGGATCACTCGGCAAGGCCGGCGACATTTCCAAGGCACAGCATTGCCGCGCGGAGTTTTTCTCGGCCCGGCATGGCTGGGTGGCAGTCGATCCGGCCGATGTGCGCAAGGCGGTGCTGGAAGAGAAACTGGCGCTGAACGATCCGAAAATCGTCGACCTGAGAAAGCGCCTGTTCGGCTATTGGGAGATGAACTGGGTGGGCTTCAATCATGCGCGTGATTTTGCGCTGCCGGCGACGACGGGTGAACACGTGCCCTACCTGATGTACCCCTACGCCGAGTTCGGCGACACCCGGCTGGACGGACGCGATCCGGCCGATTTCAGGTTCCGCCTGAGCAGCCGCCGCGTGGCCTGAGAGACCAGTCCCCAGCGCTGTTCAGCTGCGCAGGTCCGACGCGTCCTCGGCAGCCAGGGCCGAGATGCGCCGCGGCACCATGTTGGCGTCCAGCAGGCGTTCGATGCGCGCGAACACTTCGAAGCGCGAGAACGGTTTTTTCATGAAATCGTCGGCGCCGGTGCGGCTGCCGAAGAACAGTTCGGTGGCCTGTTCGTTGCCGCTGATCATGATGATGGGAATCTGCGAAGTCACCGGATCCTTGCGCAGGGTGCGCAGGGCGGCGAAGCCGTTGACGCCGGGCAGGATGATGTCGAGGAAGATCAGGTCCGGGGTCTGCTCGCGGGCGATGGCGATGCCGGTTTCGGCATCGAGGGCTTCCAGGGTGATGAAGCCGGCCGATTGCAGGATTTTCTTCAGCGCAAAGACGATGGTGGGCGAGTCGTCGATGATCAGCGCGCGGGTTTCGTCGCGCGCATTCACCCGCTTGTTGCGCCGCCGTTCCTCCCGGGTCGGCACCGCCGGCGAGGCTTCCGCCTCGGCCCGGATCGCGGCTTTCGCCGGGATGAAAACGGATCGAAATTTGTCCAGTATCCCCACACTGCTCCCCTTGTTTGATTTGTGCCCTGCTTGAGCCGCGCCGGGCCGTGCATGCGGCCGGCGGCGATAAATCCCCTGCAGGCGACTATAAAACAATGGTACGCAAAGTGGGCAGGCCAAGTGCGATAGGTGGCAGGTTTCGTTGTAAATTGTGTACCCGATGCAGCCGGGTGCCGCATCGCTCCGTTTCCGTTTACGTTGTTCGCATGGAGGAATCATGTTCAAGACGCTCGTTCCATCCCTCGTCTGCCTGGCACTGGCCGCCCCGGCGCTGGCGTCCGATATCACCTACCGCAAGGACATTCGCCCGCTGTGGAATGCCCAGTGCGCGGCATGCCATGGCGCGTCGTCACCCTACCTCGGCGATTTCCTGGAAAACAAGGACAAGTACACCAAGATGATGAAAGGGCCGCGCATGGACACCTATGCGGACCTGATCTTTTATGTGGGCTGGCCGGATACCGGGGCGATCATGCGCAGGCTCGACGACGGCAAGAACAGCAAGGACGGCAAGCCGGGCAACATGTATCAGTACCTCGGCGCGACGGACGCCGAGCGGCAGAAGAATTTTCAGGTTTTCAAGAAGTGGGTTGGCGAAGACGCCTGGACCCACAAGCGCTGGGACAAGAAGGGCGACATGCCGGGCGTGACCAAGGAAGAGCTGTCGAAGATGAAGGTGAAGTACTGATCCGGCTCCAGGCGGCACGAGCCTTCGTGCCGCCTGCACTCAGGCGTCGAACACCTCGTAGTCGATGGGCTTGAAACGGTAGTTGTTGGACTGCTCGGCGGAGCACGCGGTCAGGCCGACGATCAAATCCATTTGCGCAACAAAATCCACGTAGTCGCCCGCCTTGCTGCGGGGTGGCCTGACCGCGAGTTCGCCGGTTTCGCCGTTGACGTCGACATTCATGAAGACATTGAAGGTGACCGGGATCTGGTCGGGCGCGATGCCGTAAGGCGCGAGTGCCTCGGCGAGGTTGCCGTGGCAGCCGCGGTGCGGATGGTCGTGGCCGTAGAGGATGCGGAAGGTGTCGGCGGAGCAGGGCGTCAGCAGAAAATCATGGCGCCGCACGCGGTCCTCGCCGATCCGGAACATCGGCCTGCTGCGATTGGAATACAGCAGGTCGCCGGTGGTCAGGAAGAGCCTGGACGCATAATCGAGCGTGCGCCCCGAGGACAGATATTCCTGCGTGTCGTCGCGATTGAACGCGATCAGGTCGGCAACCTGCTCGCCCTTGGGGTCGATGACCCGCAGTCGCTGGCCGGCGCGCAGCAGGAATGCCACGCCGGAGCGCGGAGCGATTTCAGCGCGCATGAAACGGGCAGGTCCACCGATCGTCGACTGCGCGCCCGCTGTACTGCCGGGCTTCCGAGCTGGCGCCGAAGGGTTTGAGCATGGGGTTGCGGCTGCCTTCCAGCCGGGTGTCGCGTTCGATGATCGTGTCGCGGATGGTCCCGTATTTGCCTTCGCTGCGTAGGCGTTCGAATTGATCGTGCAGGTTGAACACCAGGGCCGGGCGCACAAAGCGCCGCGCGGTGCGGCCCGCGCCCGGATGCAGGCCGACGACGTAGTAGCCCCGCCCGCCGACACTGAAGCTGAAGTCGGCGGATTGCGGGTCTTTGCTCACCCGCGGGTCCCACTCGTGATGAACGGCATCGGCATCGTGCATGGCCTGCAGATAGTGCCACAGCTGCGTTTCGAACGCCTGCTCAGTCAGCACCCCGGGCTGGCGGAACAGCACGACCACGCTGCGGAACAGCGTCGAGTCCTGGTCGTAGTCATGACTGAAGCACTGCAGGGCAGCGACGGTGGCCGCGGCCGGCCCGCCGCGCAAATCGCTTTCGATCTGATAGACGATCTGTCCGCGGTTGAGCGCCGATTTCGCGCCCACGCAGGGGAATGCATCCTCGGCAATGAACTGCTTGAAATGCTGGATCAGCGCCTCATCCGAATACGACAGGGCAGGTGATCGCGCTGGACGATGCATGACGGCCTTCCTTCCTTGAACGGTGCACCCACCCCCGCTCTTTGGCAGGCGGGCTGGATCGATGGAATGAACCTCAAGCGTAGAACGGACCGCGGCCGCGGGAAGTCATCCCCGGGCGATGCTGCGTGTAGGACATGACTGAAGCCAGCGTCGGCACGCCGGCGATGCCCAGCCCTGTCCCGCCATTTAGGCATCCCACGGCACAGCGCTGGCACGCGTCTGTCTGCCAGACGGGACGCAGTCGGCGTATCGGCCGATGGCCGAACAGGGTGAGGGGAGAAAAGAATTGCAGCGCGGCTCAGGCGCCGCCGCTCAGGCGGCCTGCGGGCTCGACTCGGCGGTCAGCGCTTCGGTCCAGGCCAGCGATTGCAGCTGGGCGAGATTGACCTCCTCGGGGCTGGAATCGATGTCGCCGGCGTAGCGGGCGATCTGCTCGAAGTCGTTGCGCTCCGAGGCTTCGGCAAGCTTGAGGAAGGGCGCATAGGGGCCGGCCTGATGGACCAGGGCCTGCACGATGGGCTCGGGCATGGGCAGGTAGTCGAGCAGGCGGGCGAGGGAGATTTCCATCAGCGGCTCGGCCAATGAAAACAGCCCGGTGATGAAGAGCTCGTCCTGCGCGTCGCGGCTCAAGCGCGACTGGCCGAGCAGTTCGCAGATGCGTCCGCGTGTGACCGCGGTGCGCGCCGCCAGTGCGCGGGTGGGCGTGGAGTTGGCGGTGACCAGCAGCAACGCCAGCCAGCGGTAGAGCGTTTGCAGGCCGGTGAGCGTCAGCGCCTGGCGCACGGTGTGGACCTGCTGCTGCAGGCCGGAGGCAGCGGAATTGGCATAGCGCAGCAGGCGCAACGTGAGGGCGGCGTTGCGGCGCAGCAGTTCTTCGATTTCGCCGAGGTCTTCGCAGGTGCGCACCTTGTTCATCAGTTCGAGCACGGCGAGCTGCCCGGGCTGGATGGTCTTGCTGGCGAGGTTTTCCGGACGTGCGAAGTAGTAGCCTTGGAAATACTGGATGCCGCAGCTGCGGCACAGCTCGAACATCTCGCGGCTTTCGACCTTTTCGGCGATGAACTGGCCGCTGAAGCCGAGCCGGATGTGCGCGATGATCTCCACGGTTTTTTCCGGGTGCTGTTCGAGCACGTCGAGCTTGACGAAGTCGACCATCGGCAGCAGTGGCCGGTATTCGTCGAGACAGACGAAATCGTCGAGCGCGAAGCGGTAGCCCATCTGCCGCAATTCATGGATGCGGGCGATCAGCACCGGCGACACCGGCACGGTTTCCAGGATTTCGTAGACCACGTGGTGGGGCGGCAGCAGGCAGACGAAGTCGCTCATCAGCGTGGCTTCGTCCAGATTGATGAAGGCGAGCTTGCCTTGCAGCAGCCAGTCGGGGCCGATACAGAGGGTGCTTCCGATGACCTCGACACCGGCCTGCAGCTGGCTGGTGATCTGCGCCGCGACGGACGCCATGGATTGCCTGAACAGCAGTTCGTAGCCAAACAGATTATGCTCGGCATCGACGATGGGTTGTCGTGCGAGATAGGTTTCCTTGCCCATCCAGGCTCCTCGAAAAACGTGTCATGTCATTGTCATCGGGAGCATATCAGTTCATTTCCTCGGGGAGACAGGGGGGCGTCAGGTTTTGCGGGCGGCGGTCAGGCAACACGGCGGTGCACGGCCCGGGCTGGGCGAAGCGGACAATCGGATTTATGCTGGGCGCTACAGGTCCCGGCGGCACATACAGGAACCCCGTTCACCCCCACAGGCACATGTTCGATCCTTCCATTCAAATCATGCTCTGGCTGCTGGCGGCGCTGTTGATCGCGCTCGGCTTCGCCGGCCTCATCCTGCCCATGCTGCCCGGCATACCGCTGGTGTTCGCCGGCCTGGTGCTGCTGGCGTGGGCGGAGAACTTCGCCTACGTCGGCTGGATCACGCTGACGCTCTTGGGGGTGCTGGCTGCGTTGAGCTACGGCGTCGACCTGGCCGCGTCGGCGCTTGGGGCGAAGCGGTTTGGCGCTTCGCCGCGTGCGGTGATCGGCGCGGCACTGGGGGCGCTGGTCGGGATCTTCTTCGGCCTGCCGGGCATCGTGCTGGGGCCCTTTGTCGGCGCGGTGGTGGGCGAGTTCAGCGGCAAGGCCTCGTTGAAGGCGGCGACCCACGCCGGCGTGGGCGCCACGCTGGGCCTGCTGTTCGGCGCCCTGCTGAAAATCGCCCTGGCCTTCACCATGATCGGGGTGTTCGTGATCGACCGCCTGCTGTAGTCCGCGCTCAGTCGACCAGGGTGGTGACGCGGTCGCGTCCGCCGGACTTGGATTGATACATGGCCTCGTCTGCGCGCGACAGCAACTCCGCCATGCTCTCGCCGCGCTGGGCGAGGGTCACGCCAAAGCTGGCGGTGATGCCGAGCGGGATTTCCGGGATACCGATGCTGCGCGTGGCTTCGCGCATGCGCTCGGCAAACGCGGTTGCTTCCTCGATGCCGGTATTCGGCAGCAGCAGCACGAATTCCTCGCCGCCGTAGCGGGCCAGGAAGTCGCTGCTGCGGATGCTCGCCTCCAGCGTGCGGGCGAAGGCCTTGAGCACGGCGTCGCCGGCCGCGTGCCCATAGGTGTCGTTGACGCGCTTGAAGCGGTCGATGTCGGTGAGGATGACGGACAGCGGCTGAGCGTAGCGGGCCTGGCGGGCAAGCTCCATCTCCAGCCGGTCGTTGAGATGGCGACGGTTGGGCACGCCGGTCAGCGTGTCAGTCAGCATCAGTTCGCGGATATGCGCTTCGCTTTCCAGTAGCTTGCCGTAGGCAAGCTCACGGTCGCGCACGAAGTAGTGGAGCATCAGAGCGATCAGGACGAAGCCGCAGCCGAGGTTCATCAGGAAGTACAGCGTGTTGAGATCGCTCGGCATCGGACGCACCAGAGCGGCAACGGTCTGGTCGAACAGCGCGGAGACGAGGAGCAGGGCAAGAAAGGCGAACATCCAGCGCGTGGCGGCCTTGAGGTCGATGAAAAACAGGGCGGCCAGCGGCGCAAAAATGGCCCAGATCATCACCACGCTGCCGTTGGCAAATCCGCCCAGGCTCCACATCAGCAGGAAGGGCAGCAGCAAAATGAGCAGCTGCTGGCTGAAGCAGAAAAAGCCAAAGCGCTTGGTCCTGAAAAAATACAGGGTGCTGCTGAACGAAATGACGGAATAGCTGAGCGGGATGGCGCCGGACAGGGGGTAGCCGCTGTAGATGTAGAGGGCACCCCAGAAAATGGCTATGAAGGCGATGCCGCTCGAGACCAGTGTCAGCACCGCTTTTTTCAGGCGCAGGTCATCACTGTCGTCGGGGGCGACACCGAGAGTCAGCCAGCGCTGGTAAAAACTTTGCGTCGACGGCGCGGTCATGCGGTTCCGTTCGGGCCAAGAATGATCAGGGGTTCCATGATTGCTAACGGCATCCGGGCCGCAAAATAAAATAACACATACGGAATCCGCGATTGTCTCAGCGAGGGTTTGGCCTACAAAGAGAGTTCATTCCGGACGACTCGAGAGGAGCCCATCATGCGCACCCTGCATATCGATTACCGTGGACCTGACCATGGCTTCATGGCGGCCAGCCTGCTTGCGAAAGAGGCAGCGAAAGACAACCAGATGAAAGACCCGACCATCGTGGCCTGGCATCAAAGCCCCGCGCTGGGCGAGACGCCTCACTACGAAGGCGCAAACCCGGACACCTGGTGGGAAAAGTACGGCGAAGGCAACGGCGGCAGGCTGGAAGTCAGCGTGGGCGACGACTACCAGTTCATCATGATGGATGCGCGCGGCTACGAAACCGTGGGCGAGTTGCCGCTGCGCAACCTCAAGGACAGCGAAGGCAATCAATACCTCTGCTACACGCCGCTACAGGGCATGGAGTCCTCGGTGCCCCGGTCGGAGGCGTGTTCGCTGCTGGATGGCTGGCTGGCCGATCAGTACTGAAACGCCGGTCGCGCGGGTTGCAGAGGGAGGGACTGTTCGGCCCACCGATCTCAGGCCGCGTTGGCCCAGAGGATGCACCAGCCTTGGGGGCTGACCGTGCCATCGACCCGCTTGCAGGTGTTCGACTCGGCAATGAAGTGCATGCAGTTGCTGCACTTCTGCTCGCCCTTGGGCTGGGCCTGGTATTGCACGCTGGCCTGCGATGACTTGACGGCCTCGGCCGGCGCGGCGGCGATCTGGTCGGACGGTGGATTGGCCGGCGAGACAGCTTCGGGGCCGGTGGCGGGCGGCAGCGTGTCGCTGTCGGCCGCGCCCATTTCCTGCGGGGAATCGCAGCCCATCAGCGCGGTGGGGAGCAGCAGGCCGCAGCCCGCGGCGAGCGCGCCGCGCAGTATGGTTCTGCGGGATGGCATGTCGGCCTCACTTTGAGCGAGCGAGGCGGGCGTCGTGCGGTGCGCGCGCGACGGTCGGCGGTGTGTGAGCGTATTGCTGTTCATGATCGGTGTCTCCTGTAATGCGGGCGGGGCGGACCCCGCCAAAAAAAGCCGGTTTCGATCCGGGCGTGTGCCCAGGCCGAAACCGGCAACCCACCACCCTCGCCAGGGTGGCGCCGGAGGACGTTTAGCGCGCGGGCGCGCGCTTGGCGGTGGCGTCGGCCTTGCCCGCGGCTTCGAGTTCGGTCGCGGCCTCGCCCGCGCCTTTCATGCGTTCGGCCGCACGGTCCGCACCGCGGACTGCACCGTCCCCCCACTGGGCGTTGGTGTTGGCGCTGCCCGAGGTGCTCATGTGCGCATCTGCGCTACCGCCCGCCTGGGCCGGGCCGGGTGCGCTGACCTGGGCGCCTGCGCCCGCGCCGACACTGGCGCCGACACCCACGCCCACCCCCGCGGCCAGCGCGGCTGCGGTAAAGCTGGCACTGGCCACGCCGGCCAGAATCGAGGCCAACAGGGGGCTACGGGTCGATTGGATATTCCGCTTCATGGACGACTCCTTCTCTGCAAAAGGTTGAATGGACGGCTTTTATTTCAATGAGCCACCCTGCCTACTGCACAGGCCATGCCAGCCTATGAAGTCATATTTATTTCAATGACTTACGTTCGCCTCTCCGTTGGACTCGGCAGGCGTTTCGTCGCTTGACGGCGACACCAACGGGGGCCGCGTTAGCAATTGTTTGTAAACAAAGGTCTTTTTTTGTCTTTTAACGGAGACATGAGTGCCCCGTCCGTGTCGCTGGCAGACAGGGCAAGAATTCCGCCGTGCCGCGACCGCATCGCGTATGCTCACCGCCCTGCGCCGGACTGCCGGCAGCGCCGCATTCACCTCAACCAGGAAACCCCATGAAGAAGTCCGATCTCGACAAGAACGAAGGCCTGAAAATCAACGGCCAGCTGAAGCAGGCCGGTACGCCCGATCGTTTTGGCAGCGCCTCGGGCGTGGCGCTGTCGCGCCGCGACCAGCGCAAACAGGAACAGGCACAGGGCCTGGTGGCGTTTGCGGTCAAACTCGATGGCGAACTGGTAAAACAGGTTCAGGCGCGCGCCGCGTCGCGGCAGGCGGGGATCAATGAAACCGTGGCCGAGCTGCTCGCCAAAGGATTGGCTGCCTGACGACCTGCCGCGCGTTAGCGCAGCGGAAAGGTGAGAAACATTGCGGTGGTATGGATCTCGTTCAGGTTGCCGACCTTGGGGAAATGCGTCAGGTTGACCGCGACCCGGTCGAAGCGCAGCGAGAACAGCGGAATCGGCGCGATGAAGGGATCGCCCTGGTTGTAGGTGTCGCTGTGAAACGCGGTAAGCGCCACCCCCAGGTTGAAACGCTTGTCCCGGTCCAGAGGCCACAGCAGGCCAGCGGCGGCGTACACCGCCGTGTTGCGCCCGGAGTCGTAGTAGGCGCCAGCGTCGATGATGGCGTCGGCCTTGAGCCAGCTGCCCAGCTGGTAGCGCACCCCGAGACCGGGATTGAATTCGTTGTCCCAGTCATTTTGCCGGGCCAGGTCGCGGTCCCAGTGGTAGGACAGGCCATAGACATTGACGCCCCAGTTGCTCGCCTCGACCGCGCTCGCGGAAAGCAGGGCGGCGGCCAGCAGCAGGCGGGTCAGGCGGGGGGAAAGCGTGGGCGTGCGTGGCATGAGTGTCGATGCTCCCGATCGGTCTGACACCGAATCATAGACGGCCTGCGGCGATGCGTACCAACTGATCGCGCGGCAATTTCGTGTGACATAATCCGCGGCGCGGAGCAGTAAATAACAAGCTGTAAACAACAAATCGGATACAACACAAAAATAGGGAGAGTCTGATGAAAACGCTGTCTGCGCTGTTGTTTGTTTTGCTGTGCCTGTTTGTTTCGTCCCCCGCATTTTCTCAATCCGGCCCTGCACCGGCCGCAGCGCCGACCCCGCAGGAGATGGCGCTGTCCGCTGCGATCGCCGCGGCGCAGCAGGTGCTCCAGCCGGGGCCCCATGACGTGCCACTGGCGGGTCAGGCTGTGCTCAGGCTGCCGGCTGGATATGGGTTTGTGCCGGCAGCCGAAGCCGGGCAGTACCTGAAGGCTCTGGGCAATATTCCGGGCGATGCGCTGGCCGGCCTGGTGGTGCCGCTGGAAAACCAGTTGGGCGAGTGGTTCGCGGTGGTCGAGTATGTCGCGTCCGGCTATATCCGCGACGACGACGCCAGGGAATGGGACGCCGACGCGTTGCTGGCGTCGCTGCGCGCCGGCACCGAGGCGTCCAACGAACAGCGTGCGCAGATGGGTATTCCGGCCCTGGAAATCATCGGCTGGGCGGAGCTGCCGCAATACGATGCCGGCACGCAGCGCCTGGTCTGGTCGATCGCGTCACGCAGCAACGGGCAGCCGACGGATGCGGACAACGGCATCAACTACAACACCTATGCGCTGGGCCGCGAAGGCTATTTCAGCCTCAACCTGGTGACGGCGCAAAGCCTGGTGACGCAACACAAGCCCGCGGCACACACACTGCTGACGGCGCTGCAGTTCGACGAAGGCAAGCGCTATGCCGATTTCAATCCCGACACCGACAAGGTGGCCGAATATGGCCTGGCTGCGCTGGTGGCCGGCGTGGCCGCAAAGAAGCTGGGTCTGCTGGCCACCCTCACGGTCTTCCTGGCCAAGTTCTGGAAGCTGCTGCTGATGGGCGTGGTGGGGGTGGGGTATGCGGCGAGAAAGTGGTTCGGGAAAAAAGCCGCAGCTTGATGCGTTGTGTTGTGTTGTTCGTGAGGACGCGTGCGCGTTCGACGTGTTCGCGTCAATGGGTGTCGACTGAATTTATCTGACAAGGAGAGGTTCATGATTCGTTTCTGCTCGCTGTTCCAGGCCATGCGTACTTTCGCGCTGGCGACTTCCGTGATGGGCCTGTCGTTGCTGACGGGCTGCGCCAGCTTTTATGTCGATACGGCCACCCGGGAGGTGCCCGCATCGGCCTACACGAAACCGGCGTCACCGCGTCCTGTACAGGTGGTGTTCGAGTTTCAGACGAAGGGCGTGGCGAACGCCCGGGCCACCCAGTATCTGTCGCCCCTGGTACTGGATCAGATACGGGACAGCGGCCTGTTTTCCGAGTTGAAGGACACACCGGTCGAGGGCGGCGCGCTGCTCAGTGTCGTGCTGAACAATGTGCCGCTGACGGACGACGCGTTCGGCAAGGGATTCGTGACGGGCCTCACGTTCGGGCTGGCCGGGTCGCAGGTGACCGACGGCTATGTCTGCACGATGAAATACCTTCCCGGATCGCAGGCACCTGCGGTCAGCAAGACGGCACGCCATGCGATCCATGCCGTGATGGGGGCGAAGGATGCGCCGGCCAATGGCGTCAAGATGGACAGTCTTGAACTGGCGGTCAAGACCATGACACGGCAGATCGTGAGCACGGCGCTGGACGATGTGTCGCGCGATCCGGGGTTCCAATGAGCACCCGGTGTGCAGGGGCCGGGCTGCGTGGCTGGTTGTGGCTGATGGCGGCGACGTGGTTGCTGCTCGGGGGCTGTGCCCAGATTCCGCTGGGTCAGCCGATGGCCAGTTTCGAGAATATCGAGAAGGGCCGGGCTTCTGCAACGGCGCCGGTGGCGGTCGGGGTGTTCCGGATCGCGCCGGGGGTCAACCCGGAGATCGACACGGGCCTGAGCGTTCGCTCCAATGCAGTGGTGTCGCCCATCGAGGGTTCGTTCGCCCAGTACCTGAAGCACACCCTGGTCGCCGACCTGCAGGCGGCGGGGCTCTATGATGCGACCGCGTCCACCGAAATCAGCGGCCTTCTGACGGAATCGATGCTAGATGTGCCGATGGACACGGGGCAGGCCAGCCTGGGCGCCCGCTTCGTGGTTGTCCGCATGGGTAAAATGGTTTACGAGAAAGAACTGAAAGTCCGTTCAAGCTGGCCTTCCAGTTTTGTCGGGATGGAAGCCATTCCCGCCGGGATCAATCAGTACACCAGCCTGTATCACGCGCTGGTGGGGAAACTGTTGGACGATCCGGACTACCAGGCAGCGAATCCCAAGTAAGTCGGGGTGGGTGGCCTGGCACCGGGCCGCTTACTTGTCTGCCGGCGGCGGCGTCGCCTCGGTTTCCGGGGGCGTGTCGGTGGGCGCTGTTTTCTTGAGCGCTTTTTCGGCCTTCTTTTTCTTCTTTTCCATCTCGCGCTGTCGCTTTTCGTACTGGTAGTTGGGCTTCAATCCGGGGCTCCTTTAATCGCTGAACCCAAACGATACCCGATCCGGGCGAGTTCTCCGAACCGACCGCTACGGCGGCGTTACATTCGGATACAAGCGGTTACAACTTCGCCGGCGCCTGACATGCCCGGGTTACAGGGTCGCCTCAGACTGCGTTGCATGCCGTGCCATCGTGGCGCCGGCTGTTTCGATCACGTCTCTGAAGGAGCAAGCAATGAAATCGAATCAAGGTGTTTTTGCAAAACGGATCCTGCTGGCAGGCCTGATCGCCGGCAGCGGCATGCTGGCGGTGTCGGCCTTTGCGATGCCGGAAGGCGGGGCTGCGGCCAAGCCGGGCTGTGAAGCTCGCCAGGGCCATGCCAACCGGGAAGCGCAGCGTGCCGAGCGGATTGGCGCGCTGAAAGAAAAACTGCAGCTGGCGCCCACGCAGGAAGCCGCGTGGAATGCCTTTGTCGGCGCGGGCCAGTCCGGCATGAAGCGCGCGGGCGGCGACCGCAAGGCGATGCACGCCGAGTTCGCCAGCCTGAGCACGCCCGAGCGCCTGGACCGGATGCAGGCGATGTCGGACATGCGTCGCGCCAAAATGGCCGAGCGGGCCGAGGCGATCAAGGCCTTCTACACCCAGCTGACGCCGGCGCAGCAGAAGGTGTTTGATGCCGAGGTGATGGCCAAGCGCCAGCACGGCCATCACGGTCATCGCCACCAGGCCTGACTGAAGATCGGTCGCTGATCGGGCGGGGACGGGAAACCGTCCCCGTTTTTTTGTGGCAGGATGGCGCCAGGCCCGTCGTGGGCCGGCTGTTCAATCCGCCGGGAGGACCCCATGCGTTTCATCCGTAAGCTGTGTGCCATTGTGTGCGTGCTTGGCCTCGCCGGGCCTGCGCTGGCGGCGGAGGCGCCCGCGGCGCGCGAGATGGTGAAAGTGGATCCGGCCGCGCCCGTCAAGGTGGTGTACGACATCCATGACAGCGCGATTGCAGCCGGCATCAACAAGGGCCTGTACTATGCGCGCGGCCTGATCGAGGCCTACGGCAAGCAGGGGGTGGCGCCGGCGCAGCTCGACATCCATCTGGTGCTGCATGGCGATGCGGCCACCGCGCTGCTGGTTGACGCAGCCTATCAGAAGGCGGTCGACGACCCCTTCACGCTGAACTACAACGCCAAAATCACGCAGGACCTGCTGAACCTGGGCGTGAGCGTGGAAATCTGTCACAGCGTGATGCGGGCAAAAGGCTGGAAGCCCGCCGACGTCCTGCCCGGGGTGACGATCGTGCACGACGGCTATACGCGTCTGATCAAGCTGCAGAACGACGGCTACGCCTATATCGGCGGCTTTTGAACAGGTCACGCCGGGTTGCGGCCCGGCTGACATCGACAACGACATTCAAGGAGGCGACATGCGACACATTTCATCCCTTTTCCTGCTGGGCGCGGTTGTGTTTGCGCCTGCGCTGCATGCCGCCGATGCGCCGATGCGCAAACCCGGCCTGTGGGAGATCCGCACCGAGACCCGCGCCGGCACGCAGGCCATGCCCGGCCCGATGACGATGCAGATGTGCATCGAGCAGGGCAAGGACGACCTGACGGCGGATGCCGGCGATGCGCGCGAGATGCGCAAGCGGTGCTCGAAAATGGACGTGAAGCGCAGCGGCAAGACGACGACGATCGATTCGGTGTGCACGATGGACGGCCACACCGCCACCGGGCGTACGGTGATCAGCGGCAACATGGCCACCGACTACCGGATGGAAAACACCACCCGCTTCAATCCGCCGATGCAGGGCATGCAGACGATGTCGTCAGTGCAGAGCGGGAAGTGGATCGGCCCCTGCAAGCCTGGCCAGCGGCATGGGTCGGTGACCCTGCCGGGCATGCCGGGCATGCCGGGCGGAGGTCCGGGGAGCGGATTCAGTATGGACGCGGAAACGATGAAGCGCCTGCAGCAGCAGTACGGACGCTGATCAGGCGGATTCGGCAGCGCATTCCAGGCCGCGCATGACCCGCTACCACGCCTTCCTGCTGGCCCTGTTCGCCGCTGTCTGGACCTGGGCGGCGATCGAGCCGCGCTATCCGCACGACTGGCTGCTGGAAAACTACCTGGTGTTCGTGTTCGTGCCGCTGATCGTGCTGACTGGGCGCTATTTCAGGCTGTCCAATCTCTCCTACACCCTGATCACCGTCTTCATGCTGCTGCATGTGGTGGGCTCGCATTACACCTATGCTGAAGTGCCGCTCGGCGCCATGCTGCAGCACGGGTTCGGCTCCTCGCGCAACATGTACGACCGGCTGGTGCATTTCAGCTTCGGCTTGCTGCTGGTCTATCCGCTGCGCGAGATGGCGCTGCGTGTGGCAAAGGCGCGCGGGATATGGGCATACGGGTTTCCGCTGGTACTGGTGCTGGCCTTTTCGGCAACGTACGAGATCATCGAATGGCGGGTGGCCGACCGCGTCGATCCCTTGGCGGGCCTGGCCTTCCTCGGGGCGCAGGGCGACGTCTGGGATGCGCAGAAGGACATGGCGCTGGCGGTCCTCGGCGCATTGATCACCCTCTTGATCGTGGCCCTCGTCAACTGGCGTTACGACCCGGCATTCGCACGCGAGCTGCGTGCCAGCCTGACAATCGGCCGTGGCGACAAGCCCCTGGGCGAGCAGGCCTTGCAGAAGATGCTTGAACGCAAACGCAGGATCGGAGGCGCGCGGCTGGACGAATGACCATTTTCGGGCGTGTTCGTGCCGGACCGCCAGCTTGAGTCCGAGCGCTGCGCGCCGCTTGCCCTGCGACGTGGCGGCGATCCTTTTTCTGATTCTGCCTGGAGAGACTGCATGAGAATCCATACCCTTGTTGCGATGGGCCTGCTGCTGGCGATGCTTGGCTGCAGCAAGCTCACGCTGGAGAATTACAGTAAGATCAGCACGGGCATGACGTACGAAGAAGTGACCCGGCTGATCGGTCCGCCCGATGAATGCGACGACATGATGGGGGTGCGCAGCTGCCAGTGGGGCAACGAGCAAAGCGCCATCAACGTGAGCTTCGTCGGCGGCAAGGTGCTGCTGTTCTCGTCCACCAACCTCAAATAAGCCCCCGCGCATCGCACAACGACGGCGGTTTTCCCCGCCGTGGCTTGTGTCCGAGGACCGTTCACATTGACACTCGCCTGCCCCGAGCAGTGCAAAAGAAGGTTTGCGCCCGTTGCATGCAATCGATATAGTAAGTCAACTAACTATATCGAAGGTGGATGCCGTGAACAGTGCGCTGGATAAAAGGGAACGCCTGGCCAATGCCGCAGCCGGGCTGATCCACAGGCAAGGCTTCGCCCATACCACGCTGGCCGACATTGCAGACGAGGCCAAGGTGGCGCTGGGTAGCGTGTATTACCACTTCAGGACGAAGGACGACGTGGCGAGGGCGATCCTGGAGCGTCGGCAGTCGGAAATTGGCCGGGCGCTCGAAGGGATCGACCGTTTGCCCGATCCGCGCACGCGCCTGAAGGAAGTGGTCGGGATCTGGGTGAATGACCGCGACATCGATGCCCGCTACGGCTGCCCGATCGGGAGTCTGTGCTACGAACTGGCCAAGGGCCGGGGGCCGCTGAGCAACGAGGCATCGGAGCCGTTCAGGACGCTGCTTGCCTGGTGCGAAAAGCAGTTCAGGCTGCTGGGGAAATCGAAGCAGCGGGCGGCTGCACTTGCCCTGCACCTGGTGGCGTCGCTGCAGGGGATCAGTCTGATTGCCAACGCTCTTGGTGACCCGGACACGATCCTGACGGAAGCGAAATTCCTGACCGACTGGCTGCACACCGTCTGAGGCGTTGCATGCGATCGGATCCGGAACGCCATTCATCATTTTGAAACAACGAAGCCCGGCTTTTGTGCGCGGCCGGGCGGGAACCTGTGCGCACCCGAATGGCAATGAGGAAACAAAAAAATGAATATCAAATTGACGGGGATTGCGGTCGCGGCCTTTTTTGCAACGATGCCGGTGCATCAGGCGCTGGCGAGCGAGTTTTCGCCTTATGGCACGGCCAAGGTCGACATGCACGCGATGCCGGTGACCGATACGGTTTTTGACGTCAACTATGAGGACCCGCAGGCGCTGAACACCCTGTACAACTTTGTCAGAAACACCCAGCGGGTGACCAAGGGCAAGGTCGTGGTCGTCAGCCACGGTCCGGAGTTGCGCGCCTTCGCCAAGGAGAATTACCTCAAATACCAGAGCGCCATGGACAAGATGGCCGAACTGGCGAAGGAGGGCGTCGAGTTCAAGATGTGCTACAACGCCATGAAGGCGGCCGGCTTCGCGCCCGAGGACATGCATGGCTTCGTCACCGTGGTGCCGGCTGGCTTCCCGGAAGTGGCCTATTGGCAGGGCAAGGGCTACAAGTACATCAATCCGCTGCCGTTGCCGGTGAAGGACATCCGCTATCTGGACCAGCCGCAGCTCAGGAAATAAATCACCCAGGAAATAAAACCGGTGCCGGCGCATAGCCGGCGGGAGAATGCCGATGAAACGCAGCGTATGGCTGTTGCTGCTGCTGTGCCCCTTTCAGGCGGCGGCGCAGACAGCGGAGAACGCCCCCTGGGGCAGCGCAGAAGAAATTCATCAGGTCTACAGCGGACAGCGTGTGGTGTTCGACACCACGTCGGGCACTGCCGCCGGCCTGACGAGCGTGCTCGACCGGGCGAGCTTACTCAGCATCCTGAACGGCGGGAATCCGCTCGACAACCGGATCGTGGTCGTACTGCACGGCGGCGCCATTCCGTTTTTTGCGATCAAGAACTATGCGCAACACAAGGACCTGATGCACCGGGCGCAAAGCCTGTCGGTGGGGAATGTGGTCGAGTACCGCATGTGCAGGGCCGCGGCGCAGCTGCAGGGCTTCAAGCCCGGGGATATCCATGGCTTCGTCAAAATGGTGCCGATGGCCGATGCGGAAATCGTGCGGCTGCAGCAGGAAGAGGATTTCGCCTATATGAAATAGCCCTGCTGTGCAGAAGGTCGCTGCTCGCCAGGCGGTGCCTCGGGTGCTAGGTTTAACGAGGTGATCCGCTCAAGTTGAGACGAAATGGACCGATTCGACTCATGTGCGCTTCCCTTCTATTGCGTACGCGGACAACCGGGTCACGGCCTACCGTGTGGAGAAAAAATGGCACAGCCGCAAAAGAGCCTGGCAGGCTGGCTTGTCTTTCTGGGACAGGCCGAGATTCCCGTGCTGAAACAGACCGCACGCGAGCTCGATCGCCTGAAGGCGGATGAAAACCTGCTCGATGCGCGCAGTGTGGCTCACGTGGTGACCGACGATCCGCTGATGACGGTGAAGCTGCTGCACTACATGCAGACGCACAAGCATCGCAACCAGTCATACGAGCTGGTCGACGTCAAGGAAACGCTGCTGATGATGGGGCTGGATACCTTTTTCCAGAAGGTGCCGTCGATGCCGCTTGCGGAAGAAATGCTGAATGGCCACCTGGATGCCCTGATCAGCCTGCTGCACACGGTGCGGCGCGCCCAGCGCGCTGCGTTCTATGCCTACGACTGGGCGCTGCGCCTGCACGATCTGCATGCAGATGAAGTGTATGTTTCGGCGCTGCTCACCCATGTTTCGGAAATGCTGATGTGGTGCTTCAACCCAGAGCAGATGCTCGAAATCCAGAAACGCCAGGCCGCCGACAAAACGCTGCGCAGCGCGGACGTGCAGAAAGAGGTGCTGGGCTTTACCGGCATCGAGATGCAGCGCCAGCTGACCATTGAGTGGCACTTGCCGGCGCTGCTGCTGAACCTGCTGGATCCGGCGCAGGCAAACACGAAGCGGGTGCGCAATGTGATGCTGGCGGCCAATCTGGCCCGCCATTCCGCCCACGGCTGGGACGATGCGGCGCTGCCGGACGATTACCGCGAGATCGGGGCCCTGCTGCGGATGAATCCGGATCAGGTGGTGGAACTGGTCAGGACACGCCCCGCCTCCGAGCGGAGCAGCGGCGCGCACGCATAGTGTCGTGAATTAAAAATGTCGCAACATAAAATGGCGTCTTTCATGGCGGCGTTGCTCGTCGTTGCCATGGAGCCGGCTATGTCGCCCCCTCGCGCCTTGCCCTGCGAAAAAATCAATCCGTTTTATTTGTCCCGCTATTTCTGATTCGCGACACTAGGCGCGTGCGGGAATGACGCTTTCTTCCAGCTTGATCGCAAGCTGCGTGATTGCCTGACCGGCAGGGCAGCCGGGTGTGGTCTGCATCATCAACTGGCGGCGCATGATGGCCTGGCGCACTTCGGGGTCGATCGGGATGTCGCCCATGTGGATCAGGCGAATGGGGCGGTCGGGGTCGGTGACGACGAAGCGGTCGAGTACCTGCTGCAGTTGATGGGTAATGGCTTGGCCGGCGCCGACGCGCGCCGCCTGGTTGACCAGCACCCGCACGGTTTGCCGCTGCTGCTGGCCCACCAGCACCTTGATGGTGGCGTAGGCGTCGGTCAGCGAGGTCGGTTCGGGGGTGGCCACCATCAGCACTTCGGACGCCAGCGACACGGCGAACAGCACGACATCCGAGATACCGGCGCCGGTATCCAGCAGGACCACATCGAAATTCGGCACCAGGCTGCTCATGATGCGCAGGAATTCGTCGCGCACCTCGGGCGTCAGGCGCGAGTACTCGACCATGCCGGACCCCGCCAGCACCACCGAAAACCCGCCGGGCGCCTGCAGGATGGCGTCCTCCAGTTTGGCCTTGCCGGTGAACACGTCGTGCAGCGTGATCTTGGGATGGAGGTTGAGCACCACGTCGAGGTTGGCCAGGCCCAGGTCGGCGTCCAGCACCAGCACCTTGTGGCCGCGTTTCGCCAGCGCGGCGGCGAGGTTGGCCGACACGAAGGTCTTGCCCACACCGCCCTTGCCGCTGGTGACGGCAATGACCTTGCCGTGGGGCTTGAGAGGAACCGTGCCCGCATGCAGCCCGGTGTCCTGTTGTTTGGCGGGGGGCGTGACGACGTCGTTCATGCGATTACTCGGGGGATCTGGGTGCCGGCGGTTTCAGGCGCAGCGTCGGGTTGCTGCCCGGCCGTTTCGGGTTCGGGCAGGGGGAGGAGGTGGCTGAACAGCAGCCCTTTTTCTTCGGCGCTGACTGAAATCTGCTGCGGCAGTTCGAGCATCACCTGGTTGCGTCCGTTGTGCTTGGCGCGATAGAGCTGCAGGTCGGCACGTTCGATCCACAGTTCGGTGGTGGAGCGCACCCATTCCGGCGCATAGGCGCCGCCGATGCTGACCGTGACCTGCAGCTGGGTGTTCGGCATGACCTCGATTCTGAGCGATTCGATCGCCGCGCGGACACGATCGGCGACGGTGCGTCCGCAGGCCGGCCGGCAATTGGGCAACAGCAACGCGAATTCCTCGCCGCCATAGCGGGCGACCATGTCCATCGGGCGCACGCACAATGCCAGGCGGTTGGCCACAGCCTGCAGCACCTGGTCGCCGGCCAGGTGGCCGTGGGCGTCGTTGATGTGCTTGAAATGGTCGATGTCGATCAGCAGCAGCAGCACCGCATCGCCGGAGCGGGCCACGGTCTCGATGGCACGCTCCAGTGCAGCATGCAGGTAACGCCGATTTCCCAGGCCGGTCAGGGGATCCTTCAGCGACAGTTCGCTGAGGCCGTCGATCAGTCGTTGCAGGTAATGCAGGGGCGCTTCGCCGGGCTGCGGCTGGCTGTCCTGACCGGCGTGCTTCAGCAGCGCCCGCGCATCGTCAAGCCGCAGGTGTTGCAGGTCGATCAGCGTCGGCGGAATCGGAGAACTCACAACGGGGCGGAAAGCTTGAGGGTCACTGTCGATTAGGGGCGGACACGATGCGCCCGAGCGTGTGAGCGCCCAGTATGTGGCGATTCGATGGTTTGATCAAGCAGCGCCGGGTGGCCGCCGGCCAGCAAGCGACAGGCGCCGGGTTGCCGGCCGCGATGGCGGCGGGCAGGTGGGCGTGCGCCGGCTAGGCGACGCTGCCGAAACTGCGGTCGGACGCGATGGCCGGCGCCTTCAGTCCGGCCAGCCGGGAGCTTTGCACGATGGGCCCGCCCGGAAACAGGGTATAGAGATAGCGCAGGCCACCCTTGGCGTGGAAATGCTCGTCGAGCGCATCGTGCAGTTCGCGCAGGTTGATGACCGCATCGTCCGCGTGATGCGCGTAGTAGTGCTGCAGCGCGCGCAGCGTTTCCCAATGGTCGGGCGTCAGCTCCAGTTCTTCCTGTTGCGCGGTGCGAACCGCGTCTTCCCGGGTCCAGTCCAGCGGTGCGTCGGGAAAGTCGGGGTCGTTAACCGGCTCGCGGATCAGCCGGTTGATGTCGTTTGAAGCGTGCAGCATGGTCTTCTCCTTCGAGATGTTCAGACAAGTGCGTGCCTTAAAAATAGGCCAGGCCCACCGCGCATACAAGGCGAACCGGACCGACTAAGCTGAAATGAATTGCTTACTGTGAGGGTGCGTGCCATGGCAAAACGATCCTGTCCGCTCGCCAAGGTGTATGGCCTGCTGGAGCCCGGCCCGGTGGTGCTGGTGACGACCGCCCGCAAGGGGCGCGCCAACATCATGACGATGTCGTGGCACACCATGATGGAGTTCGAACCGCCGCTCGTTGGCTGCGTGATCAGTGGGCGCAATGCCTCGTTCGATACGCTGCGCGCGACGAAGGAATGCGTGATCAACATCCCGACGCAGGGGCTGGCGAAGCAGGTGGTGGGCGTCGGCAACTGCTCCGGGGCCAAGGTCGACAAATTTGTGAAATTTGGCCTCACGCCGGTCGAGGCCGCACAGGTGCAGGCGCCGCTGATCGCCGAATGCTATGCCAGTCTGGAATGCAGGGTGGCCGATACGCGGCTGGTAAACCGCTACAACTTTTTCGTCCTGCAAGTGGTGCAGGCGTGGATCGACCGTGCAATCAGGAATCCGCAAACGCTGCATCATCGCGGCAACGGCGTGTTCGCGGTGGCCGGCGAAACGCTCCGGCTGCGCTCGAGGATGAAATAGCGCCGGCATTTATTGATTCGGCCTTATGAAATTTGAAGCGATATTGAAGCTTGGTTTGCTCGGGTTGTGCGAGGCAGCTTGAGAGGCCGAATCAATAACCATTAAAAACACTCTATGGATTCAAACATTGCCTGGCCACATCAATAGTGGTTGGATTTCGCGCGCCAGTTGATAGGCTGAATGCTGGACATCCTGTTCAAACGGAAGGGGGCGACATGAGCATCGCAAAAACCATTGAGGTCACGGCGAGTTCCAAAAAAGGATTCGAGGATGCGATCAAGCAGGGGGTCGCGAAAGCGGCCGAGTCGCTGGCCAACATCACCGGCGCCTGGGTGATGGACCAGAGCGTGAAGGTGAACAAGGGCAAGATCGCCGAATACAGCGTGAGGATGAAGCTGACCTTCGTCCTGAAGTAGGCGCTGGCTGAAGCCGGGTTTCCCCGGCCGGCGGCGTGCCTGCGCTTTCCCGCATGGATGCCGAAGCGGCGCCAGCGTTTCTCTGCATGCGGCCCTAGGCCGCGCCAGCACTTCTCTGCATGCGGCCCTAGGCCGCATAATGCGCGCTGCGTTGTGGCCGCCTGCGCGGCAGTCTGAGTTCATGCCCAATCTTCCCTACTGGCGTCTGTCCGGTTTCTATTTCTTCTATTTCGCCTTCGTCGGCGCGATGTCGCCGTTCTGGGGGCTGTACCTGCAGTCACTGGCATTCAACGCGTTCCAGATCGGCGTGCTGATGTCGCTGCTGCAGGTGATGCGGATCTTCGCGCCCAACATCTGGGGCCACATCGCCGATCGCACCGGCCGCCGCACCGCGATCGTGCAGATCGCGGCGCTCGGCAGCGTGATCGTGTTCGCCGGGGTGTTCTTCGGCAGCAGCTTCTGGTGGATGTTCGCGGTGATGGCGGGGCTGAGCTTCTTCTGGAGCGCGTCGCTGCCGCTGGTCGAGGCGATGACGCTGTCGCACCTGGGCGAGCGCACAGATGCCTACGGCCGCATCCGCCTGTGGGGCTCGATCGGCTTCATCATCGTGGTGGTGGGCTTGGGCTATGCGTTCGATTTCGTTTCCATCGCCTGGCTGCCATGGGCGGTGCTGCTGCTGATGCTGGGGATCGCCGCGTTCGCGCGGGTGATCCCCGAGGCCGAAATCCTGCCGCACGCCGGCGACCATGTCCCGGTCTGGGACGTGCTGAAGCGGCCCGAGGTTGCTTCGTTGCTGGCCGCCTGTCTGCTGATGGCGGTGACCCACGGGCCTTACTACACCTTCTATTCGATCTACCTGGTCGACCATGGCTACGACAAGTCCACCGTGGGCTGGCTGTGGGCGCTCGGGGTGCTGTGCGAGATCGGCATTTTCCTGATCGTTCCGCGCATCTTCGCCCGGGTGACGCCGCGCCGGCTGATCCTGGCGAGCTTCGCGCTGGCGGTGCTGCGTTTCCTGCTGATTGCCTGGGGGGTGGAATCGGCGTGGGTGGTGTGGGGCGCGCAGACGCTGCATGCGTTCACCTTCGGAACCTATCACGCGGCGGCGGTGGCGTTGATCCACCAGCATTTTCGCGGCCGCCACCAGGCGCGCGGGCAGGCGCTCTATACCAGCATCTCTTACGGTATCGGCGGCACCATCGGCGGGCTGGCCAGCGGCCTGACCTGGGACACGCTGGGTTCAGCATGGACCTTTACCCTGGCCGCGGTGAGCGCGGCGCTGGCCTGGGTCGTTTATGCCCTGTGGGGGAATACAAAATCCGTGCCTGCACCCGTCAAGCTATGAAATAATCAGCGTTTTACGCGATTTGACGCCATATTCCGCATGCCAGGACTGACCCTATTCCAGAAGTTGTGGGACACCCACGTGGTCCACGTCGAGGCCGACGGCACCACGCTGCTCTATATCGACCGCCATCTGGTGCACGAAGTCACCAGTCCGCAGGCGTTCGAGGGGCTGAAGCTGGCCCACCGCACCCCGCGCCGGGTCGATGCGGCGATCGCGGTGCCCGACCATAACGTGCCGACTACCGACCGCTCGCACGGCATCGCCGACCCGATTTCGCGCCTGCAGGTGGAAACGCTCGACGCCAACTGCGCCGAGTTCGGCATCACCGAATTCAAGATGGACGACATCCGCCAGGGCATCGTCCACGTCATCGGCCCCGAAGAAGGGCT
>Ga0180009_10000963_pt1 | contig 36520 bp, 34 predicted proteins | sample OS_PC_MetaG_FD_123537 | JGI IMG/M metagenome (GOLD analysis project Ga0180009, IMG submission 123537) | Groundwater microbial communities from the Aspo Hard Rock Laboratory (HRL) deep subsurface site, Sweden - OS_PC_MetaG | ecosystem: Environmental > Aquatic > Deep subsurface > Groundwater... | reverse complement strand
CCCTCAGCAGAAGACCGGAAGCGACGCTTGTTTGCGCTGTCACGCGGGAATGAAGACCAGCATGATGGCACCGCATAATCACATGTTCGCTGGGGCGGAAAACGGCTGCATCCTGTGTCACAGCCCCCATGCCGCAGACGACAAGAAGATGTTGAAAACCTCGGGCAACAAGGTTTGTCAACCCTGCCACGAAGACACTTTTGCCCGTACATCCCGGAGCCTGCATAGGCATCCTTCCGTCAATTCATGCAGCGAGTGTCATGAAGTCCATGGCTCTGATCGGTTGGCCATGCTCCGGGACGATGGCAATCAGGTGTGTTCGCGTTGTCATTTAACCCAGGGCAAATTCAGTCATCCCGTGGGTGACAAGGTGCTTGACCAGCGAACCGGCAAAATGATGACCTGTGTGACCTGTCATGATCCGATGGGCTCACCGAATCGCTACCATCTTGTCTTGAGCGGGAAAAAGGAATTATGCACGCAATGTCATCGCAGTTATTAACCCAAAGCAAGGGAGAGATTATGCTCCGGAAAAAACCAAGGTGTTTTGTTGGTTGGTTGCTATTCTTCGGGATATTGTTTTCCGCCTCTTCCATGGCCTGGGCGGTCGAATTGCAATCTCCATGGAAGTTTGTTTTTAGTCTTCAAGGCCAAGGCAAAGGGATGGCTTTGCCTGTTGCCCTGTATGTCGATCAGGAAAAAGAGCGCTATTATGTGGTGGACAGCACCGGCAATAAGCTCGTCTCTTTTGATGCAGACGGCAAGTACCTGCAGGAGTTCACCGCGGAAGGCGACCTTCAGAAGCCGTATGATATGGCACGCTTGTCCGATGGCTCGCTGCTGGTTGTGGAAAAGGGCCGCAACAGCCTGACTAAAATTGATCTGAAAAACAAGAAGACAGCGCATCTCGTTGTGAAGCATCAGGGACAGGAGGTCTTTGTTGATCGTCTGGAAACCGACGGAGACAAGGTATATGTCCTTGATCGTTCTTCCGGTCGGATTTTGCAGCTTGACGCATCGTTGCAGGTGACGAAGAGCTTTACAATGCCTGCCGGCGCCGGTTGGCTTGCCGATTTTAAGGTGGTGGAAAAGAAGATCTGGGTTCTGGATCAGAAGAAAAAACAGATCTACTCCTATGATGAGAACGGTCGCCCAAGCCCCACGGTACAACTGGCCGGGGTTGATTTTCCGGTATCTCTGGCAATCGATCCGACCGGTCTTTTCTATGTTCTCGACCGGCACCGGGGCACGGTTGTTGCCTACGCCCGCAACGGCGAGTTCAAGTACCAGTTTCTGACAAAGGGTCAGGGGAGGGACAACCTGTATTTTCCTCAGGAGATACGCCTGGATCATTTGGGGCGTCTGTGTATAGTGGATGAAGGCAACAGCAGAGTCATGGTTTTTAAACGATAGGGCCGAGATAATGCGATACCTGGCAGCGTTGGGGGCATTTTTTATCTTGTTGGCAGCTTATCCTGAGGCATCTCAAGCCAAGGTGAGCGGTCCATGCGTGAATTGTCATACCATGCATAACAGCCAGGGCGGCAGCCCAATGGCCTTTGTGATCACTGGAGGGAGCAAGGTATACGGCGGTCTGGTGAATGAGGGATTGCTCAATACCAACTGTATCGGGTGTCACCAGGGCACCAATGTTATCGGCTCGGTGCCTTTCGTTCTTGGTACTGGTGGTGCGCCTAACTATGGAATCACCGGCACTGAAGCGGGAACAAACACGCTTGCGGGCGGTAATTTTTATTGGGTCAGTTCGGGGTCAGAGAGAACCGGGCATAATATTGCCGGAATTACGCCGCTGGATTCAGCCCACGGGGTAACTCCGCCGGGTGGTGTGGCCATGGGCGGCCAAATCACCTGTGGCGGGATCTTGGGCTGCCATGGGAACCCTTCGGCTGCGACCCAGACCCAGGCTATCATGGGCGGGCATCACGGCAAAGACATAACCATCTGGCAGGACGGCACTACCGTGGCAAAGAGCTATCGTTTCCTCAGCGGTATTCAGGGGATGGAAGACAACAGCTTTGAACTGCAGCCAACTCCAAGCAAGCATAACAAGTATTACGGAAAAAACCGAGTTTCGGAGACCGATCTGGCTGCGGGGACCATCAGCAGCCACTGTGCCCGGTGTCATGGTAATTTTCACAACGGCAGCGGCAAAATAGCGTCCGGGACTTTTGGCGCGGGTGTCTGGCTCAGGCATCCTGTTGATTTCGATATGAGCCGGGCGATTTCAAGTACGGAATATGTAACCTATAACAATGGTATCGGCACGGGCAATCCCTATAGCGTCATCTCGCCGGTGGCTACCGCCAGCACCTCGACATCGGTCAACACTACCGTCGATATCTCGACGAGCGCCAATAATGGTATCGTAATGTGCCTCTCCTGCCATCGGGCGCACGGCACCCCCTATGATGGAATATTGCGCTGGAATTATAAAAGATGGCCGCAGGCAGACGGGTACAATGGGTGCGCGGTATGTCATACCACCAAGGATTAATAAAATAAGGCGGAAATCAATGGCGGCACCTGGTTCGGAAAATACCGATGATATCGTTTCAAAAACCGGCAGATGGCGAAATTGGTACGGCTATTCCATTCTGCTTCTGATGTTGTTCCTCAGTTCCTGCCAAACCGCTGGTGTCAAGCGGTCGACTCCCCTTGCCCCGGTCAGGGCGGCTAACGCAAACGAGGCTCTGCTTTCTGTTTTCTTGCATCTGGCAAAACCCGCTTCCGCCGGACTCTGGATGGAGATCGATTCCGTGGCTCTGGTTGGCGAAAACACGGTCGTCCCTCTGGACATGGAACCAACGCCTTTTGCGGCAGGGGAGATCTTAGGAGGGCAGCGTTTTGTGGCGCGCGGGCCGGTGGCGCCCGGCCGTTATAGGGCCTTGCGCTTGACCGTTAGCAAGGCGGCCCTGATACGGCAAAGCGACAAGCTCTTGCTGGCAGTGCCTGAGCCTGTGGTGGAGTTGCCTTTGGCCGGTGATTTTCGCTTGGACGCCGGGATGAGCCGGTCGCTTTTTCTGGCCTGGGACGAGGAGGCATCTGTGCGGAACAGTGCTTTTTTTGTTCCCGTTCTGGCGGTATTGTCGGAGCAGCTGCCCTTGCTTGCCGATCTAGCCTATGTGAGTTGTCCGGACATCGATACGGTGTATTTGGTACGCACTGATAACAATCGTGTGTGCGGCTCTCTAGCCATAAGCGGCAAGCCTACCTATATGAGCTATGATGCGAATCGCAAGCGTTTGTATGTGCTGGCCGCGGAAAGCTGTGTTATTTTTTCGGTGGATGCCGCCACCAGCAGGATTATTGATCGAATTAAAATTCCCATGAGCGGCAATCCTTCCTATCTGCTGACCAACGATGGAAGATGGGGATATGTCCTTGACGAAGAGGGGAATTCCCTGCTCAGAATGGACCTTCTTCAAGGTACTTTGGATAAGCGTGTTCGCGTGGGGGACAAGCCGCGTTTTCTGCTCTGGGTGCCGGCTCGTGAGCAGCTGGCCATCTCTTCCGGTCTGTCCCGAACGGTGTATCTGCTTGATCCGGAGAGCCTGGCCATTCGGAGCACCATCCTGGTCGGCAATGGCCCGGATGGCTTGCTCGCTACGGAGAATCATCTCTATGTTGCGGAAAGTGCATCGAATACCGTGGGTATTTATGATTTGCGAACCGGGCAGATCAGCACAAAGCTCAATGTCGGCTTTATGCCCCGGCGCCTGGCTCAGAGCGACAACCGGATATATATAAGCAACTCTCTGGATAACACGGTTTCCCTGATTGCCTCACGGCAGCAGACATTGGTCAAGGATATCCGGGTGGGAGAATTGCCTGTGGAAATGGCGGTGTCTTCCAGGCATAAATGGGTGTATGTCGCGGAACAGGCGACGGGAAAGCTTGCTGTTATTGATCAGACTGCAAACCGGGTTGTTCAGCATATCGAACTTGGTACAAAACCCCAGCATCTCCTTGTTGTGCAGTAAATCAGCAGCAGTTGCCATGGGCATGGAAAAACGGAAAAAATGAAAAAACGCTTCCGAAAATATTTGAGACCTTTTGTCCTTTTACTCGCGGCAGGAGCGCTGGTTGCAGCCTCATTTTTGGTCAGTTATGGCTCAGGGACAACCTCTGGCGCGGTCGGTCCGGAACAATGTTGCGCGTGCCACCGGGAAGTGTGTGAGGATACGGCGAACAAGCGCTATGTGCATGCTCCGGTACGGGAAAAACAATGCGCCTTGTGTCATATAGCTTCATCAGGGCCGGATCGAATTACAGTTGCCAAAAATGATGAAGGCAAGGTGCGATGGCTTCCCGGAAGCTTTCCCCGGCAGGAGTTGGAGTGCTGGTTCTCTATTCCGCCTGCCCTGGCAGGCAAGAAGATCATTCTCCAGACGGACGGACAGGGCAAGAAAGTGTCGCGGCTGGAAGTGCAGTTGCCCAACTTTTTGGAAGCTGAACAACTGACCACTGTTTCCAAACCTCCTGAGATTACGGAACTCAGTGTGGATGAGGTCATGCAGGGTGTTTTTTTGACAGCCCGGATCAGCTGGAAGACCGATAGAGTTACGGACTCGACTGTCTTGTATGGAGAAAGCGAGTCAACGCGAAAAAATGCCGGTGATCCCTGGTTGAATAAAGATCATGAAATGCTCCTTACGGATTTGCAGCCTCGCAAAACGTACAGTTTCGTTGTTGTTTCGCAGGATATTTTTGGAAACAAAAAGACTTCGCCCCCCAAGACTTTTTCCACCCATGCATTTTTTAGCCAGCCTCATGTGGAAAAAGCCAAAACCAATGAGAAGGTCACAGTCTCCGGTAAGTATTACAGGGTGGACAACCGACTTTTTGCCAGATTTGTAGCGAATCAGCCAACCAGTATGCGGATCGGAACACTTGACGGGCTGAGTCATGCTTCGACTCAAAGCCCAACCTCCCAGCCCGGCAAGCTTCCTCCGAATCATCTGCCGTTGACTGACTCCCAGTTCCGCAGTACCGGGGTGTGTTATACCTGTCATCCGCAGACACATGGTGTGTCGTCTCACCCGGTGAATGTGTTGCCCAAGCGGGGAATGATCATTGATGGTGCGGTCTACAAACTTTCTGATGATGGCCGTATTACCTGCATGTCCTGCCATGAGCACCATGCTTCGGACAATGAATACCGAATGAACCGAAGTGATAAGAAAAAATTATGTCTTGGCTGTCACAAGAATTTTGGTTGATTTTCCGACATTGTGGTTGAAAACAAGAAAATTTGAGGAATGGGCATGACCGGGTTTAAGAGAAAGAAATTGAATTTGGCGGTAAAGAACGAGTTGCAGCGCTGGTTGCTGGTGCGGATTTCCGGGGTGGTGATCCTGAGTTCCGTGATTGCGGCCCTTATTTTATACGGCTATGCCAGCAAAGAGATTGGTGATTCGTATTACAGTGCGCATATTTCCATCCGGAGAGTGAGCGATCTTCTCTGGCCGGTGGTGGCTGCCGGTTCGGCGGTGAGCTTGTTGAGCGGGATGCTGCTTGCTCTTTTTCTGCCCCAGAAGATTGCCGGTCCGATTTTTCGCATCGAGCAAGATCTGGACCCTGTCCGGGAAGGCGATCTGACCGTCAAGATCACCTTGCGTGCAGATGATCCCCTGCACGATCTTGCAACGCGCATCAATGATGCCATTGGTGAGTTGCGGGTCAAAGTACACCGCGTTCAGGATGGTTATTTGGGAGAAGAACAGGAAGGCGCTGCTGCGGGGGAAAAGCGGAAGCTTGCCGCAGAGGAACTCAGGTCTTTTAAGACCTGAGAAGCAGCATGGGCCAATCGCCTGAAGTGTCGGGATATCGAAAATGAAACCCGGCCGTTTGCCGGGGAATGAGATTTTTCACCCCATCTCAGCGCTGCAGTTATGGAATAGGGGCGCGGCCTGAGGCCGGCACTCCGGCTGCATGGAGAATCGATTTGATCTCCTGCGGCATTGCGTTTTCGTTGCCGGCGGCCAAGCCGTGCATCTGCTTGGCCAGATAGGAATTGTTGACCAGAATTTTGAAAACCGCGAGCATGAATTCCTGTTTCCAGGGGCTGAGATCGCTCAGATTTTTAAATTTATGCATATAAAAGGTGCGCGCGGCCTCGCCGAGAGCTTTTTCCACTTCCGCAAGGGTCATATTGACAGGTTTCAGCACCGGCTCCACCAGATTGTATTTCCGATAATCCTTTGTGGCGACGTATTTTTTGAGTTTTGGATACAACTCGGCATAAGGCCAGGGCGCAATGGCCAAAAAGAAGGCCATATCCGGATTGTAATATTTAGCCAGTTCCACTATTTCGGCAATGGATTCCGGGGTGTCATCCGGCATGCCGAGGACAAAAGAAGTTTCCGAGACAATGTCGGCCTGATTGATCAGGTCGATGGCCCGTTTTGACTGCTCAATCTTGGTGCCCTTGTTGAAGAGATCCAGCAGGGCCTGGGAGCCTGCCTCAACCCCGACATAAATATGCTCCACCCCGGCCAGCCGGTATTTTTCCAGGAGGTCCTCATCGCGCAGGATATCATCCACCCTGGTTTCCATCAGGAGTTTCATCCCGACTTTTCGCGTGATCAGCAGGTCCAGGATTTTTTCCCAGCGCGCTCGGTCCAAGGTAGGGATTTCATCGGCAAGCATCACCACGTTGACCCCGAAACGATCACGCAGCAGTTCCAATTCTTCCACAAAACTTTCCGGATTTCTACCACGCCAGGTGCGCTGCCAAAAGAGCTGCTGAGAGCAGAACGAGCAGTTCATCCGGCATCCTCTTGAGGATGAGACAATAGCCAGCGTCGAGCCAGGCTTTGGGTGGTAGGAATAGATGGGCCATTCCACCAGATCCCAGGCCGGGGTAAGAGTGTCGAGATCAGCGATAAAAGATGCAGCTTCGGTCACCACAACCTCGTTGTTGCGCCGAAAAGCAAGTCCGTGGATCGTTGCCGCATCGCCACTTGCATTGAGGCAGTCAAGCAGGCGGGGCAGGGTTTGTTCCCCTTCGCCCCGCACGATGAAGTCGACAGGGCTTTCCGGATCGTTCAACAACTCTTCATAACAGAAGGTTGCGTGCACGTTGCCCAGCACGGTGATGGTCTGCGGGTTTATCTCCTTGGCCAGCCGCAGTAATTCGAGTGCATCAACGATGGAGGCTGTATAGGCAGTGGTAGCCACAACCTCGGGCGCGAAACTCTTGAGCCTTGCCGTGATCTCGTTCCACTCATGCCAGTGGGCCATGGCATCGTAGTAGTCCACCTTGTAACCACTCTGGCGGAGTGATCCGGCAATGTAAACAAAGCCCAGGTTCATCCAGGTTCCGGCCGACTCAACAACCCCGGAATGATACGGCGGGGTTACAAGGGATATTTTGGTTATCTTGGTCACGAATTCATCATCCAACCATGTATTGGGAGTGCAACCCCTTAATGAAGTAAGGCAGCACAAAAAAAGCCACCAGCGAGAAAAAGAAAGCTATTATAGCATACCAGGCTGAAATCGTTCCCTGCCAATGAAAGGTTATGCGGCCATGGAGAAGCAGGCCATATACCAGCCAGACAACCAACGACCAGGTTTGCGCAGAGTCCCACGACCAATACTGGCCCCAGGAGTTATTGGCCCAGATGGCGCCGCTGATAATCATGACCGTGAGGCAGATGAAACCAAAGACCACCAGGCGATAGCCATAATCATCAAGCACCGCTGCCGAGGGCAACCTGGCAAGAAAGTTTTTTTTGTCCCCGCCTCCTTGCACCTGTTTAAGCAGAAAAAAAACAGCCATGGCCACTGCCACCAGCAAAGCTGCCACTGCCAGTTTGGCAAAAACAACGTGCACCACCAGCCAGGCGCTTTGCAGTGTCGGGGGAAGCGATTTTGCCTCCCGAGATCCCAGCAAGGCAAAACCCATCATTAAAAAGGCTAATGGCAGGGTCAGCGCACCCAGGTTGGCAAAGTTACGTTGCCGCCACTCGAGCAATACAAAGAGCAGCACAGCCATCCACGCGGTGGAAGACAAGATTTCATAGGTGCTGATGTATGGGCCGTGCCCCACCTGATACCAGCGAATGACGAGTGCGATGGAATGCAGGACAAGGCCGCCCATGGCCAGTAAGCGGCCGTTTTTTTTGTAGTTTGGCTTATTAAAGGAAAGTCCCGAGATGTAGCCGAGGGAACTCGCCACATATGCTGCAAGGGCAAGCCAATAAAAGAGAAATTCACCTATCAAAGTTTTCACCTTTCGCCTGTAATGCAAGTATCTCAGCCTCAAACCGTTCCCGGAACGAAGCCTTGAATTTTTCGGTGGTGGCGCCGATGACGACCCGTTCTCCGTTCTCTTCCTGCCGCACAACCGCCCAATACTGCTCAGGCACCCAAAAGTAGGTGATGATCAAGCCGAAGATCAGCAGCGCGAATCCTGCGAAGATCACAGGCACACCATAATCCCGGGCCGCGAAAAAAGAGGTGAACGGGGTAAGGGAGACAAAACGCACAGTAACGCCCTCAACCTCCAGGCTCGCGCCGCCAAAAAGCACCCCATTAAAAATACGATGCGCACCGGCAACGGTAACCTTGAGCAGGCTGACCTTGTTTTTATGCTGTGCTCCCAATCCTTCAAGTCCCTTGATGGTGCCGACCATATCGGTGAACAATTCCAGGTCCAAGATCAGATTGGTGCCGGGAAATTGCACCCGGCTGATCATGGGCTCATCCGGGCGCGCCGGAAGAAAAAATTTTACCCGGCCCTGCGCCTTGGTGCCGACCGCATCGATGGCTTCAAGCCCGGCGATGAAGCCGGTTTTTGATCCTTGATAGATCTCCACTCCATCCACCCGGAGCGGGGAGTTGATTGCCAGATGCCGCTCTCCCAAAGGCACTCCGTGTTCGGTGAAAATGCTCACGGTGCTCGCATTTTGTTTCAGCGCTCCGGGCTTCCAGTAGGAGAGATCAATGGCATCGAGCCGAAGGTGGAATTTCTTGTCGCCGCTGAAAAGAATCGGCGGCGCGGTAACAGACTCATAGCGGTCCCGTGATTCCACAAAAGTCTCGCCTATGGCGAGATCGAAGATGCCTGCATAACGGGTGAGCACGCTGAGAAGAGCACCGACGAGAATGACCAGAAAGGTCAGATGAAACATCAGCACTCCCCAGCGCCCCAGTCCCCTCTTGATGCCGTACAGCCGGGCCTCGGATGCTGAACTCTCTCTGGTAATCTTGAGATGCTTTTTCTCAAAAAAGGTCGTGAGAAGCGCATCTCCATCGGCAGGGACAAAAAAATCCACGCTGATCGGCATGGACTGGACTGCTTCCAGGCCGCGTATCCCGCCAAGGCCAATGGATTTGGCCTTGATCCGCTTCGTCATACTGATGGTTGCCAGCGCGAGATTGACAACGAGCAGGGACAGCAATCCATACATGGGTATGGAGAGAAGATCCGGGGAATTAAGGCCCAACGCGTTCAGCGCGGTGATGAACCACGGCGGGTCTTCCAGGTAGACAAACTTTTGCGCGATAATGGCACGTTGTGCCACCAGCAGGCAAAAAAGGAGCAGCAGCAGAAAGGAAAACCGCAGGCTGCCCAGCAGAGTAAAGATCTTTTTAGAGTAATTTGTAGTGTTTTTCATGGAACCGCAGGGATGTGAGCTGGGCAAAAAAGGGGGGCTGGGTGTCGCCATCCAGCCCCTGTCGGTTTCTTCTTCGGCAGAAAAAATATCAGGTGCAGCTCGGGATTACCCACGATTGGTGCTGGCGCCAATTGCCGGAGGTCTCCAAGTCCACTTCCTCGCGAAAGATTGCGGGGTTCAAGAGATGCTGGCGCTGATTCGTGGTGCCGACAGCGCTCTGGCCATGGGGGCTCAGGAGATGGCAATCCACGCAGCGCCCTCCTTCCCCAGCAGCTTTTGTGGCATGCTTCTCATGGAGGGAACTGCGGTCAGACATCCCCGATGAGGTATCTCTTCGATCTGTAAAGGGGGCGCGACTATGGCAGTTGAAACACCAGGCGTTGTTCATGTCGGCGGTGGGTCCCCAAACCGTATAGGTGCTTCCCACCGGCACTTTGAGGATTTTTGCAACCGAAGAGCCGTGCGGCCCCTTCGGGGTGAGAGCTGTAGAGCTGTCAGCCCCATGGCAATCCGAACAGCGCAGGGCCAGAACCCGCAGATTGGCATCGGTGTAGCTGAAGCTTGTCCTCGGCATCATGACCGGCGCGGAGGTGAGGTTGAATTTGGCTGTATAATAAATGCCTTTGCCGGAACTGCTGTTTGGGGTGTACGTTGCCAGTTTATCTTTTTCCACCCAATGAAAGCTGTCGTTGGCCGGATTGAACTGGGCTGCGGTGAGGCGGGTAGTAGCCGTCCAGTTGCTGTGGCACTTGAAGCATACCTTGTATTGCTGGTCCCGGTCGGTCACTGTGACAAAGGTGAAGGTCGGCAGGCTGCCGGCGCTCCCGTTGGCGGGGTTGACCCCGGTTACATTAAAGATTGGGTTGGCTGCGGTAGCGGCATGGGGGTTATGGCAGTCGGTGCATTCGGCATGCCGATACGCGCCGGTAAAATCAGTAGAGGTCTTTTCCCACGGGCGATGGATACCTTCAGTGGCCGGGTCCGTAAGTTTTGGATGTTTATTGGTTTTTTGATACTGGCTCTTAATGTCTGTTTTTGCCGGGCCACCCACGTCATGACATTCAAAACACAGGTTTTCCTCGTTCGCAAAAACCGCATACGGCGATGCTGCGCCGCTGACCGGATTCGGCTCAATTCCTGCCAAACTTGCATGCTGCTCATGGCAATGGGCGCAGTTGCCTTTGGAGAAAGTGGTGTATTTGGTGTCGATGCTGGAGCGGTCAACGCCGGTGGTTGCGTTGCCGTGAGATGAATTACGATAATCTCCGGCGAATACGGAGAGCGGGAAATACAAAACGAAAAAAAATGCGAGTATATGTATCCCGGGAAGTTGCAGTCGGGAAAGTATACCGTAGCCCAATTGTGACATTATTAACCCTCCTCACTATTGCCTGTGTCTCACTACCTTAAATATATAGAAGTACAGGAAGATGAATGCAAGGAATAACGCATTATGTCTGTGTGTTTAATGTACCACGTATTGAAGAATGTCTCGCGAAGAAATAATGGCATGGTTAGGCCGGTTGCCGATGCCGGGACGATTTTCTTAAGTCGTGTGTTGCGGTAACCCGATATAAACTGAGGCAATAGGTGGACAGGCTTTGCGTAACTGAAACGAAAGAACGTCAGCCTCAGCTTGTCCCCATGTAGCGGCGCATCCGGATGTTCATCAAGAGGCCGAGTCCTGCGAGATTGGTCAGCAGCGAAGAACCGCCATAGCTGATAAGCGGCAGAGGCACTCCTACCACGGGGAGCAATCCCATGACCATGGCCAGGTTGATGAACGCCTGCCAGAAAATGAGCGAAACCACGCCGAATGCAAGCAGAACCCCGAATTTATCCCTGGCGGAGATGGCAATGTTCAGACCCCAGAGGATCATGAAGAAATAGCAGAGCAAAAGAACCACCGAGCCCATGAAGCCCCACTCCTCGGCCCAGACCGAAAAGGCGAAGTCGGTGTGACGTTCCGGCAGAAAATCGAGCTGTCCTTGAGTCCCCTGCATAAAACCCTTGCCGAAGATCAGGCCGCTGCCCACGGCAATTTTTGACTGAATGATGTGGTATCCGGTGCCCAGCGGATCGTTCTCCGGATTGAGAAAGGTTTCAACCCGCTGACGCTGGTAGGGTTTCAGGAAGAATTTCCAGGCGATGGGAATGGCGGAAAGCCCGCCGCACAAAAGAGTCGCCAGAGTGGTCCAGCGCAGTTTGACAAATAGGGTCATGGAAGCAAAGATGAACCCCAGCAGAAGTCCTGTGCCGAGATCGGGTTGTTTGGCGATGAGAAGAAAGGGCACGCCGGTGAGCAGGGCCGGAACAACCAGATCGAGCAGGGTGAATCCTTTTCCTGTCTCCTTGCGGTAATAGTAGCTGGCAAGGGTGATGACCAGAATGAGTTTGGCCGGCTCCGAAGGCTGCAGGCGGAAAAAACCGAGGTCGATCCAGCGTTGGGCCCCGCCGATGGTTTTGCCGAAGGCGAGGGCGAAAAGCAGCAAAAGAATCATCGCGATATACAACGGATAATTCAGAGTGAGCAGTACCCGGTAATCAATGCTGACGATGAGCAGGGCGACGGCTGCGCCCATCAGGTAATAGGTCAGTTCCCTGAGGTAGAGAGGTGTGCCCACCTTGGTGTAGAGATGGGTTGAGCTGTAGATGTTGGCCAGGCCGATGAGGGCGACAACGAACACGGCCACAATCAGAACCCAGTCGAAATTAAGAAGCAGTCGGCGGTCAAAGCGTAGCATGATTATTCTTCCTTTTCATCCTTGGCTAGGGGCGGCGGTTCTGACGCGGTCCCGGATATGCCGGACTTGAGCTCAAAATAGCGTTTGTATACAGCCCTTGCCACAGGCCCGGCAGCGGAACCACCGTGCTGGCCGTGCTCCACCAGGACGGTCACGGCGATCTCGGGTTTTTCCGCAGGGGCAAACGAGGTGAACCAGGCATGGTCGCGATATTTGTAAGGGATGTTTTTCTCGCTCATGCCCTCAACATGGGAAAGCCCCACCACCTGAGCGGTGCCGGTCTTGCCGCCGATGAGTACATCCGGGAGTTTCACCACCTTGGCTGTGCCGCCCGGGGAGTTTACCACCCCGACCAGAGCCTCTTTTATGAGAGCAAGTGAGTGCGCGGAGCCAAGGATCTTTCCTTCGCTGGTCGGGGCAAAGGTTTTCAGTATTTTTCCGTCGGGGGCCGTGATGCTGTGCACAATTTGTGGCCGGTAGAGTGTGCCGCCGTTAACCACAGCGGCGGTCATCCTGCAGACCTGCAGGGGAGTGGTCAGAACATATCCCTGGCCAATGGCAACGGAGAGGGTTTCTCCGTCCTGCCATTTTTGTTTGTAGCGTTGCTGTTTCCAGGCAGAGGAAGGAATGATCCCTGCTTTCTCATGCTCGATTTCTATGCCGGATTTTCTTCCCATGCCGAGGCTGGTCGCGTATTTGGCAATGTTATCGACTCCCAGCCGCATTCCGACCGAATAAAAATAGACGTCGCACGATTCAATCAACGCCCGCTGGAAATCCACCGTGCCATGGCCGCCTTTCTTCCAGCAGCCGTACCTGCGGTTGCCGAAGTTCAGGGAGCCGCCGCAGAAAAAAGATGCGTCAGGAGTGATGACCCCTTCGGAAATGGCTGCCAGGGCGGTGACGATCTTGAAGGTGGAGCCGGGTGGATATTGCCCCTGTATGGTTTTGTTCAGCAAAGGATTGAGCGGGTTGTTGAGCAATTTATTCCAGGCGGTTGACGAAATTCCGCCGACAAATTCCTGGAGATGCAGCGGGGGAGTGCTGCACATGACCAACAGATTGCCGGTGTTTACTTCCATGACCACCACGGCTCCGGCCTTATCGGCCATGGCTTCTTCCGCGGCGCGCTGGAGCTCGATGTCGAGGGTCAATTGCAGATCGTTACCGGGGTAAGGGTCTTGCAGCTGCATCTGGCGCTGCTCAAAGCCATGCACGTCAACTTCCAGATAGTTACGGCCTTTTTCACCCTTGAGGTATTCCTCGAAGATTTTTTCCACGCCCTGCTTGCCGACCTGATCACCGCTCTGGTACTTGGCATACCGTGGTTGTGCCAGCTCGGCCGGGCTTATTTCTCCAAGATAGCCGACAAAATGAGAGGCAAAATCACCGTAAAGATAATCACGGGAAGGCATAACCTCTATACGGACTCCGGGAAGAGAAAGGTGCTTGTTCTCTATGGCCGCCAATGTTTCCCAGTCGATATCTTCCTTGAGCCTGGTGGGCATGTAGCGTGGGTTTTCGGTGCCGGCCCGAATTCTGTCCAGCAACACGGAGATGTCTTCGTTGAGTATCCTGGCGAGATCTTTTATGACCGCATCTGGGTTGGGCGCGTCTTCCCGGCTCCAGACCACATTGAAGCGGGGACGGTTGGTGATGATGGGCTGGCCGTTTCGGTCCAGGATATTGCCGCGGGGGGCTGCGATTTCCTGGATGCGGATGCGGTTGATCTCTGAAAGTTTTGCGTATTCGTCGCCGCGGTATATTTGCAGATACCAGAGTCTGGTCAAAAGCAGGGCGGCGGAAAAAATGATCAGGGCCATGGCGATATCAATCCGCTTTTTGAGCATCTTGAGTTCGGCCGGATCAATTTTATTTATTTTGGTAAGCGGACGTGGTGTCATGTTTTTTTAAAAGGATGCTTACTGCATCCGGTAGCGGTTGCCGGTTTTGCTGCGACGGAAGGGATTGTTTGCATTCCTGCTGTCAAAAACCGTGGTGAGCCAATGGAAAAAATTGAAAAACGGGATACAGATAACAGCGAGAATAAGAACCTGCAGGATTTCATTGCCCCAGGCCCAATACAGCCGGCTCTCCGGCGAGAGGATCGAGGTGAAAACGAAGATGCTGCTCGCGGTAAAAAGATAACTTAAGGCAACCAGCGGGATTTGATGAATGGACTCGTTGATGGCCAGATGTCTGGAAACGACCTGGAGAACGAAAAAGAGAACAAGATAAATCACCGGGTGAAGGCCGAGAAAAACACCGGAAAAAATATCCATGATCAGGCCGAACAACAAGGCCAGTACCGCGCCTTTGTAAATATCGAGGTATGTGCCGAGAAAAACGATAAACAGGAATAAAAGGTTGGGGCGGCCAAACCATTCAGGCAGGGCATGGAGCAGAGTGGTCTGCAGAATGAGAAGGATGGTGCCTGAGAGAAAAAGAAAACTTAGAACCATTGAGCCGTAGCCTGGGCTGAGATTGCAAGGTGAAGTGGACGAGGCCCTGCCTGCGGGAGTTGCGTAGATTCAGGATATCGCATCATATCCTGCATGGCGTGAAGCTGTATTTCCGGCAAGGGATACTGCATTATTTGGCCAGCGGATCCTTCTTCATGACAATAATCAGATATTCAAGCTGGGAAAAATCCGCAGCGGGTTCTATTTCAATTTCCTGGAACATTCCCCTGCCTGATTTCTCAACTTTTGAAACCGTGCCGATGGGCACACCTTTCGGAAAGACTCCACCGATGCCGGAGGTGACGATTTTGTCGCCTTTAGTCACCTCATTGTTTTTAAGCACATACTCCATGTGGAATCCGGCTCCTCCACCCTTGACGATCCCCTGAACCCTGGTTTCCTGGACCAGGGCGTCGAGGGCGCTGTTGGGGTCGGTTGCCAGCAGGATCTTGGCAAAATGGGGGGAGGTATTTGTGACCTGGCCCACAACGCCTTCAACAGTAACGGCAGGCATCCCGGCCTGGACACCATCGCTGCTGCCCCGGTCGATAATTATGGTCTTGAACCACTGGGAGGGGTCCATCCCGATAATTTCTGCGGTAAGGGTGGGAGCCGGGAGGGTTTCTTTCATTTCGAGAAGTTTAGCCAGCCGGACATTGGTTGCCACAGCTTCTCGGTATTCGTTGTTGACCGCTTTGTGTTTCTGCAACTCTTCCCGTAAGCGGGCGTTTTCCTCGCGGACATTGATCAGGGCGGTATAGTTGCGCCAACCATTCTTGAAGCTCCCGGTTACTCGGGTCATGCCGTACTGGGCCGTGCCGATGATTTCAAGGGCTAATTTATGAGGAGCGTTAAACTCCTGGCGGCCCACCGTGGAAACAATCAGAATAATGAACAGGGTGAGGAGAAGGCCGAAAAAAAGAAAGAGTCTGATCTGTCTGGCGCGTTTGTTTTTTTTCCTCATCACAGACTCTGAAAATAGTTGTCTACAGCCATGGTTTTCTCAAAATTAAAGAGAGGAAAGGGGCGCCTTGAGCATTTTGGTCAATAAAAAAGGTGACGGCCTGGAGTTCTTTCGCCTCAGGTGGTCATGACCTCTTTGAGAATATCGATGTTTTCAAGAGCCTTGCCTGAGCCTAGCACCACCGAGGAAAGAGGGTCTTCCGCGATAATGATGGGAAGGCCGGTCTCTTCGGAGAGTCTTTTGTCAAGATTGCGCAGCAAGGCGCCGCCACCGGTAAGGACGATACCCTGATCGACAATATCAGCGGAAAGTTCCGGCGGAGTGAGTTCGAGAGCCATCTTGACCGCCTCAATTATGGCGTCAACCTGTTCGGTGATGGCGGTGCGGATTTCTTCCGAGCTGATGGTCAGGGTTTTCGGAACGCCGGAAACAAGATCACGCCCCTTGACCTCCATGGTGTCATACGGAGGCTCGGGCATAACATCGCCAATGGTTGTTTTGATGACTTCGGCGGTGTGCTCGCCGATTGCCAGGTTATGTTTGCGCTTGATATAATGGAGGATGGCTTCGTCCATTTTGTCGCCGGCCACCCGCAGGGAACTGGCATACACAATGCCCGCCAGGGAAATCACGGCAACCTCGGTGGTGCCGCCGCCGATATCAACAACCATGTTGGCGGTTGGCTCGGTGATGGGCAGACCTGCGCCGATGGCCGCTGCCATGGGTTCCTCGATGAGATATACCTCGCGGGCGCCTGCTGATTCCGCAGATTCCTTGACCGCCCTTTTTTCAACCTGGGTGATCCCGGAGGGAACGCTGATGATGATGCGGGGATGCACCAGGGTGCGGCGGTTGTGGACCTTATTAATGAAGTAGCGCAGCATGGCCTCGGTAACTTCAAAGTCGGCGATGACGCCGTCCTTGATCGGCCTGACCGCGACAATATTGCCCGGGGTGCGGCCCAGCATCATTTTTGCCTCTTTGCCGACAGCCAGAACCTTGTTTGTCCGCGCATCCTTGCGGATTGCGACAACCGAGGGCTCCCGCAAAACAATGCCCTTGCCTTTTACGAATACCAAAGTGTTGGCAGTTCCCAGGTCAATGGCCAGATCGTTGGAGAGCCATCCAAACAGCGAGTCAAAGGGCGAGAACATAATGCGGTTACCTCTACGTTTTATTAGAATGCCTTTAATTTACAGAGAGTTATGGCCATTGAAGAAAATCTTACAGACTGTAACAGACTCACTTGGCCTTGGCAAGAAAAATGGCAGTGTTTTTCGTGGAGAAAACGCTTGACATGCAATACTGCGGATGGTATTTGAACCAGCGTGTCTGGCGGGTTTTCGTTGCCCGGCACTTCTAAGACAATGTGGGGCTGTAGCTCAGCTGGGAGAGCGCTTGCATGGCATGCAAGAGGTCCGCGGTTCGATCCCGCGTAGCTCCACCATTTCATCATCTAGCATGTTGAAATAATTCAGTATTTTTTGGACCGGTTCGTTCAGTGGTGCACAGGATGGTGCACAGCAGTGGTGCACAGTAGATCCTTGGCGATGCGGGTTTCTTTAACGCCAAGGAGATTTTCTCGGACATCATCAGGTAGTTTGGCATTGTAATGGTGTCAATGCCCTATCTCACATGAAAGCCTTCGATTTTGTACAAGCTTTTGTGCTAGTACTTAAATCGGAGGCTTTTCTTTTTCGATCCCCATTTTTAACTGGTCTCCAACAAGCTTTATCGCCAACAATAACCCTATTGTTGGGTCGGTTCGATGCTCGCGAGAAGCTGGTCCAAGTTCTTGCGTCGGTCGTCTGTGCTTGGGTGTGTGCTGAAAAAACCGCCAGTCGCGTCATTTTTTGTTGTGGATTGACCGATCTTTCTAAGTATTGAGTCGAATGCCATCGGCGAGACTCCAATCAATCTTAGCATTTTAAACGCTTCGGCATCTGCCTCAAGCTCCGTACTTCTTGAGTAACCCTTGACGACGAGTGTATCGGTCAGCGAAGCTGCGGACTCAGAAAAAAGTTTTGCAAGTTCCGTTGTTGACAGCGTTGTTGCCGTTGCGCTGGTTAGCGTTGCGGTCAGTTTTGCGTTCTTGATCGAATTGACACCGTGCTTTAGATTGAGGTGTGCGAGTTCGTGTGCGAGTACTGCAAGTAGTTCATCGCCCTCACACAGATCGTACAAGCCTTGAGTGATGAGAATGTATCCCCCAGGCAACGCAAATGCGTTAAGCGAATAATCGTCAGCAATGACGGCGGAATGATACCCGGTTAGTGTAGGCGGAGCATCGGTGATTTTCGCAAGCGCCTGAACGAGGAGTGTTACATGATAGAGAGACTTGTCAGTTGCAAGTGATCTTTTTCCAATGATGCGGACGGCCGCAGCTCGGCCAAGTTTGTTTTCTTGCTCCGGATTCAGGTCGCGTTGTGATTCAACGATACCGCGTAGGACCGAAAATGCACTATTCACTAGGCTGTCGGTCGCGGCATACGTTGGCATCACAGTGGCCGTTGCCAATAGCGTTGTAATTATAATTGCTCTCATTACGCGGCGAGTCTCTTTTTTCATTTGTTGTATATTCCTCTCCTTCTCCAGTTATTCCTGCCGGGCACGTTTTGCAATCGCCTCAATTGCTGCGAGGTCTTCCGGCGACGCGTTGACCTGCTCAATGTAATCGAGTTGGCGAAAATTCTTTGCGGCGTCAGTAGATCCAGCAACAAGCCGTTCCTCGTCGGAAAATCCGCGAATGCCTGCCGCCATGCTGCCACCATTCTGCTTAATTTCCGGCGGCCCGGCAAGTGCTGCGCCAATTTTCCGAAAAATACTCTCCGTCACAGGAGATTCTTCGTTAGCTTTTGTAGGGTTGTCTCCAAGACAGTTTTGGCGGTATTTTTTCATAATCTCTGTAGAGCGTGTTTCTCGTGAGTTATCGCATCGTATGGCGTCGATGTTGCGCATCCATCCGGAACAACTTGGTGACACAACATAGAGCCAGGCGCGTTTCCTTTCGGGTGACGTATTGCGATCATCGTTAAGAATCTCAACCCTAGTGCCGGCAGGCAACTCGCATACGGTTTTAGCTCCTGGCCCCGGCTTAACTTTGACCAGTGTTTTTTTAACGAGAGCTGGAACAGCATTGGCTTGCACGTGAACAGGAAAACTGAAAAGCAAGGTTCCCAGCAAGAGAAATGACAGAGTTTTTATCATTGTGTCCTCACTGTATATGGCAAATACATCGTGATGTTGATGTCCAGAATAAATAGTCTAATCTCGCCGCAAGTCTAACATCAAAAGAAAGAAAAATTGACAACCGAATTCAGTTGGCGATGATCTCTACACATTACAGGAGCCGTCTATAATCGTCTATTGGTAAAACGTTCCTACTCTCTTGTATCCCCCTATCCGACATAATTATTGACAGCTCTGCTCTGCTAACGGTACAAAATGTGACAATTTGTTTATTTGGCGTGGGGGTGGAACTTCAACCAGAGGGATATGGCTTCATGAATTGCAAAAAATGCAGCGCGGAGATTCAAGGGACATCAAAATTTTGCAAGCAATGTGGAACTCCGGTTTCAGTGGAGAGCCCGGCTTCGACTCCAACCAAGATCTGCCCCCAATGTGGGGCGGAAAATTTCGCTACCGCTAAATTCTGCAAGCGGGATGGTTATTCTTTTGATGCAAAGCCTCAAGCGGCACAGGCCACTCAATCAGTGCCTGCGAACTCACCTCCGCCTGTTCCTCCACCTCCTCCCTCCAAGGAGCCCCAATCGTCCGTCAATTCGACACCGCCTCTTCAAACGATTAAGTCGTCTTCCAAGGTTCCGATAATCATTGGAATTGTTGTTGTGCTGCTTCTCGTGGCTGGGGCAGGCGGCTATTTTTATTGGGCGAAGAAGAACTCGGGTGAGTCAACTAACGCGGCTACAGAAGCCGAGACTACTTCAAAACCTCAAGCGAAAATAACAGCCCCCCCTCCTGCTATCAAGTCCCAAGAACAACCAGTTGTTGCAGCACCATCACCCGTCCCCTCAGCGTACGATTCCGCACAGGTGGAGAGAGGACTTAATCAGGAATTAAGCGCGGCAGGTCTTGCTGCGGTAGTGGCAAGCGTGGATGACCGACTGCGTACAGATCTCAAAGGTACGGTTGTCAGTAAGGTAGAGAAGGAGAAGGCTGTTGGCATTGCCCGTGGCTATAGTGGAGTGACAGGCGTTGATGCAACGGCTGTAAAAATTGTTCCGCCGAAGGTGCGCTCCGAGGTACCTGTTGTCACCCCGTTCTCCACTCGCCAGCCCCAGCCTGTCGTCGTCCCACCAGCTGCTCTTCAGAAACGTGATCCTGCAAAAATGGAGGGTGAAATAGGGCGGAACTTGCGAGTCAGCGGTATTAACGGAATCACGGCTCAAGTCAGTGATGATTTTGCGGTTACTTTGAAAGGTTCTGTGAGGAGTGTTGCGGAAAAGGACCGGGCGTTTGATATTGCTCGGCAGTTCGGGGCCGTTGGCCGAATCAAGGATAAAGTTTTTATTGTGGAATAAAAATCCCAGGAGGAATTATGAAAAAATGCATTAGAAAAAATGCGGTATTTGCCCTTATCGTTCTTCTGGTTGGTTCTCAAACAGCCGGATGCGTGACGACTTCTTCCCCTTCCGCAGAACGAGGAGGTCTCTTTGGGGCTGGCACAGGTGCGGCTGTCGGGGCGATCGCCGGACAACTTATCGGTGGGAATACAAAGGCAACTTTGATTGGCGCGGCGATCGGTGCGGTAGTCGGAGGGTTAGTTGGCAGCTACATCGATCAGCAAAATGCAACTCGGGCTGAGGCCGCAAAAAAATATCAGTATGATGAAAAGGCGGCAAAGCTTGAAGTGGAAAGTGCATCCGCTACGCCGGAACGTGTTGCGCCAGGGGCGACTTTGGATTCAAGCGTGCAATACACGACGCTTTCTCCGAATAAAGCGCAGCAGATAGCGATTACTGAGCGGAGAGTTCTTCTGGGGGAGCAAGAGTCGTTTGATCTTTCAGAGCGAAAAGTAATGCGCGAGCAGGGAACACACACATCTACAGCGAAGGTTAATCTGCCAAAAGATCTTCCCAAGGGGAATTACACGCTTGTGACCACCATCACTGACGGTCAAATCATCAAGACATCAAAAATTCCCTTTGCAGTGGGTTGACCTGAGATAGAAAACAAAGATCTGTGTGGTTTAGCCTGTAAGTCAGAACTAACAATTGAATGGAGAAAACATGAATACCGCTACAAACGCGAAACATGGTGATCTGTTGCGTGCTCTCGATGGGCTGACAAACTGGCGCGCTATAGTGTTATTGATCGGCACCGGACTGCTGGCGGCTTTCCTGTTTTGGTTAGGGACAGCCACAAGGTCTAGTGTGGTGATAGGCGTTGTTAGTCTACTCTCGGCATTCGTGTGGTTGTTCGGAATCTGCGCGGCTGGAGTGGTGCTGATGGATGTCGCGCGCGGTCTGGAGCCGCCAGCGATAATTACGGCATTCTTTGCCGGAGCCGCCAGTTTTGTGAAGGTTCTAGCTATTTCGATCATGGCCATATTGGCACTTGCAGTCTATTGGTTGGTTTGGGCATTGGTGTTTTTCCTTTGCAAAATTCCTGGCCTGGGCGTAGCGATTTTCGCAATCACTTTCCCAATGGCAATTATTGTAACCGCCTTGGTAACGATCAGCATCATTGCTGCCCTCGGTCTTGTTTTTCCGGCTGTTTGGGAAGGGCATTCAATCATGGCGGCCATTGCCCGTCTTGTGGCTATTGCCAGCAAGCGGCCCGTTGAAGCGATTGTCAATTTTCTGTTGCTTGGGGTTTTGGTAGCGTTTGTCAGTGCGGTAATTTTTGGCATACTTTCTGTCTCGCTTTTCCAGGTTCGGGCTTTGGTTGCGGGAGTGATGGATTTTTATGTGATGGATTTGTCTAGTCTATTTGGCGGATTTTCCATGGGCGGTGGAGGGAAGGGGTACTTGACCGCCGCCTTGTTTGCTGGAACGGTTATCTTTGGTGTCGCGGCTGCTGCGGTTTTTTCCGTCTACCTGATGGGGGTTAATCTTATTTACCTCAAGTTGTCCGAGGGACTAGATTCTTCCTCTGCCGAAGCCATGTTGTCCGATGGGTTGGCACAAGCGAAGAGAAAGGCGGAAGAGGTACATGAGCGCGCCAGACAACATGCACAGCAGGCTCAAGACCAACGCCAGGCTGCAACCGCCGCAGCGGCCAAGAAGACTTGTAATGCCTGCGGGGCAACGCTTACCTCAGTCGATACATTTTGCGGCGAGTGCGGGCAGAAGGTGAGCTGATGTCGAAAAAAATACTCTATTTTTTGTTGGCGGGCATCATCCTGCTGTTTTCCGGGTGTGTGGAGGTCAAAGAGCTGGTAACCATTAGAGCCGATGGCTCCGCAGACTCGATGCTTTCCATTATCGTTCAGAAGGAGTTTGCCGCCCTCGTCGTGCCTGATCTGGAACGACAAGTCAAAAAGGAGGCTCCAGATGCTGTTGTTACTGTCAAGGAAGTCGAGTCTGGCGACACGGCAATTGTGAGTCAGAGAACAGTCAAAAATCTCTCAGAGCTGCGGGACGACGCACGTGGCTATGATTGTAAAATCGAAAAGGACGGCACGTCACGAACCCACTACATTTTTAATGGCCGTTGGCACCTTAACGATCCGGTTCCCGTAGAGGTTACAGTCAAATTCCCAGGTAAAGTTGACGAGACCAACGGAGAGAAAATTGATTCGCAGACGGTTCGTTGGAAATTTGAAACCGGGGCGAAAATATGGGGTGGTCGCGGCGGCGTTACGCTCACGGCAACTGCCACTGCTACAACACTTCCTCTTGTCGTTATTGGTATTGGTGCTGGGATTCTTCTTTTAGCGGCAGTCGGGTTGGGGGTGTTCTGTTTGCGTCGTAAAAAGAGCGGTAGTACTCCTGTGGCTTCCAGTCCAGCGATGCAGACCCAAGAAGACGGCGTCTTTTGCACCGAGTGCGGCACACAGCAGTCTGCCACCGTAAAATTTTGTACCTCGTGCGGGCATGATATGGGTGCCGAGTAAGATGATTTGAGAAAAACAGAGGCAAGGTTATGGAACTGCCAGACGACTTGGCGCAAAAAGGCAATTGTCGATTTTTCGTATCTTCTGGAACAATCTTATCCGCAAGCACATACAAGACGACCCAGGTGTGGTCGGAAAATAATTTTGTTCCGAATTTTGGCGGCGGGGGTGTGGTTGTCCAAAATATCAAAAGTCAGGACGTTCAGCATTCCGACTTCTGGCTTCGGTGTGCAAATGGCAAGGAACAGCATGTATCTTTGAACAGTTTGGAGGCTCACGCCCGTGATGGGCACCAGGTCTCGCTTGTGGGCGCGGAGTGCGGTGACAGCTCGTACTGGGTGGCATTCGTTAATCACGATAGTCGCCGATACACCTGGATCGTCTACGATGTGCTCTTGTCGCCATCGATTGTCGTGCCTGTGGCCTGGTTTTTATTTATGGTTTTTGTGTTGCAGGTCGGTCGTCGGCCAACGTATTCTTTAGGGATGGCCATAGCGATGGCCGCAGTTTCTTCTTTTCTGGTTACCTGGCCATACCGGGCGATTGCTCGTTATTTTAAACGATCGGCCATGGATAGTCATATTCGGGAAGTCGCCAAGTGGGTTTCTGGAAAAGGGATCGATAGGCCGGAAGAAGTCCCTAGGCGTGAGGTGTTGGCGGATACGAGTGATCCGCAGCTTGTGTTGCCTGTTGCGCAGACAACGCCTGTGATGGGGCAGGTCTTTTGCACCGAATGCGGAACCGCTTTGGTTGTAAGTGATATTTTTTGTGATGCATGCGGGAATCGCATGGCTGCGCTAGAAACGATGCAGCAAAATATGTAATAATCGGTGGCGGTTCAAGCAACCTAACTGAAAAAGAGAGGGTGTCATGATGAACAGGGACGGTCTTGCCGTAAACCACAAACTCAGTGTCTAGCTTTTGTTTACCTGCTAGATAGAAAAGCGAACTATGAGATCGGTATACATGGCCATTTGCTGAAAATTCAGTTCGTGGTTATGTCCGTTTTCAAGTGCTGGTGTTGCCATCTGTTATAATGGCTCGTGGCTCTGATTGTTTTCAGCTACTAAGCTACTATTGGTAAATTCGCCTAAGACTTAAAGATGGCGTTAAAATCGCATCACAGATAAAGGTGAAAAAATAATATTTGGTCAAAACTATTACGGGTATAACCCATCAGCCACAACTTTTTCCTGTACACCGTTCTTCGGGTGGATTATACAGAACCAGTACACACGCTAGGTACACAAACAGGTACACATTAACCGGTATCGAGCGGATGATGACGGTAAAAACTGGAGCGATATCAATATGTTGGGATGACTAGTAGGAGATCGATTCGATCCCGCGTAGCTCCACCATTCTTTTTCTAAACGCACCTTTGGGGATGGCTTATCCGGTTTTTCTCAACAGGTCAGCCTCTGCCAGCCTTAAGAATTGGCCTTCTTCGTGTATGGCAGAGGTTTTTTCTTGTATTTTCCCCTGAATTGTTTCCCCGAGAAGTCTTATGACGCATTCAGCTAAAACTCCCGAACCTGCTTTAAAGCCTGTTTCCGAGGATGCTATCTTAAAGGTGTCCAAGGAGATCGTGGTGAAATTTATCGAGGTGGGTCGGCTGGCTCCGGGTAATTTCGATGAGATGTTCCGCGCCATCTATCAATCGGTGCGGGATACCGTCAGGTCCTGATCGTGTCTCTTCCCCCGGCGGGTCTTGATCCTGCCCTCAACTGTTTTCCTGAAGATATCCGGCATATCCACCTCATGGGCATTTGCGGCACCGGGGTGGGTGCTTTGGCCGGCATGCTGAAAAGCGCGGGATTTCAGGTGACCGGCTCTGATCAGCAGATCTATCCCCCCATGAGTGATTTTCTTGCCACCCAATCCATTGTTGTGCAGTCCGGCTATTCCCCTGACAATCTTGAGCCGCGTCCGGATCTGGTGGTGGTCGGCAATGTCATCCGCCGGGAAAACCCCGAAGCGCTGGCCCTGGCCGAGCGCGCCATCCCCTATGTTTCTTTTCCGCAAGCATTGAGCCACTTTTTTATCCGCGACAAGGTCTCGCTGGTGGTTGCCGGAACCCATGGCAAGACCACGACCTCCTCGCTGCTGGCCAGTCTGCTTCGCGAGATCGGTGCTGAGCCGAGTTTTATGATCGGGGGGCTGGTGCAGGCCTTTGGTCGGAATTTTAATGTGACGGATGGAAGATATTTTGTCGCCGAAGGCGATGAATACGACACGGCCTTTTTCGACAAGGGGCCGAAATTTCTCCATTATCGCTCGCGGATAGCCATTCTTACCAGCATCGAGTTTGACCACGCTGATATCTATGCGGATATTGAGGCCATCAAGGTTTCCTTTGCCAAGCTCGTCGCCAGCATGCCCCCTGATGGGTTTCTGGTGGCATGCTGGGATGACCCCATAGTCAGGGAGGTTTGCCGGGAGGCCAAGTGTACGGTTGTCAGTTATGGGAGTTCCGACGACTGTGACTGGCAGGTGACTGGCCTCAGTGTCAGTCCATTATTCACTTCGTTTCAGGTGAACAGGAACGGTGTTTCCTTCGGCAACTACGAAAATGTGTTGCCCGGACGGCACAATGCCTTGAATGCCCTGGCTGTGATTGCTGTTCTTGATATTCTGGGTTTTGCCCGGCAGGACGTTGCCCTGGGGCTGCGTAAATTTCAAGGGGTGCGTCGTCGTCAGGAAGTTCGGGGCGTGGCGCGCGGGGTGACGGTGATCGATGATTTTGCCCATCACCCGACAGCGGTTCGGGAAACCCTGTCCGCTCTCGCGGCTGCATATGCAGGGCATCGTCTTGTTGCGGTTTTTGAGCCCCGGACAAACTCCAGCCGCCGCAAGGTTTTTCAGGAGGCCTACGCCTCGGCGTTTGATGCCGCAGCAGAGGTTCTGGTGCGGGAACCTGCTCCTCTTACCAATATCCCGGTCGAAGAACAGTTTTCCTCCCGGCAATTGGTTGACAATCTGGCCAGCCGCGGCTTGCGTGCCGGGTATTTTTCGACAACCGAAGAGGTTCTTTCCTATCTTGACGGCAGCGTTCGAAACGGCGATGTGGTGGCCATCATGTCCAATGGCGGGTTTGACAATATCCATCAGCGGCTTCTCGATGTGCTGGGTGGGACGAGCGCCGCATCGAAGTAAAAACGCCTAAGTTTTTCTCTGTACTTCATCTGCATAATCATCATAATCATCGGTCGGTTACTATCCGGATCATATTAAGGATGACTTTCCCTGCTTCGCTGCTCCCCTCAGCACTCTTCCATTCTCTGCAGCGATGGTGTCAAATTGTATCCGCTGTTTTTCTCCGCATCGGTGTCAATCACCATCGTTACAAAATAAAAAAGCGAAAAAAAAGAGCTGGATAGGTATTTGTCGCCACGGTATTTGTACCTTGGCTAACAGTGCGAATTTGTGTGGTATTTCCAGGGATCGGCTCATTCTGACCGATGAAAAAGCAAGTTCGACATGCTGCTTTTAACCCCCCGAAAAAATGGGAAAAACAGCTCTTTTTCCCTGCGTTTTTGCAGGAGAATCTTTTCCTGAATGATCATTCAGTATTTGCTTGACATCAATTTTTGATAGGGCTATTTAGGTCGGAAGCCTTTCGTATAATGCGCTTCAACATAAGGAGCATACAGACGTGGAACAACAGGCAACTCTTGATATTCTCTATGTGGCGGCCTTTTTTCTTGGTGGCCTTGGGTTTGCGGTGGGTCCGTTCATCATCGCCCTCCTTCTTGCCCCTCGGTCCACCAGAAACACCCAGGGCAAAACAAAGCAACTCATTGAATGCGGCATGGAGCCCATTGGCGATGCCTGGATTCGTTTTGGTATTGTTTATTATCTCTATGCCCTGATGTTTGTGGCCTTTGCCGTGGACATCCTCTTTCTGTTTCCGGTGGCGCTCATTTACAACAGGGCAGGGCAGGCCGGGATCGATGTTGGCGATCTCCGGGCTTTTGTCGAGATCCTGATTTTTGTCGGAATCCTGTCATTGATAATCATCTATGCTTGGAAAAAGGGAGTGTTCAAGTGGGAACGCAAAATCTACAACCCGCGATAGTTCAGTTTGCCCAGCTTGACAAACTGCTTGCCTTGGGAAGGGCCAATTCTCTCTGGCCCATGACCTTCGGTCTTGCCTGCTGCGCCATTGAGATGATGGCCACCGGCGCGTCCCGCTTTGATCTGGCCCGGTTCGGCGCGGAGGTGTTCCGTCCGTCCCCCCGTCAATGCGACGTGATGATTGTCGCCGGCACCATCAGTAAAAAAATGGCTGCTGCCGTGGAAACCCTGTACGATCAGATGCCGGAGCCCAAATGGGTTATCGCCATGGGCAACTGTGCCATTTCCGGCGGGCCTTTTGTGTTCGACGGGCAGTACGGCATTGTCGAAGGCGCGGACAAGCTTTTTCCTGTTGATGTTTTTATCCCCGGATGTCCGCCCCGCCCTGAGGCGTTGATCGAAGGGATTCTGGAGCTTGAGGAAAAAGTGACGGGCTCCCGCAGATGGCCACGAGTGGAGGTGGGTTGAAGATGAATTGTGGTGCGATCAAACAGAAACTGGACGCCAGTGGGGCTGAGGCGGTAATCGAAACGGAGTATGCCCGCAAAGGGTTCGCTCTCGACGTGTTAGTTGCCCCGGAACAGCTTGTTGCCGCAGTCTCGGTGCTGGATGCGGAAGGTTTTTTCATTGAGGCTGTCACCGGCGTGGATTGGCTGGGTGAGCAGGCGGCCTTGCGCAAGGAAGCAGAGGCTAAGGCTGCGGCAGAAGCAAAGGCCAAGGCGGATGCTGCTGCAGCCGCTGGAGAAGAAGCACCCCCCGCCGCGCCGGTTGTCGAACAGGGCGAGCTTGCTGAAGATGTGCTGGAAGCAGTGTACGATTTCAATCATTACGATGGACTGTGCCGGGTAACGATCAGAACCAGAGTTCCCCGAAGCAAGCCCGAGGTTCCCACCATTTCGCAGATCTATCCCGGGGCCGACTGGCATGAGCGGGAAACCCATGATTTCTTCGGCATCATTTTTGTCGGGCACCCCTATCTCGTACCGTTGCTGTTGCCGGAAGATGCCGATTATCATCCATTGCTGAAGGATTTTCGCCCATGAGCGCCTTTGCCAAAAGTGAAGCCAACGAAACATTTGTTCTAAACCTTGGCCCGCAGCATCCCGCCACGCATGGAGTTCTGCGTGTCAAGCTGACCATGGACGGGGAGTACATCGTCGAGGCGGAGCCGGTTCTGGGCTATATCCATCGTATGCACGAGAAGATGGGGGAGAACCGGACCTGGGCCCAGTTCCTGCCCAACACCGGCCGGATGGATTATCTCCACGCCCTTGCTTACAACCATGGCTATGTTTCCGTGGTGGAACGGGCTGCAGGCATTGCGGTGCCGGAGCGGGCAGAGTATTTGCGGGTGATTACCACCGAGTTGAACAGGGTTTCCAGCCATCTCCTCTGGTTTGGCGCCTTTATCCTTGATCTTGGCGGCTTTTCCCCATTGCTCTATGCCTTTGACGACAGAGAGCATATCCTCGACCTGCTGGAATCGGTCACCGGCTCGCGCCTCACCTATTGTTATTTCCGCTTCGGCGGAGTGTATAACGACATCGACGATAATTTCGTGCCGGGAACTCGGGCGTTTATCAAGCGTTTGCGTGAGCGGATGCCCATGTACCACAATCTTGTCACCAAGAATATCATCCTGATGACACGACTCAAGGAAGTCGGACCGATTTCCGCGGATATGTGCCGTAAATACGGGGCAACCGGCCCTGTATGCCGGGGTTCCGGCATCAACTTCGATGTGCGCAAGCATGAGCCTTACTCCGTTTACCCGGAATTTGACTTCGATGTGCCGGTGTATGATCAGTGCGATTCCATGGCCCGTTATATGGTGCGGATGGACGAGATAGAGCAGAGTCTGCGCATTATTGAACAGGGACTGGATAAGCTGCCGGAAGGGCCGGTCATGGCTGAGAAGGTTCCCAAGATCATCAAGCCTGCCAAGGGCGATTACTATCATGCCGTGGAAACGGCACGCGGTTCGTTTGGTGTGCGGGTGGTCAGCGATGGGAGCAACACCCCGTATCGGTTGAAATTGCGTTCCCCGACTTTTTCCAATTTGAGCCTTTTTGGCGAGGCCTGCCAGGGTATGTTATTACCCGACGCCCTCGCCCTGATGGGAAGCCTTGATCTGGTCATTCCCGAGATAGACAGGTAAGGAGGGCGCGGCCACATGGCACCACATCTGCTTTGTCATCGGCCTGCTCATGTGCAACAGCACACTTCGCAGACCTCTTTCGCGCATCTGCGGCACCCTGTGGCCGCTTATTCTTGGGCTAGCCTTTTTTGCAGGCTTTGCCGGGGAAATTGTAACAGGGGAAAGGAGCTTCGTTATGCATGTGGATCCTGAAATAATACGGCTGCTGGCGTTCCTGGTCGGTGTGATCGCCTTTGCCGCCCTGAATGCCGCCTATCTGGTCTGGCTGGAGCGGAAAGAGGCCGCGCATATCCAACGGAGGATCGGGCCCAAGGAGGTCGGGCCGTTCGGTCTGCTCCAGCCCTTGGTTGACGGCATCAAGTTGATGACCAAGCAGCTCATTGTTCCGGCCGGAGTTGATCCTGTCCTGTTCAAGATTGCCCCGATCCTGGTTATGGTTCCGGCGATCATGAGCTTTGTTACCATTCCCTTCAGCGAAACGCTGGTGGCGAGAAATCTTGATATCGGTTTGCTGGTTATCTTTGCTTTTGCCGCGGTGAACGTCCTCGGTCTTCTTTTGGGAGCCTGGGGATCGCGGAACAAATACGCCGTCATCTCTGCGGCCCGTGTCGTTTCTCAGAATGTTGCCTATGAGATTCCCATGTTGGTAACGGTGGTGACTCTGGTGATGATCACCGGTACCATGAATCTCCATAATATCGTAACCCAGCAGCTGGGCGGTTTTTGGAATTGGAACATCCTCAACCTTTCGGCAAGCCCCTTGATGCCGGTGGCCTTTCTGATCTTTTTTGTCTGCATGCTGGCGGAGACCAACCGGGCGCCTTTCGACATGGCCGAGGCTGAGAGTGAACTGGTTGCCGGCGCTTTTACCGAGTACTCGGGCATGGGCTTCGGTGTCTTTTTCATGGGCGAATATGCCAATATCGTCATCGGCGCCAGTGTGGCAACCATTCTTTTTCTGGGCGGCTGGGATTGTCCTCTGGGGCTTTTTCCCGGGGTGCACTGGTTTCTGATCAAGATGTACTTTTTGATTTTCACCGTGATCTGGATCCGTTGGACCTTCCCAAGAACAACCTTTTACGGGCTGCTCAATCTTTCTTGGAAGATTTTGATCCCGATCTCATTTTTTAATCTGATTCTTACCAGTGCCATGTTGAAGGTGTTTTAACCATGATCGACTATCTCAGAGAGATTATCAGCGGGACCTGGAGCCTGTTTGTCGGCCTGGGAATTACCATCAGGTATTTTTTTCAGCCGGTGGTGACGGTGCAGTATCCCCACGAGGTTTTGCCCATGACCCCACGCTTCCGGGGGCATATTGAGCTGACGAAGGACGAGGAAACCGGCGAGACCAAGTGCATTGTCTGCGGTATGTGCCAGAAGGCCTGTCCTTCCAACTGCATCACGGTGAATGGTGAAAAGCGGGAAGGGGTGAAGGGAAAGGTGTTGACCGAGTACATCCTGGACTTTACCAAATGCAGCCTGTGCGGCCTCTGTGTCGAAAGCTGTCCTACCGAGGCAATCACCTTTTCCAAGGATTACAATCTCGCGGGTCTCACAAAGGAAGCGTACATCTTTGATCTCAAAAAACGTTTGGAGGCAAAGAACTGATGATGTCCCTGTTCACGGTTGAAGGCCTGTCCGGCCTTTTGTTTCTGGGTTTTATCGGCCTGACTCTGGTCGGTGCTCTGATAGCCACTTCCGCCCGCAGTCTGATCCGCAGTGTGGCCGGGTTGGCCCTGTGCTTTCTCGGGGTGGCCGGGCTCTACTATTATCTCAACAGCCCATTTGTCGCCCTGATGCAGATTCTTATCTATGTCGGCGCCATCTGCGTGACCATCATTTTTGCCGTCATGCTGGCCGAGTCTTCCGAACTCAAGCAGATCACCCGCCGGAACAGGCTGGTCGGGCCTTTGTCCTTTCTGGCCAGCGGCCTTCTGGCTTGGGCTCTGGCCGGCCTCGCATTGAAAACAGAATGGCGTCCTGCCTCCTGCCTGGTTAATCGCGGGACGGTTGAGGACCTTGGTCAGTCTTTGCTCACCACCTACAGCATGAGCTTCGAATTGATTTCCGTGGTTTTGCTGGTGGCGGTGGTCGGATCGTTGGTTCTGGCCCGGGCCGGGAGGGATAAGTAATGAATATTCTTGAACTCAGCGCCAACTTGCAGACCTATCTGGTGATCGGCGCCCTGCTTTTCGGTATCGGCTTCTATGGTCTGGTGCAGCGTCAGACATTTATCGGCATGTTGATCTCCGCGGAATTGATCCTGAGCGGGGCTTCCCTTAATTTCATGGCTTTCAACCGATTTCTGGCGCCCGATCCCACGGTGGGCCAGATCTTTACCCTGTTCATCATGGCCATTGCCGCTGCAGAAGCGGCCATTGCCCTGAGCATAATTATCGCCGTCTATCGGAACTACAAATCCATCGACACCGAAGATGTCGTGGATCTGCAAGGTTAGAGAGGAAAGGAATAAGGGTCATGGATACAATTGTTTCCGTAAAACCGCTGCTCGCCATACTGACGGCCCTGGCCGGGGCCGTTCTCGTGATGATGTCCGGACGCAAGCCCAATGTCAGGGAATCGTGGTCATTTGTTGCGGCGGTGACGATGTTCGGGATCATCGCTTCGATGATCACCACTGTTGCTCCGGCCCCTCTTGGCGAGGGCAAGACCATTGTCTATCAGATGTTCAAAATCCTGCCGGGTGTCTCCGTCACCCTGAGGGTTGACGCCTTTTCCATGATCTTTGCCGTGGTCGCTTCTTTCCTCTGGATGCTGGCGGTGTTTTATTCCGCTGGTTATATGCGGGGATTGCACGAGCATGCCCAGACCCGGTTCAACGCCTGTTTTGCCCTGTCCCTGTTCGGCGCCATCGGTGTGGCCTTTTCGGACAATCTTTTTACCCTGTATCTTTTTTACGAGATTGTCAGCATCTGCACCTACCCGCTAGTTGCCCACCACCAGGATGAAGAGGGGTATGAGGGTGCCAAGAAGTATATCGTTTACCTGACCACCACGGCCAAGGGCTTGGTGTTGCCGGCCATGATTCTTATTTATGTGCTCACCGGCACCCTTGATTTTGCCGACAATATCCGCACCGGTATTTTCTCAGGCGGCACCGTTGATGCCCATGGCACCTTGGTCACAATACTGTATATCTTCTGTCTTCTGGGTTTTGCCAAGAACGGTATCATGCCGTTTCATAACTGGCTTCCCGGCGCCATGGTGGCCCCGACACCGGTCTCCGCACTGCTCCATGCCGTGGCCGTTGTCAAGGTCGGTGTGTTCTGCACCACCAGGGTCATGCTCTATGTTTTCGGCACCGACGTGATGCATGGTTTGAATCTGGGCATTCCAACCGCCTATTTTGTGTCGTTCACCATCCTGGTCGCCTCGATCATCGCCCTGTCCAAGGATAACCTCAAGGCGCGGCTGGCCTATTCAACGGTGAGCCAACTCTCCTACATTATCCTCGGTGTCGCCCTTCTTACCCCCAGCGGTATTCAGGGCGGATTGGTGCATATCGCCAATCATGCTTTCTCCAAGATTACCCTCTTTTTCTGCGCCGGTGCCATCTATGTGGCGACCCATAAGAAATCGATCTCCGAAATGGGTGGGTTGGGCAGGACCATGCCTTTCACCTTTGCCGCTTTCGGTATCGCTTCTCTCAGCATGATCGGCGCCCCCCCGGTCGCAGGGTTTGTAACAAAGTGGAAGCTTCTGGTCGGGACCATGGAAATGGAATCACATTATATCGGCATACTGCTGGTGCTGCTTGCCAGCACACTGCTGAACGTGGCCTACTTCGCCCCTGTGACCTATCGGGCCTTCTTTGGCAAGCGCCCTGAGGGCGAGGTCTATGAAGGGGTCAAGGAGGCGCCTCTGACCATGGTGGTGCCCATCATGATTGCCGCGATCATCTCGGTGGTTATCGGCATCTACCCTGATTTTATGATGAACTTTGTCAAGGCGGTGACGGGATGATAGTGAAACTGATTGATTTTCTGCGTGACCGGTTGCAACTGGTCATCCGCTTGTCCTATGTCGGGCTGGCGCTTCTGGTGGCGTGGGACGTTTTCTTTGTCTCCAAGGAGCATGCCCATACCGCAGTTGAGCATATACCGGGCTTTTGGGCTGCTTTTGGCTTTGTGGCCTGTGTGGTGATCATCATCGTTTCCAAATGGTATGGCCATCTGGGAATTATGACCCGTGAGGATTACTATGATAACTGATTTCTGGCTGCATCCAGCCCTGATACTCATCGTTGGCGCCTTTATCCTGCCGTTTCTGCCGAAATGGTTGAAGCGACCCTATCTGGTTATTGTCCCGACCTTGGCTTTTCTGTCGGTGCTGTCCATGCAAGGGCAGCACGGCACATTCGGGGTTGTTCGGTTTCTCGACTGGCATCTCACCTTTGGGAGGGTGGATGGCCTGAGCATGGTTTTCGCCTACATCATGACCCTGATGTGCATCATCGGCACCATCTACGGGCTGCACGTGGAAGAGGATTTTCAGCACGTTGCTGCCTGGCTGTATGTGGCCGGCTCACTGGGAGTCATCTTCTGCGGCGATTACCTGGTGCTTTTTCTCTTTTGGGAGTTGATGGCCTTTGCTTCGGTCTTTCTGATCTGGTTTCGCGGGCGACGGGAGTCACTGGCCGTCGGCTACCGGTATCTGCTGGTACATACCGCGGGCGGACTTGCCCTGCTTGCCGGCCTTGTGCTCCGTTATCAAGCAACCGGCGGCGATCTATCCTTTGGTCCCATCGGCGTAGGCAGCCCGAGTCTGTCCACCTACTTGATCCTGATCGGTTTTCTTTTAAATGCTGCGGTGCCGCCGTTCCATGCCTGGCTACCTGACGCTTATGGGGAAGCGACCGTGAGCGGCGCAGTGTTCATGTGCGCGTTTACCACGAAAACCGCGGTTTATGCCCTTGCTCGAGCTTTTGCCGGGATGGATATTCTCATTCCACTCGGGGTGTGTATGGCCCTCTATGGTGTGGTTTACGCGGTACTTGAAAACGATACGCGTCGGCTGCTTGCGTACCACATTATCAGTCAGGTCGGCTACATGGTGGCCGGTGTCGGAATCGGCACCGAACTCGCCATCAACGGCGCCTGCGCTCACGCTTTTGCGCATATCCTTTATAAAGGGTTGCTGTTCATGGGCTGCGGCTCGGTGCTGCACATGACCGGCAAAAGCAAGTTCAGCGAGTTGGGCGGGTTGTACAAGAAAATGCCAATGGCCTTTGTCTTCACCATGATCGGAGGGTTGTCCATCTCCGCCTTTCCGCTGTTTTCCGGTTTTGTCAGCAAAGCGATGATCGTGGCTGCAGGGTTTGAGGTCCACAATTACTGGGCGGCCTTTCTTCTGACCCTGGCTTCTGCCGGTACCTTTCTCCATACCGGCCTCAAGGTGCCTTATTTTATCTGGTTCGGCAAAAACAACTGCAGCCAGGAAACCTGGGACAAGGCTGCTGATCCGCCATGGAACATGCAGATCGGCATGGGCATAGCTGCGTTTCTTTGTATTTTTATCGGCAGCTATACCCCGTATCTCTACAATATGTTGCCGTATCCGCAGATTGCTGCAGGGTATCATCCCTACAACACGTATCATCTCTCGGAGACGTTGCAGATTCTTCTGTTCACCGCGCTTGGTTTTTTCCTGCTCATCAAGAAGCTTGCCCCGGAACCAAAGATCAGCATCGACCTGGATTGGTTCTATCGCATGGGCGGCCGGGGTTTTTACTGGTTTGCCAGAAAACCCATTCAGTGGGCGGACAATTGTGTCAGCGAAGGATACCGTTACGTTGGCCTGATTCCGCTCATGACCACAGCGCAGTTCTGGTCATGGTTTGACTGGCACGCCATTGACGGCGTTGTTGACGGAGTGGCAAAAACGGTACGCGGCATCGGCAGTGCAGTGCGGCGAGTGCAGAGCGGTCAGTTGCAGTACAACATTTTTTATGCGGTATCTCTGATTGCGGTCGCGCTTGTTATATACGTGTTTGCTTAGGCCGTTAGAATAAATGAATGTCGTCTGGATGACCGAAAATTGCGACAGCACCTCTTGCGCTGCTGTTGGCTGTGTAAGAAGTCGTACAAAAAAAGGGCCCATAGCACCGGTTATTTTGCAGCGGCTCTAATTTTTATTACTGAGGATGGTGGGAATGGACTTTTTGATAATGAATGATATGGGGTTTCCCATTCTGAGCGCCCTGATCTTTCTGCCTTTGGCCGGAGCCCTGATTCTGTTGTGTATTCCCGGTGATACAGCGGCCAAGAACTGGACGATGTTGGTGACCGTGGTTACGGCGCTGGTCTCTCTGCCCCTCTACTGGAATTTTGATGTGACCACTGCCAAGTACCAGTTTGGCGAACACGCTTCCTGGGTATCCGCCCTGAACATCAACTATACTTTGGGCCTTGATGGTATTTCTTTGTTGCTGGTTCTGATGACCACCTTGATCATGCCCCTGTGTGTCCTCGGTTCCTGGCGGTACATCGACAAGCGGGTCAAAGAATTCATGATTTGCCTGTTGCTCATGGAAACCTCCATGCTTGGAGTGTTCATGGCCCTTGATTTTATTTTGTTTTATCTGTTGTGGGAAGCAATGCTCATTCCCATGTACCTCCTGATCGCTGTTTGGGGCGGACCCCGCAAGGTATACGCTTCCACCAAGTTTTTCCTTTACACCCTCGCCGGCTCAGTGTTGCTGCTTGTTGCCATTATCGGACTCTACCTTGATCAGGGAACCTTCAGTATTCCCGCCTTGATGGGGCAGGATTACTCCACTACCTTCCAGATTGTGGTCTTTCTGGCTTTTTTCCTGGCTTTTGCCATCAAGGTGCCGATGTTCCCCTTCCATACCTGGCTTCCGGCTGCGCATGTCGAAGCGCCCACCGCCGGCAGTGTCCTTCTGGCCTCGATTTTGCTGAAAATGGGAACCTATGGGTTTTTGCGTTTTTGTCTGCCCATAACTCCTGAAGCCACCATGATATTCGTTCCCTATATCCTGTGGCTCTCAGTGGTTGGCATTTTGTACGGGGGCTTCACTGCCCTGGCCCAGCAGGACATGAAAAAACTGATTGCCTATTCCAGTGTCGGGCATATGGGGTTTGTCACCCTGGGTATTTTTGTTCTGAATCAGCAAGGTCTTGAGGGTGCGCTTCTGCAAATGATCAATCACGGTATTACCACCGGTGCCCTCTTTTTTTGCGTGGGAATGATCTATGAGCGTACCCATAGCCGGGAGCTGGATTCTGCGGCAGGACTCGGCAAGTACATGCCGGTGTATGTCAGCTTTTTGGCTTTTTTCTCGCTTTCTTCACTTGCCTTCCCGGGAACCAACAGTTTTGTCGGGGAGTTCATGATTCTGGTCGGCGGT
>Ga0180009_10000962_pt1 | contig 36527 bp, 31 predicted proteins | sample OS_PC_MetaG_FD_123537 | JGI IMG/M metagenome (GOLD analysis project Ga0180009, IMG submission 123537) | Groundwater microbial communities from the Aspo Hard Rock Laboratory (HRL) deep subsurface site, Sweden - OS_PC_MetaG | ecosystem: Environmental > Aquatic > Deep subsurface > Groundwater... | reverse complement strand
CCATCTGGTTTTCGGACAACCTCTGCCGCATGCTGCGACGGATTGGCGTACGCCCTGGCAGCCGGCTGATTCACGCCTTCGGCCTGAGTATGTTCCTGGCAGGAATGCCGTATGCCCAGTTTTTTGAAAGGAGCGGCGCCTGCGTGCTGCCAGTCGGGGCTGAAGGCGGCACAGAGAAGATATTGCGTTTCGCCAAGATGTTCCAGGCCGATACCCTTGCCTGTACGCCTTCCCTGGCCGAACACATGATCGACAAGGCCCCGGGTGTGATCGGGATGGATATCAAAGATCTGCCGCTAAAGCGGTTGCTGTGCGGCGGTGAACCCGGCGCTGGCATTCCGGAGGTTCGCCGCAAACTGGAAACAGCCTATGGCGCCAAACTGTTCGACACCGGTGCCGGTTTTGGTATCTCCTGCGATCATGAGGAGTACCAGGGCATGCATCATATTGCCGACGACAGTATCTTCTTCGAACTGGTTGATCCGGACACCTATGAACCCATCCCCTTCGAGAACGGGGCGATCGGCATGCCGGTTCAAACAACCCTGGATGGAGAAGGCTTCCTCTGGTTCAGGGAAACCATCGGTGACATCTGCCAGGTGTTTACCGAACCCTGTCCCTGCGGCCTGTCAGGGTTTCGATACAAGGTCACCGGCCGCAAGGATGATATGTTGAAGGTTAAGGGGGTGATTGTCTACCCATCGGCCATTGACGGTATCATCACCGGATTTGTCCCCCAGGTAACCGGTGAATTCAGGATTGTCCTGGACGAACCCCCACCACGGGTGGTTCCACCGTTGAAACTGAAGGTGGAATATGGACGGGATACCCGACCGGATGAACTGGAAGCGTTGACTCGCGAGATAACAGATAAAATGCATGGTCAGCTGAAGGTTACGCCGGCGATTGAGTGGCTGCCACCGGAAACCCTGGAGCGGTTTGCCCATAAAACCCAGTTCATCGAAAAAAGCTTTGAAAAAAAATAGACAGAGTCTGACCATTTTATTTCGTCGGTGATTCGGCCGACAATTGAAACCCAACCCCAACAGGAGGGAAAGGCAATGGCAAAAATATCGGACCCCATCAAAATTCGAAATCTGGAGATTAAAAACCGGCTGTTTGCAGCGCCCATGATATCCAACGTGGTCAGGGAGGACTGCTGTGCCGGCAAAACCCTGATTGATGCCACCTATTACCGGGCCAAAGGCGGCTGGGGGCTCTATTCGGTCGAAGGCTCTTTGCCGACCGAAGACACCAAGCTGTTCCCCAGGATGCTGGGGTGTTTTGATGACAACCAGGTGGTTGCGCTGTATGAGCTGGTGGAATCGATTCACGCAGCCGGCGCCAAGGCCATGATGCAGGTTACCCATCCCGGTCGGGTGGCCAACCCGGACAAACTGCCCAAGCATGTTCGCAAGGTTGCCGTGGCGCCATCCGATACCACCCCACCCAACCCGCTTCCTCCGAACAACCATCCGGTGGGGATGACAGAGGCGGAAATTGAGACTTTGATTGGCGAGTATGTCCATTCCGCCGTTCTCGCCCAGAAAGCCGGGTTTGATATCTATGAACTGCACTGCTCCCACGGCACCCTGCCCCAGCAGTATATGTCTCCTTATACCAACCATCGGACTGATAAATGGGGAGGTGACTGGAAAAAGAATATGCATTTTGTCTGTGAGATCCTGCGCCAGATCCGCGCAGCAGTGGGCGATATGCCGATTGCCTGTCGGGTGGCCGGTGACGAGTTCATGGAGGGCGGTTACACAATCGACGATTTCTGTACCCATATCGCGCCGGCAATGGAGGAAGCGGGTTGTGACATGTTTGATGTGACCTGCGGTATTTTTGAGCATTTCCACACCATCGTGCCTGAAATCTATGAACCTCACGGTCTGTGGATCTACCTGGCCGAGCGGGTTAAAAAAGCGGTCAATGTCCCGGTTGCCGGCCTCGGCCGTATTAACAACGGCCAGATGGCCGTCGAGCTGATCGAAGCGGGTCGCTGTGATATCGTCGGTATCGGCCGCGGGTCCCTGGCAGATGCAGAGTTCGCCCAGAAAACGCTGGAAGGACGATTTGACGATATTCGCCGTTGTATTACCTGCAACTCCTGCCTGGACGACGACTTCACCGACAGACCCAGCCGTTGTGCCGTCAATTTCGAGTACAACCGTCCTTCCGAGTGGTGGGAAGACCGCATGCTGACGTCACGCAAACCCAAGAACATCATGATTGTCGGTGGTGGCCCTGCCGGAATGGAATTTGCGAGGGTTGCCACGATGCGAGGTCACGATGTGACCATCTACGAATCCGGTTCCCGTCTGGGTGGCTATCTTCCACTGGCAACGGCCTTTCCCAATCTCAACACCCGGGATCTGCAGAACATCAACCGCTGGCTGCGACGCGAGATCAACGCCATGGCGATCAACAGCAAGCTGGAAACCCCGGTAACCCCGGAGCTGGTGAAAGCGGTCAAACCGGATATGGTCGTGCTCGCGACCGGCTCCAAGGAAGTGATTCCGGAGATTCCCGGGATCGATAAATCCATAGTGGGAACCATGGACATGTTCCTTTCCGGAAAACGCAAAGCCGGGAAGAAAGTGGCCGTGATCGGTGGTCATTACGGGGCTGAAATAGCGGTTTCACTCGCCAGGGACGGAAAATCCGAAGCGGAGGGGTACACCAAGTATCACCGTCCGGCAGAGCAACGAGGACATACGATTGTCGACCCGGACAAGGTCCGGGAGGTCACCCTGCTGGAAGAAGGGCCCATGATGGGCTGGCCCCCATTTTCACAGGTTCAGCGATTCATGGTGATCAACGAGTTTCTGGCGGAAGCCGGTGTCACCTGCCTTCCCGGGACCCGGGTTCAGGAGATAACCGATAACGGATTGATCTATGTCGGGGCTGACGGCAACCCGGTAACCATCGAGGCGGATACGGTGATCCTGGCCCTGCCGAGACTGCCAAACCGCGACCTGTATCACGCACTGGCAGGAACCGGTGTTCAAATCAGAGAGATCGGGGATTGTGCCGGACCCGAGAAGGTTGAAAAAGCCATTCATATGGCCAACTACCTCGCCCGTCAGATCTGATAGGGTAAATCCGGTCAAAGGGGTCGACCCGGGCATTCAGCGGGGGATCCCTTGGCCGCCTGTTTCCATTTCGTCCCGCAGTGTTCGGGCTTTTGGTTCAAGACCGGGATTCTGCAACGATGAAACGGAACAATGTTTCACTCTAAAAAAGCGCTTCTGGGAAAACTGCGGCAGCCCTCTTTTCCCAGGTTTTCATACTCCTGGTCATTCCAGAGAGAGGGGTCGCTCAAAAACTGATTTTCATCACCAAAAAGCCTCACATAGAGACCACAAAGGAGTTTCTGGTCGCTGATGGCGGTATCTGCGACCAGCCGCGTCTTGATCGCTTCCATTGGCGTTATGTCCGTTGACATGCGGATACCTTTATCCTCTGGTGTGTCGAAGATCAGGGTTGCCCCATGGTTCTGTCCCGCTTCGCCCCAGGATTTCCATTTCGGCAGTTTATGCTCCCGGCCGCGTCCCGGAGAACCGGTATAGGCAAACTCGGCCCAGTACGAGGTCATACTGCTGGAAAGCGATGCCCGCCCCGCAGCATTATCTTCGTTAAAAATCCTGCTGAAATCGGAGCCGGCCTGCTCCTCGCCGAAAACAAAAGGGATTTCAAGCATGTGGGCGGCGCCCAGCAGAAATGATAAATCGGCTCCCAGCAAGGTCGGTTCTTCATCCCAGTCAAATCGGTAGGCAAACACCGGTTTATCCTGGCTCTGGCTGAGAACCGCCGCCAGTCGGTCAACACCTGACGCTTTCCAGGCGTCCGAGGTATATCCGGCGATACTGGCATATTGCTGACTGTCCTTGACCCGGATGATGACCTTCAAGTAGCGGTTGACGTATTGCGGGTCGAAAGCCATAAACAGTTTCAGTTCATCCCGGTTGTTCCCGATCATCAGTGGCATGGTGTTGAACGTGGCACGATCCCGAAAACGGTCCAGGGCATTCCCCTGGGGCAGGACTGCCCCGTCTTTGATCAAGTGGGGGAAATTCAGCATGCCGAAATTGCTGGCATCATACTGACTGATTAAATCGGCCGCGGTTTTGGACATGAGATAGGTGTTGAGTGCCTGATCTGACATCTGCTGCTGCATTTTTCTGGCATCTTCCCGGTTTTGGACCTGGCCATCGGCCAGCAGCAGTTGACTAACGACCTCTTTCGAGCTGTTACGGTGCCCCGGCTCCGGGTCGTCCCGGAAATTTTGAGCCCGGCTGAGGGAAGACAGTCGAATACCACCGCTCTGAACAATGGCTTTGTGAAACAGCCCTTTCGCTTTTGACGCCAGCAGCAGGGAAACCGTGTTGAAAGCCCCCGCAGACTCACCAAACACCGTCACATTTCCCGGATCTCCCCCGAATCCGGCGATATTATCCCGGACCCAGCTCAGTGCCTGAATGATATCGAGTGTCCCATAGTTCCCGGACTGGTCTTCAACGGTCGTTTCTCCGGATCTCAGGGCAGGATGGGAAAACCAGCCGAGAGGACCCAGCCGATAATTGATGGTCACCACGATCAGGTTGTGCCTGACCGCCAGTGTCCGTCCCGGGTAGTTGCCGCCGTGACCGATGCTGTTACCGCCGCCGTGTATCCAGAACATCACCGGCAGACGGACATCTCCCTGCCGGATCTGATCCAGGGTCAGTCTGGGCGCCCAGATGTTCAGAAACAGGCAATCTTCGGACCCCACCGGCTGCCCCATCAGATCATCTTTGACAGGGATCGAGGGGTTCCCGATCTGGGAACAGAAAGATCCGGTCTGCAGCGCCTGCAGCGTTTCCGTGTGACGCCCGGCAGGCAGCGGGGCTTTCCAGCGCAGCGCACCCACCGGCGGTATTGCGTATGGAATTCCCAGCCAGGCATGACTGCCATTTTTTTCACTGAATCCGATAACCTTGCCGTTGTTCGTCATGCGTTCTGTGGCCGGATCCGCCACCACAATGCGAGACTCGGGTCTGCTCTGCCACCGCCAGATACCCCATCCAATCACACAGACAATTACCAGACCAACGACCCACCGCCACCTTGGTTTCATTCATACCCTTTTGAAATTCAACAGCACCACAGGCATCCAGATCAAAAACGATCCCGGCCCCTCCGAGTTTGTTTTTACGTGTCTCGATGCTGAGATAAACAGTGTTCTACCTGCCGGTTAACGCACTCAGAAATATCTTCTTTAACTCCCCGGAACCCACTTTGACCGCGTTGGAGGGGGTTGACGGATCAGCTGCCGCCATCTGCGCAATTTCGTCGACCCGGCTGTCGTCAACCCCCAAACCAGCCAGCGTATGGGGAATTCCAAATTCAGATCGCAGTTCCAGGACCCAGTCCAGTACAGCGGAAAAAGACGGGTTGGAAAGCCCAATCCAGGCTGCCAGGCGTTTCATACGCTCCTCGATAACCGGTCGGTTAAATTCAAGGACATAGGGCATCAGAACCGCGTTCAGCATCCCATGGTGCGCATCGTAAATGGCGCCAAGCGGGTGTGCCAGCGAGTGCATGGCTCCCAGGCCTTTCTGGAAAGCGGTGGCCCCCATACCGGCCGCAGCCAGCATATTGGATCGCGCCGCCAGATCGGATCCATCCCTGACGGCCACCGCCAGCCAGCGATGAATCAGGCGGATGGCTTCAACAGCGATTCCATCAGCCATGGGATGAAATCCAGGGGCGCAATAGGGTTCCAGGCAGTGGGACAACGCATCCATCCCTGTCGCTGCAGTCAACCCGGCAGGCAGGCCCACGGTTGTCTCCGGATCCGCAATGACGATTCCGGGCAACATCCGGGGATGAAAAATGATCTTTTTGGCATGACTCTCTTCCTGGATAATAACCGATGCCCGACCCACCTCCGATCCAGTCCCTGCGGTCGTCGGAACGGCCACCACAGGGGCAATCCCGTCCGGATCCACCTTTGTCCAGTTATCCCCCACATCCTCAAAGTTCCAGAGCGCAAGGGTCTGTCCAGCCATCAACGCCACAGCCTTGGCAGCATCGAGGGCACTTCCGCCGCCAAAGGCGATCACCCCGTCGTATCCTCCTTCCCGGTAAACAGCCACCCCATCCTCGACATTCCGCCCGGTGGGATTGGGTTTGATTTTTGAAAAAAGACCTGTGGTCATGCCATTGGCATTATTCTGTGCCAGTGCGTTTTTCACCATCGGCAGATCGACCAGACCGGGATCCGTGATCAACAGCGGTTTTGACATGGACAATTGCCGGCAGGCATCGGCCAGTTCACTCAGGCGTCCGGCACCGAAGCGAATCGGTGTGGGATAGTTCCAGTTGGCTTTCAATTTTGAATAATCAGTCATTTTGGCTCGAATCGCTAGATTTTTATGGGAGACAACAGGATGTTAAAAAGATGAATTCCTTATATATCAGACTAAATGACAGCCCCGGGATTTGCAATCGAAAAAGCGGGTCACGGCTCTCAGGACCCGGGTCGAGGTGCAACAATAGATGAAAAAGGCATAGCCGGAAATGGTTCTATCAGATAGTCTTCAGATTCAACCAACCGATTCATCCGACAGAATATTACCCTGCTGCAGACAACGATCCCATGGCTCTCATCACCACTCACATTCGTTTTGCACTGGATCTGGCTGACCGGTTTGCCATTTCAGATATGGATGCCTATATTTCCGGTACGGTTTATCCCGACAGCCGCTGGATCAGCGGAATAGACCGGGAGTTGACGCATCATGAGCGATTCAGATCGCCGGACTTTCCCACCAGCGATTTTACCCGTGGCTGGCAAATTCACTGTGTCTGCGACGAAATCCAGAACCAGCTCTTTGCTGCACAATTCCCGGAACAGATCCCGAGCTCTCCGGAGCAACGCTGGGTAGAGCTATCCGTCGCGAAACTGGTCCAGGACATGAACGACCTGCAGCAGTTCGACCTCCGTGCCGGACTCTCCCATCTGGATCATGTAGTCAATCCCAATGGAGAGGATATCATGCTGGTACAATCCTTTTACAGGATTATTCGCCAGGCATATCACCACCACGGCGTTCCAACACCCCAGGCATACAAACAGCTGTGGCTGGATGTCGGATTGTCTGAAGCGCTGGCGAACCAGATCATTCGAGATCTGAAAACCCAGCTGCAGAATCTGCCCTGGGTAACGTCCGTTCATTCAACCTACGACAAGATGATCGCCATCGCCGGAAATCAGACATTATAAGGTTGACCGCTGCCGGTTTGATGTTTTTTGGCAATCAAGTTAAAATAACACGTTACGTTCGGCAAATCCTGCCGGGATAGACATCTGTTTCGTAGCCATCAATCTCGACACATCGAGTCACCACTTGTCCTATGAAAGATCAGAAAAAGAAAAAGCCGTTCCTGACGGGATCAGCCATCATCAAGAAGGTTCTCAAAGAGAGTAAAAACACAACCCTTTTCGGATATCCCGGAGGGGCCATCATGCCTTTTTTTGATGAGATATTCGGTGACAAACAGATCCGGCAGATCCTGATGCGTCATGAGCAGTCTGCCGGACACGCAGCGGAGGGCTATGCCGTTGCATCCGGGAAATTGGGGGTCTGCATGACGACCAGCGGACCGGGAGCCACCAATCTGATTACCGCGCTGGCCAATGCCTACTATGACAGTGCGCCGATTCTCGCTTTCTCGGGACAGGTTCACACCGATCTGATTGGAAATGACGCTTTTCAGGAGGCGGACCTGATCGGCGCGACCATGGCCGTTACTAAGCACAACTACCTGGTGAAGGATGTCAGGGACCTGGGACGGGTGTTCAAGGAAGCGATGTATATCGCCACCACCGGGCGACCCGGACCGGTTTTTATCGACCTGCCCAAAAATGTCCAGTTGGCGGAATGCCCCCTGAACGATCCCATCCCGGAAAAGATTGAACTGGTGGGGTACAAACCGAATGTCTATTCCCGGGCAGCCGGACGGCAGATTACCCATGCCCTGGAAATGGTCATGAAAGCCCGATATCCGGTCATTCTGGCCGGCGGAGGGGTCTCCATTGCCAATGCCTACCAGCAGCTGACGGAGTTGGTCAACATTCTCAAAATCCCCGTGGTCAACACCATCAAGGCAAAGGGGGTTATCGACGACTATCATCCCTATGCCCTGGGCGCAATTGGCATGCACGGCAGAAGGCGATCCAATTTTGCGGTTTCCGAAGCAGATGTGCTCCTGGCCATCGGAAGTCGGTTCAGTGACCGGATTACAGGGGACTTAAATAAATATCCCGGTCAGGGAAATGCCAAAGTGATCCATATTGATGTGGATGCCGCCGAAATCGGAAAAAACGTTCCCGTCGACCTGCCCATTGTGGCCGATGCCAAACTGGCGCTCTCCGAAATGAACCGGCAGCTGAAAGTGCTGATGGATGGGAAAAAGGAACTTGCGACCAACTCCTGGTGGTATCGCTGGATCAAGGAGCTGAAAGAGAATGACACCATTCCCGATATCGTTGAAAAAGGTCCCGGAAATGGTATCTATCCTGAGAAGGTGATGTACGAACTGGATCGCATCCTGCGCCCGCGGGACATCGTCGTCACCGAGGTGGGACAGCACCAGATGTACGCCGCCCACTACCTGAAATTCAGCAAACCCAGAACCTTTATCACATCGGGTGGTCTGGGAACGATGGGATATGGATTCCCGGCAGCGATCGGCGCCAAGGTGGCCAAACCGAGATCCGAAGTCTGGCTGATCGCCGGTGACGGTTCCATCCAGATGAACTCCCATGAACTGGCAACCGTCAAACAACACGATATCAAAGTCAATATCATTATTCTGAACAACGGATACCTGGGAATGGTCCGACAATGGCAGGAGCTTTTTCACGAGCGCCGATACGCCGGAACGAAACTGGGATTTCTCAGGGATGGCAAACAGGAATACTGGCCGGATTTTGTGAAACTGGGAGAAGCATACGGGCTCAAAGGGCGAAGGGTCACGGACCCTCACAAGGTCAAAAATGCCCTGGAAGAAGCAAAAGCCTCCAGAGAAACCTTTGTGATCGAAATCGTAACGGAAGGCGAGTCCAATGTCCTGCCCATGCTGCCGCCGGGCGGCGCCCTCAGCACGCTATACAACCGCCAGGGGGAGCAAAAATCCATTTACGACTATTTCCGACGGTTGCCACGGACCGAAGGGGAGCTGCGGGAGTTCAAATCGGTCCGGATCGAGCAGTCACACTGACGCTCTGATTCAACCGGCTGTCTGGGATACCGATGCAACTGTTCGATCCCTTTCGTTAATCATCACTATTCTGAATCGACCATTGATCGTTTTAAACCATGGAGTCAGCTGACTATGACCAAATCACCGAAGACACCCGAGTTTTTAGTGGCACTGCTGGTTGAGGATCACCCGGGCGTCACGATGAAAATCGCCGGCATGTTTGCCCGACGGGGCATCAACCTCACCAGTTTCACCGGCGCATCCAGCGAAAAGAAAGGGTTTTCACGGATTATCATGAAGGCGGAGGGGGACAGCAAGGTCTTCGAGCAGATCTATAAGCAGATGAACAAGCTGATCGAGGTGGTCAAGGTCAAGATCATCCAGCCGGAATATGCCACCATGCGGGAGCTGGCTCTCGTCAAGGTCGCCATCAGGGACGAGAAGGATCGGCAGGCAGTCATGTCGCTCAATGACATATTCAGAAACCGGGTGATCGATATCACCACCAAGAGCATCACCGTCGAAGTTGTGGGCAGCTCCGACAAAATCGATTCATTTGTCAGCCTCGTCGGGGAAAGGGTCCAGGTCAGGGAACTGGCCCGTTCTGGAACCATTGCCCTCTACCGAGGCGAGGATTCCATCTTCCTGGACTGATACTGCCTACCGATTCACTTTTCCCGGCAGAATAAACTCATATCGTCTCCGCAGGATTTTCGTGGTAATAAACCGATCGGTCCTGCGCAGAATCGACAGCAGCGTCCAGATCATTTTGTCCTCCTTGTAGTAATCGTCAATCTCCTTTCTGGAGAGACTCCCGACACCCTCAGGCATGCGACCGTTGATCGTCTCGATGAAAAACGGGATCAGGTCGGGTCGCTGCTCCTTGTACAGATTGGCTACCACATCGGTCAGATTGCTGACAGGGTCGTAATAGCGGTTGACCACGTCATCCAGGTCGAGTCGACGCACCAGCCAGCGGATGAAAAACGGGATACTCTCCAGAAAAAGTTCCACATCCAGCTGTTCAACCCCCTGCACCCGGTACATGGGGGTGGTGGTATCCAGCAGATAGAGTTTTTGTTCACCCGCCTCCGTCACCCAGACCCAGTTGGAAAGCTGGGCGTCAACCGCTATTTCAAAGACCGGTTGGCGCGCATGGTTGAACTGCCAGGTTTTCTCAATCGAACCCAGAATGGCGACCAGCATTGATTCGATTTCGGGTCTGGCCAGCTTGTGGATCAGCTTATGGCACAGCCGTTCTTCTTCAAACCGCCGCTGGACAAAATAGATCACCACCGGACGTCCCGGTATGTCCACAATGGCGGCATCATCTTCAGGAATCGACAGACCGGCCTGTTTCAGAAGATCACAGTATTCAAAATACCGCTGTTTATACCCTTCGGCTTGATCCACCGAGCTGAAGATGGGCAACCGTTTGTAGATGATATCTTTCCGACCGGCAATACTGAAAATCGAGGAGATCTCTCCATAACCCAGTACTTCAGCTGCAATACCCGATCGTGACAGATCATGGGGCATAAGCTGTTTTTCAAACTGAACCAGGAGATCATAGTCAATATCCATTCGGACTCCATTGGCTGACAAGACTGACACTGAACCGGGCACCCTGCTGTCAAGTGGCTGAACCGGTTTGTTTTCAGATGCTCCGCTCAGTAATGACTTGGCGAAACCGGTGCTTTGTGATAAAGAAGAAACTTAATATCCTGACAGTCAAAATGTCAAATCATTCTTCAGGATTGCGCAACAACCAGGTCCAGCCTCATCCGCATTCCTTCATGACCTTCTATGAATAAGCGATTTACCATTGCCGTCATCAGCCTGATTTTCTGTCTAAATTTCCTGTCTGGATGCAGACCCGCTTTAAAGCAGACGCCGCCACCGCAAATCAAGGATGGGGTGTTGGATCTCAGGAACTGGAACCTGGATGAGGATGGATCGGTGGAACTTTCAGGATCCTGGCAATTCTACTGGAATCAGCTCCTGACCGAAATGGATGTCAGCGAAGCCGGCAGCCTGGAACAAACCGGCTTTTATCAGGTTCCCAGCACCTGGAACGGCTACCGAATCGATGGGAAAGAGCTGGGGGGGGATGGATTCGCCACGCTGGTTCTCGAAGTCCTGATCCAGCCCAGGGACACCCCTCTGGCATTCAAGATTCAGGACATGAATACGGCCTACAGCCTGTATGTGGATCATCAACTGGTTGCCAGCAACGGAATCGTGGGGATCAGCCGCGAAACCATGACCCCTGAATTCAGGCCATTGACGGCCAGCTTTTCGGTTTCCGGAGATCGATTCCGGATTATCCTGCAGGTTTCGAACTTCCACCACAGGCGAGGCGGCCCCTGGTCTGCCATTAAAATGGGCAGCGAAAAGAATATCGAGGCCCAGGCCATGGAAAAACTGTTGTCGAACGGATTCCTCATCGGCAGCATTTTCATCATGGGACTGTATCACCTGTTCATGTTTGTCCTGCGCAGAAAAGAGTTTTCCTATCTCTATTTCGGGTTTTTCTGCAGTCTGATTGCCCTGCGCTCCCTGCTGGTCAGTGAACGGTATCTGCACGTTTTTTTCCCCGGTTTTAGCTGGGAATTTCTGCAGAAACTGGAGTACCTCTGCTTCTACCTGGCGGTGCCCGTATTCGCCATGTTCATTGCTTCCATCTTTCCGGACGATTTTAAGATCCGGTTACTGCGGTCGATCCAGCTGGTCAGCGTGCTGTTCAGCCTGGTGGTGGTTTTCGCCACTGCACGAACCTTTACCGCAACCGTCAACGCCTACCAGGTTTTTACCATTACCAGTGGTCTGTACCTCTTTTTTGTACTTTTCAAAGCCTATCGTCACCACCGGGAGGGAATTATCATCATTGTCGGTGGTTATCTGTTTCTGTTCATTACCATTATCAACGAGATCCTCTTTGTCAATGGTCTGATTCAGACAGGCTACACCATTCCCCTGGGCATGTTCGTGTTTATTTTTTCCCAGGCGTTCATGCTGTCCCAGCGGTATACCATGGCTTTCGCAGAGATTGAAAGCCAGAAGCGGAAATTGATCGGCACCAATATCGCTTATAAAGAGGAGATTGAGAACCGACAGATTTTGGAGAGAAAACTGCGCAAAAGTCTGCAGGATTTCCAGGACTCCCGTTTTGCCCTGATCCTGGGGCTGGCAAAGCTGGCCGAATACCGGGATGAGGATACCGGTTCTCACCTGGAGCGCATGCGGGAATATGTCAAGACCCTGGCCAAGGAACTGGCCCACAGCGAAAAATACAGGGACTACATCACGGACGAATATATCCTGGACATCTACCACTCATCCATCCTGCACGATATTGGCAAGGTCGGTATCAAGGACGCCATCCTGCTGAAACCGGGAAAACTGACCCAGGATGAATTCGACGTGATGAAGTGTCACAGCAGGATCGGCGGGGACGCCATCCTGGCGGTTGAAAACAAGATCCAGGTGCAGTCCTTTTTGAGCCTCGGAAGGCAGATAGCTTACCACCACCATGAGAAATGGAATGGCGCCGGTTATCCGGATGGATTGAAAGGTGATGAAATCCCGCTGTCCGCCCAGATTACCGCACTGGCTGATGTATATGATGCGTTGACCTCAGTCAGACCATACAAAAAAGCCTTCGCCCACGAAAAGGCGGCGGCGATCATCTTCGGGGACAGTGGCACCCACTTCGCCCCGGATGTTGTCGAAGCCTTCCGGGCTCAGGAAAAAATGTTCGACAAGATTCGAGCCTATCTGGGAGATTAAAGGGATGTTGAGAAAAAGAAAAATCAGAGGCACCATCGACAACAAGGTCCTGGACGGATATTTTCCCCCGACCTTCCCGGGTTACCTCATTGCCGAAGAGGTCAAAGCCCTGGTCGGGACATTGCGGATTTCAGTCGAGGAACTGATTGACAAATTGCTGCCCCTGGCAGCCACCCGGGCATTTGTGCCTGTTTCCGGGTTCAGGGTGGGGAGTATCTGTCGGGGAGAGAGCGGCAATTTCTATTTCGGAGCCAATATCGAATTCCCGGGGGAGAGCCTCAGCAGTGCCATTCATGCGGAACAGGCAGCCATCGCCAACGCCGCCTCTTTTGGTGAGACCAGTCTAAAAGCCGTGGCAGTCTCAACACCCCCGTGCGGCGGATGCCGGCAATTCATGGTTGAACTGAACGGGGCAGAAGACCTGAAGATCTATCTACCCGGTAAGGACCCCCACCCGCTGATTGACCTTTTGCCCTTCGGTTTCGGTCCTGGCGATCTCGGGAGCGACAACCGGCTGCTGAAACCCCAGGATCATCCTCTCCAGCTTGTCAAACAGACGGATGAGGAACTGGTGCTGAAAGCCCTGGATGCGGCTTCCAGGTCTTATGCCCCATACAGTGGCTGCTATTCAGCGGTTGCCCTGGAAACGAAACGGGGCTTTATCGTTACCGGATCCTATATGGAAAATGCCGCCTTCAACAACAGCCTGTTACCGTTGCAGTCGGCCATTGCGATCCTGGTGATGCGGGCCTACAGTTTTTCCGATATTCAACGAGCGCTACTGGTGCAGACCCGGGATGCCAGGATCGATCTGGCAGCAGCCACCCGCCAGACACTTCAATCCATCTCTCAAACGCCCCTGGAGATTGTCCTGGCCTCCGCTGTGCCGTCCTGAACCGGTTTCCCGATGCTCAGCAACAACGTGCTTGAAAAAGGGACCGTTTGTGTCTAGACTAAAGATGGAACAGGAGATTCAGAGTCAAGCAGCCCATAGAGGAGTCCCCCATGGTAAAAAAACCGTTGTCAGCGCTGTTGTTTATCTTGACCGTCTGGTTATTATCGAAAAGCGCGATCGCCGGAAATTTGAATAAAAAAGTTCTCTTGCACGACGACAACAGCGGCGCCATCCACGATGTGTGTCTTCACGACCAGATCCCGATCACCATCAAACAGATAGACCCCAATCTCTATTTTGTCGATGTCCAGAACCGGTATACGGGAAAGGTGAGGGCAGGAAGTTATGGCGAGGCTAGAAATATTGCCTGCAGCAAGAAGACCGATCTGATTCTGTATAATAATGATAAATAGGCCGTTTCAGCTGTTTTATCCTGAGGCGGTGGGGGGTATGCGCAGGGCTTTCTATTCGAGTGCTTTCAGAATCCCTTTTTTCTTCAATTCGTTATCCAGCTTGTCATATCCGTGCTGCCAGACATCGATGGGTTGACCGTCGATACGCGTCAGCTCCGAATTGATGCTCTTCAGGTAGTCCCTCAGTTTGTCCTTTAGAAAATAGTAGCTGTTTTTATCCAGCTTTCTTCCCCTATCCGTCATTGAGGCGTATCTGACGAGGGCTTTCGATGCCCATGCAATGTTGTTCCGCTGCACAAAGGGGTCAACATCGATGAATTTGAATATCAGGAAGGAGATACAATAGGCGATCACATTCAAGTTCTGACGGTTGGTCGTCTCAACTTTTTCGACCCGGTCCAGATCTCCCTGATCCGAATTATCCAGACTTTTCAGCAATCTGAGATGGTAGCTGATGATCTCCCGGAACTCCATCGAGATCGGATCGAATTTTACTTCTGATCCTGAGATATGTTGATTTTTTTCCATCGATTAATGTCGGTTTTCTTTTGCTGTTCGGTTAATGGAAATAAGCCTGGACATTCTGCTGAAACAGTATTTTGACCCTGAAGTGACATCATCGGGCCATCAAATCCGGTGTACTCCCTATTCTTTACCAGCTTGTTTTCGATCAATCAATAGTCCTGAATTCACTGTCCATCAAAAACAGCCCTGGATCCCTGCTATTGGACGATTTCATCACATGCCGGATCCTGCTGGCAGCGAGTCACTTCAAATAACTTACCGGACGCGTTTGAACCGCAACAAAAAGCTGTTGATCAGAATGATACAGAAAATAACAAGCAGCACGGTCAGCAGACTGACGGCAATTCCCAGCTTATAATCCCCACCACTCATGTGAAGATAGACATTGACGGGAATATTTTCCGTTTTCCCCGGGATACCACCGCCAACCATGAGGGTCGCACCAAACTCCCCCAGGCACCGCAGCCAGGTCAGGACAAGACCGGAACTGATTCCCGGCAGGGCGATCTTGAAGGTCGTATCGAAAAAAGAGACAAAGGGACGCGCCCCCAGCGTCATCGCGATGCGCTCATAAATTGGCGGGACCAGTGCGAATGCCGTTTTGGACGACTTGATGGTAAAGGGCACCGCCACGAAAAACTGCGCAATGACAGCGCCGGCCGTAGTGAAGATAAAGGGGTAGATCGCTTTGATCAGCGGCTGGTTGAAAAAGGTCAACAGCAGCACCCCGATAATCAGGGGGGGAACAACTATGGGAATATCGAAGAGCACATCCAGCAGTCTGGCCAGCCGTCCCTTGACACGAGCCAGATAAAAACCGGCGGGGACCCCGATGATGAAGGCAATCACCGTTGCCAGCAGCGATGTCTTGAGACTGAACAGGACTGCTGATAAGAATGAGGTTTCCACCAGCAATGCGGACAGGGCAGACAGATCGATGCTCAACACGCCCCCCGCAAAGACACCGAACAGAAAAATCAGAAACAGGAGTGCAATGATAAGCGAAAACCGGGATATTTTCATGGGGTTTTAACCAGCTGAAATCCGTGTTTGGCAAATATCCGGGTCTGTTGAAACAGGAAGGTTTCAAATCGCTCCAGAGACGCCTCACTTCCTGTAGAGAAGACCAGACGGATGAAATACGATCCAACGGGGCTGTTATACGATTCGGGAATCTCCACATAGTCCAGTCGATTTGCCCGGGCAACGGTATCAAAGATGATCCCGGCATCCACAACGTCGGCCCGCAGATAGTTAACGATCTGTGAGATATTGATCGCTTCCAGCTGGCTGTTTGCACGAATCCGGCCTGCCAGGGATCTTCCCATCCGCTCCTCGATCTGCAGGTAGGCCGCCCCTAGCGCCATGGTTTTCGCATTGCCGAGCGCCAGCCGGACCCCGGGGCGATATAGATCACTGAAAGCGCGGATTTTTAAATGGCCTGCCCGGGAAACCCCGAAAACCGGTTTCTGATAGAGGAGCAGACGCTGGCTTTGCACCAGCCCTTTGTCACTGGCTTTTATGAGAAAATCGTCGGAAGCAGGGGTATAGAAATCTCCCCGCCGAGCCAGTTCTATTTTACTTAAGAGCTGGCCGGACCCGCCCAGAATCAGCAGCACCCGGTCCCCACCCGCCTGCTGGTTGAACCGGGCGACGACTTCCCCGCCCGGCTTGGCCATGGACACCGCCAGATACCAGTAAATATCCCCGGCGGTTGCATCCGTCACTGGCAGAAGGATCACCATCGTTACCAGCAAGATGAAACGTTTCATAGCCCCCCGTCATCTCTGGAATTGCATACAACGATGGATTCCTCTTTTAAAAAAACCCGCAATGTCATACCGGGTTTCAGCTTGAGTCTGTCAAACACATGCACCGGAATGTTAATCTGCATCTCCAGCCCGGAACCCGTTAACAGCTGGATTTTAATGTACCGGCCGTGATGGTAGACATGGCGGATCTCTCCATCAATGCCGTTGGTCCTTTTTTTCCCGTCTACCGGCCGGTTTTCACGGAGGATCATGATATGTTCGGGACGAATGCACAGATAGGGGTTTTTCCCTTTAAAAACACCCCCGCAAAAAAATGTATCCCCACTCTGAATGGTCGCCGTACCTTCCTCTATTTTCTGTATCGGATAGATGTTGGTAAAGCCCAGCAACCTTGCTGCCTCAACAAACCGGGGATGCTGGTACAGCCCATCCCGCTCACCTGCTTCAACAACCGCTCCCTGATCCACCAGAACCAGGTGCTGGCCAAAAACAAACGCCTCATCCAGATCATGGGTCACCAGCAGGGTGACGATATCCAGCTCATCCACCATATCCATCACCATATTGCGCAATGTCTCGCGGATGGCACTGTCAAGCGCACTGAACGGCTCATCCAGCAGCAGGATATCCGGCCGGATGATCAAACTGCGAGCCAGTGCCACTCTCTGCTGCTGCCCCCCGGACAGGGATCCGGGGTCCCTTTCCAGCAGATCCCCGATCTCAAGGCGGCTGATCAACGTATCAAACCAGCTTTTGTCCAGGACTTTTTTTTGGAACCTGACCCCGTAAAGGATATTGCTTCTGACGGTCAGATTGGGGAAAAGGGTATACTCCTGGGGCAGGTAGCCGATTCTGCGCTGATAAATGGGAATATCAATCCCGTTTTCAGAATCAAACAGCATGCGGGAATTGACACTGATTTTTCCCCGATCCGGATTGTAAAACCCCGCGATCATTTTGAGCAGCACCGATTTCCCGGCACCGGATGCCCCAAACAGCACAATTCGATTGCTCGCCGCCGAAAAGGAGAGTGCGAGCCTGCTGTCGTCAAAGGATTTGATCGTCTCAATCTGAATCATAGGGTGAATCACTGTCGAGGGTAGCGGAGAGAACCGGCTGTGCGAAAAACGGCACTGCGATTTTATGGTATCCGGTAAACGAATGGCTGTCAAAGCAAACACGCCGTTACCGTCGCTGGTACTGCATCCAGCAGCAGGCTCTCCTGGGTGCACCAAATATGTGTGGATACCTGTCAGCGGAAAGCGGTTGTTTGTTCAGAAAACCTTGGAAGCCAGGGATGGATTCCAGGAGCTCCAAGGATGGATGCATGCGTTTTTCTGAATAAATAACCTCTTGAAGCGGTTATGATCACAATCCTACATGTTTTTGGTGCACCCGCTCACCTTTGAGCATTGACTTTCAGGGCCAATTCGGAAAAGATAGAACTCTTACATGTGTCTCCCCCCAATCCCCAGAGTAAGGATTTCGAATTGGTTATTAACAGTGTTTTCCCCGTTTTCGCCCTGCTTGGCATCGGTATCATCCTGCGCAGATACGATCTGACCGGCGATGTCTTCCTGAAAACAGCCGACCGGCTGGTCTACTTCATCTTCTTTCCGGCCCTGTTATTCTGGAAAATCGGCAGCGCCAGCTCGACCGGCGAAATGGATCTCACCTACTGCCTGGTGGTCCTGATTGTCATTGTGCTGATTTTTGTCCTGAGTCTGATTCTCATTCGCGTTTTTCACATTTCCAATTTCGGTGCCGGTACTTTCTCCCAGAGCGCTTACCGGTTCAACACCTACATCGGGATGGCCATCGTTATCAACGCTTTTGGTGCGGAGGGGGTGCGGTATTTCGGGATCATGATCAGTATCGCGATCCCCATCATTAATGTGGCGGCAGTCTCGACCCTGATCTGGTATTCCGGTCGACGGATCGACGCGAAGCATACATTCCTGATGATGAGCCGGGCCGTGATCTCCAATCCCCTGATTCTCTCCTGTGTTGCGGGAATTCTCTATGCCCGGGGCGTCGGATCCTTTCCGAATTTTCTGGTCAACACCTTTCAATTGATGACCTCTGTCACACTCCCGCTGGCTTTGCTGTCTATCGGGGGCACACTGACCTTTCGGGGTCTCAAAGGCTATTTTAATGTGTCTGTGATCGCAGCCGTCTGCAAACTGATCCTGATGCCGCTAATAGGCTATTTCCTGCTGCAGGCCTTTGGCGTGACCGGTATTCCCTTCAAGATCAGCATGATCTTTTTCGCACTGCCCACCGCCACCTCCATCTACATTCTGTCATCCCAACTGAACAGCGATACGGAAATGGCTTCGGCCACCATCCTGATTTCCACCATCCTCTCATTTTTCTCACTGACCATCGTCCTTTTGATTTAGACTTTTCCAAAACGAGCACGTCTGCCAACCGGATTTTTCAGAACAGCGGGTACTTTCGCTGCAAGTCATCCTGTCCCTGTCTTCACAGAACCCCAGCCGTCCGGAATCTGATACCATCTGCTGATGGGGTCCACTGGAAGGATATTGTCACTTTTTAGTGTCTATTCAGCTATTCAGGTTCAGCTATAGAAGCTAAGACCGGTATGTGATTGAACTCATTCTCGACGGCCATCCATGGCCGTCTTCCGAGGGCGGTCGTTCGCATCGCCTTCATGGCGATGCTTAACCACTCCCAATCCGTTCAATTACATACAGGTCTCAGCTTCTCCTTAGATAAAGTTCTGAATAGTTGCGCATTTTTTTATTTTTTACGATCAGCTGGTCAGGACTTTACCCGATAGAGAGCCCTCGGAGCAGTCCGGTTCGGGTGATATCAAAAAGAGACCAATTATTTTCCTTGACTTATTTTGATTGTTAATTTAGTTTTTGTTCAGAAAAAATCATTTATAAAATACCTGTCTTAGGGTTTAAACGTCCCGAACCGGATCCATTAAAATTTATATATCATTGTTATATAAATTTTAATGGAGTTCCATTCAGTCTAAATCCCCTGCTTCAGGTTCGTGACGTATTTTGATTTCCTGTCGCAGGGTGTTTCATCGTTTTTACCCTGTTATCGATTCATCTCTCCCCGGTCAACCCCGGGGGAAACAAGGACCGTAAAAGGAGGCATCATGGGCAGACTCTTTTCTGAATATTCGAATTTCGATGGGCTGGGATTGGCAGAACTGGTCAGAAAAGGCGAGGTTACTCCGAGGGAACTGGCGGATACGGCGCTGGACGCCCTTGAACGGCTCAATCCCAAACTCAATGCGATTACCTACATGATGAGCGACTATGCGGACAGGATAATCAGCAAGGGGATCCCCCAGGGTCCCTTTACCGGTGTTCCGTTTCTGGTCAAAGACCTGATCAGCAGTATTGCGGGCTATCCGACCAACTGCGGCAGCCGCCTGTATCAGGGGTGGACACGGGATTTCAACAGCGAGATCATCAACCGCTTCAATCGGGCCGGGCTGGTCACTCTCGGCCGGACCAACACACCCGAAAACGGGATCAGTGCGACCTGTGAACCGGTTGCCAACGGACCCAGCCACAATCCCTGGAAACTCGACCATATCACCGGCGGTTCCAGCGGTGGTTCGGCCGCAGCGGTGGCTGCCGGCATCGTCCCGCTGGCACATGGCGGGGACGGGGGAGGATCGATCCGCATGCCGTCCGCCTGCTGCGGCACCTTCGGTATGAAACCCACCCGGGGTAGAAACCCCATGGGACCAGACAATCATGAATTGTGGCACGGAATGATCGTGGAGGGTGTCATTACCCGAACGGTGAGGGACAGCGCCGCGATCCTGGACTGCACCGCCGGACCGGATATTGGGGCCCCATACTGGGCGCAGCCCCCTGAGCGGCCCTTTCTCGATGAGGTCGGCCGAGACCCCGGTCGATTGCGGGTGGCTTTTTCGGCTGAGGCGCCCGGAGGGGAGCCTGTCGATGAAGAATGCAAAAAGGCGGTGGCAGATGCGGCGAAACTGATGGAGGATCTGGGTCATCAGGTTGAAGCAGCAGCTCCCGTCTGGGATGTGGCAGCCTGGGGAGAGGCCTTCATGGCCATCCTGATGAGCAACGAATGCATGTTTCTGCAGGATGGAGCGGCCATGTTCAACCGCACGCCCGGTCGTGATAATCTGGAGAGTGTCAACCTCTTCCTGCTGGAACAGGGCAAAGAGATCAAGGCGGTCGATCTGCTGCGGTCGCTGGTGGTGAAAAACCGGGTCACCCGCCAGATCGCCGGATTCTTTGAGACCTATGATATCTTTATTTCACCGGTATTGGCCGGGCCGCCGCTTAAAATCGGGGTTTTATCCACCGACCTGGACGATATCGGGGAGATGATGGGACGGCTGTTATCTTACATGCCCTTTACATCCATGTTCAATGTCACCGGTCAGCCCGCCATGTCCGTGCCTTTATACTGGACACCGGACGGACTGCCCGTCGGGGTGCAGTTTGCAGCGAAGTACGCCAACGAATCCCTGCTCTACCAGCTCGCAGGTCAGCTGGAAAAGGCCAGGCCCTGGATCAACAAACGGCCGCCGCTTTATGCCTGAAGAACTTTCTATTCATTTTCAATCACAACAACATGAAAAAAGGAGAGCTCAAAATGAGACTGATACATACCGTTGTCACACTCATTGTCGGTTTTGCACTGGTTCTGTTTGCCGGTTCAAGCATTCAGGCAGCTGAGACGATCAAAATCGGCATCCCGGTTCCCCTCACCGGTCCCTTTGCCAGTGTGGGTGATACGGCTGACAAGGCTTTGAAGCTGGCCATCGCGGAGTATAACGCCAAGGGCGGACTGCTGGGGAGACAGCTGGAGGGCATCGTCATGGATACCCAGGACGGTCGACCCGAAGTGGTCAAGGCGGTTTTTGAACGGCTGGTGAACAGCAAGGTCGATGTGCTGATGACCAGTTATTGTGCCCTTTCACCCATCGATGTGCAGACCATGGCAAAGTACGATGTTCCCTATTTTTCCGGGATTGCCTATCATGTGATCGCCGACGCCATTGAAAAGGGGATGCCTGACACCCGCAACGTTTTTCATGTCAGCTGGTCCCAGATGGCGTATGCCGATTCCTTTCGGGAAGTGCTGCCGACCATACCTGCCAAAATGGGCTGGCGACCGCCCAACAATAAGATGGCAGTCATCCGTGTGGAATTTCCATACAATACGGCTCCTTCAGACGAAGTGATCAAGATGGCCCAGAAGGACGGCTATGAGGTTGTGATCAATGAATTCACCCAGTTCGGCAAAGTGGACTGGAATGACATCATGACCAAGCTGGACCGAGAAAGACCCGCTTACGTCTCTCTCTGGCTGCTTCTGGCGACCGATTCAGCCCTTTTCCAGAAAGCCTTTGTCCAGCGCTTCGGCAAGAAGGGATATGACGGTATTGTTGTCTATCAGTATACCCCCAGCACCCCTGAATACATGGCCTTGACCAAGGAAGCAGCGGAAGGTGTTATCTGGATGGGGGGATCCATGAAAGTCAATGAACCCGCAGTGGCCAGTTATCTGAACCGCTGGAAAGCCAAGTACGGGGCCTACCCCACCGACAACTATGCCACCCATGTCAGGCAGATTTTTGACATGTGGGCCGAGGCAGTAACAGCAACAGGCTGTTCGAACTGTTATAACCGGGTGGTCAACTATGTCCTGCAGCATCCCCACAAGGGACTGCATACCAATTTTGTATTCAATCCCCGCAACAACACGACCCTCTATGGTGATGGGTTTTACCCCGTGGAGTGGAGCCAGATCCGGGGCGGGAAGCATATCCATGTTTATCCTGAAAACAAGTACAAGGAGGGAGATTTTATCAAACCGCCCTGGATGAAATAGGCATCAACCGCAAATCAGACATGATAACAGCGAACAACAGGTCGGTTGACCGTATCGGGGAAGCCCCATGATCCTGCAAACCGTGCGTCTGTCCAAGAACTTTGCCGGTTTGGTGGCCCTCTCAAACGTGGACCTGACCGTGGCACAGGGAGAGATTTTCGGCATTGCCGGACCGAATGGTGCGGGGAAGTCGACCCTGTTCAATGTGATTGCCGGAACCTTTCCGCCATCGACGGGGGAGATTTTTTTTGCCGGTCACAATATCACCCGCCTCAAGTCCCACCAGATATGTCATCTCGGGCTGGGGCGGACGTTTCAGATTCCGGCGACATTTCCGACGCTGAGCGTCTATGACAATCTCAGGGTCGGGGCTGTTTTCGGTTCCGGTTCAGTTCGCGGACTTACCAATCACCGTGCGGTAGCCGAGCAGATCAGAAAAACCCTGTCGTTTCTGGACCTGACTGCCTGCCAGGACCAGCCGGCGACCAACCTGGATATTTACAGCATGAAACTGGTGATGCTGGGCAGTATTCTCTGTACCGACTGCCAGGTTATTATGCTGGACGAACCGCTGGCCGGGCTTTCCATTCTGGAAATCAGGTCTTTTCTGGATCTCATCCGCAGGATCAATCAGGAGATGGGAATCACCGTCATCATCATTGAGCACCTGTTGGATATGCTGATCGAGATCTCCCAGCGGATGATGATCCTGCACAACGGAAAAATCATTTTCCTCGGAGAACCGGAAGCGGTCAGGGAAACTGAGGAGGTCATCAACGTCTATCTGGGAACGGAAGAATAACCATGGCTAAACAACCGGACAGGACCGATCCGATTCTGGAGGTCAGCGACCTTGACTGTTTCTACGGTGATCTGCAGGTGATCCGCCAGGTCTGTTTCAAGGTGCTGGATGGCGACGTGGTGGCCCTTTTCGGGCCCAATGGCCATGGAAAATCCACCCTCCTGAAAACGATCGGTGGCATCCATCCCACGGCCAATGGATCCGTACGCTTTCGGGGACAGGATATTACCCAGGCCCCCGTGGAACAGCGTGTCGAGATGGGTCTGGTCTATATTCCGGAAGACAAGAACCTCTTCCTGGACATGAGCGTGCTGGAAAACCTGTGCATGGGTGCTTTCAACAAAAGGGCCCGCAAACATCTCGCTACCGGTCTGCAATTTGTTTTTTCCCTTTTCCCAAGACTGGCCGAGCGAAAAAGCCAATCCGCCATGACCCTGAGCGGTGGAGAAGCCCGCATGCTGGCCATCGGACGGGGTATGATGAGCCGGGCGGCCCTGCTGATGATCGATGAACCCTCCATTGGGCTCTCCCCATTGCTGAAGAAAACCGTTTTCGAGGCCATCCGGCAGATTCACAGCAACTCGGAGGCCAGCATCCTGGTCGTGGAGCAGGAAGTGGACTACCCACTTAAACTGGCAAAGCGGATCTATCTGCTCAGCAAGGGACGGATCGTGCTTGAAAAACAGGCGGGTGAAATTAACAAGGCGCAGATTGAAAAAGCATATTTTTAAGCAGTATATCCAGAAAGGGACAGGCTGTCTGAAAGCAATCCTATTGAACCGTACAAGCCGGAACTGATATGTCATCCTATTTTGTCATTGATCTGGTCAACACCCTCCTCAGCGGCCTGCTGATCGGCTCGCTGTATGCGATCATGGCCCTGGGACTGACAATTATCCAGGGAGTGGTTCGAATTTTTAATTTTGCCCATGGCGGGATGTCCATCCTGGGGGGGTATCTGACGTTCATGTTTCTGTCCGGCGCCGGTTTCAACCTGATTGTGTCCATGATCCTGAGCTGTCTGCTGATGTTTGTTTTCGGATTGATTCTCTATCGGGGAGCCATTGTCTTCCTGGTCAAAAAACCCAACTGGGAGATCGCCAGTGTTATTTTTCTGCTGGGGCTGGGGATCCTGATGGAAAACCTGATCCTGCAGGTTTTTGGCGCCCGGGTCAAAGAAATCCCTGTTTTTTTCGAGGATGCGTTTGAGTTTGGATTTGTCCGGATCAATCACCACGACGTGGTGTTGATTGTTTTTGTGATGGTATTTGTGCTGGGGTTGAACCTCTTTTTCAGCCGCACCTGGCTTGGCCGTTCGATCCGGGCAGTTGCACAGGACATCCAAGGCGCCCGGGTGGTCGGTGTCAACGCCAACCGCACCCTCGGCTTCGCATTCGGACTGGCATCCGCCGTGACGGGTCTGGCCGGTATCCTGCTGGCCTCCAAATACTACTTAACACCCCAGGTCGGATGGGAATGGATGTTCAAAGGGTTCATCATTGTCGTCTTCGGCGGCCTGGGCACCATCACCGGTGCCATTTTCGCCGGGCTGGTCATGGGGCTGGTGGAGGCTCTGATCACTTTTTACGGCAGCCAATCCTGGGTCTGGCCGGCCTGGTTCGTGATCTTTCTGGTCATTCTCCTGGTAAAACCGGAAGGCCTTTTTGGCAGAAAGAGCGCATCTTATTGAACCGTGCAGGCTGGGAGACCGCTTCATGCAAGCTTTATGGAACTGGAAAAAAATGACCGTCCTGGGAGGGCTGATCATCATTGCGCTGATGCCTGTTTTTACCCGCTCACCCTATATCAGACACCTGTTCAGTGTTTTTTTTATCTGGGCGATCGTGGTTTCCAACTGGAACCTGATCATGGGGTACGCCGGTATCTGGTCCATGGCCAATGTTGCCTTTCTGGTCATCGGCTGCTATTCCTCCGCCCTGCTTTCGATGCACAGCGGACTGCCACCGGCGATCTGCATCCTGCTGAGCGGACTGATTACCATGCTGATTGCGACCCTGTTTATCGGGCTGCCTTCCCTGCGTCTGCGGGGGATTTATATTGCATTGCTATCCATGATTTTCGCCAATATGCTGCCGGATATCCTGAAGATTTTTCGATACAGCACCGGCGGTTCCATGGGACTTCCGGAGGTTCCGCCTCTTTACGAGGGGATTACCACCCTGCAGTCATACTATATTAATTTTGCGGCTTTTATTGTTTTGCTGCTGCTGGTTTACGCGATCATCCACTCCAGAAGTGGTCTCGCTTTCATGGCGCTCCGGGATGCCCACGAGATGGCAACGGCACTGGGCATCAGTGAATACCGGGAAAAGCTCAAGGTGTTCGCCCTCAGCTCGTTCAGTACCGGAATTGCGGGGGGGCTCTATGTGCATTATACCGGCATCGCTTCACCGGACCTGCTCTATATCAGCACCTTTCTCATGGCCATCGCCATGATGGTGGTGGGTGGCATGGGGCGTTTTCCTGGGGGTGTGCTCGGGGCAGCCCTGTTTGTTTTCGGTGGCGAATGGCTGCGCATGTTCGGTCTGGTGCGGCTGACCATCATGGGGGGCCTGATCTGTATTTTTATCCTGTTTTTCCCAGGGGGTATCATGGAACTCGTGGAACGCCTGGATACCCGAATCATCCAGTGGCGAAGCAAGGGCCTGGCTCCGCCAGTTGTCGAATAACAAGACAGGATCCACCCAGCACTGAACCGTCAGTCACTATCGACCTTATTTCGATGAACGCAGAAAAACGTCATAACGCCATTCAGCAGCTCCTGAAAAAACACATCTCACTGAGTGTTCCGGACCTGCAGGCGCATCTCGGGGTGTCCATCGCCACCATCCGTCGGGATCTGATCGCCCTGGAAAAAGCCGATATTATCCGGCGCACCCATGGGGGCGCCGTCATTCGCAAGCGCAGACTCCTGGAAGAGACCTATCGGGAACGGGAAACCAAACTGGTCCGGGAGAAACAGCTGATTGCAGAAAAGGCGGTAGAGTTTATCAGGGAAGGGGACCGGATCTTTCTCAACGATGGCACCACCAACAACCGGATTGCAGCCCTGCTGGCCCGCAAGGATTTCCCCCATCGCCTGATCATCATGACCAACAGTATCCGGGCAGCGGATATTCTGCTCTCAAATCGCCGGCTGGAGGTGCTCTTTATCGGTGGATTGATCAACGAGTTTTCATATGCCTGCGCAGGTCCGATCACAGAGCTGGTCCTGGACCATCTGAAAGCTGACAAGGCCATTGTTGGCGCCGACGGATTTGACCCCCGGGACGGCATCAGCATCGAACGGATGCCGGAAGCCTCGGTGACCCGTAAAATGATATCCCTCGCCGACCAGACCATTGTGGTCGGGGACAGCAGTAAGATGAACAGCCGGGCCTTCATGCGGGTATCCACCTGGCGTGACGTGGATGTGTTTATCACGGACCATATTGATCCAGAGGATCGTAAAATTATCGAGGGGTTCAATGTTCACATCTCCGAACCTGTTCAAGGACACCTTATTAAAAAGACCGGGGAGCTGACGTGACAAAGCGCTATATCCTGGCCCTCGACCAGGGCACCAGCAGCAGCAAGGGGATTCTTCTGAATTCCCAGGCGCAGGTGATTGCAGTGTCTGACAACTTTCCCATACCGGTTCACGCCCCTCACATCGGCTGGGTGGCATATAACCCCCATGATATGCTGGACAGCCTGGTCAAAGCCGGGCGGGATGTGATCCAGAAAGCCGGTGTTTCTCCTTCAGAAGTTGCCATGATCGGGCTGGCCAACCAGGGTGAAACCGTCATCGGGTTTGACCGGGAAACCGGCGAACCCCTCGGTTTTGCCATCTCCTGGCAGGACCGGCGAACCCAGGCAATCATCCAGCGATGGCAGGATCAGGGTCTGGCTTTAGAAATCACTGCCAGAACCGGGTTAAAACTCGATCCCTATTTCTCTGCAGCCAAGATGCGCTGGATTCTGGAAAACGAACCGGCAGCAGCCCCCCTGCTGGAACAGGGAAGACTCTGCCTCGCAACCAGTGACACCTGGCTGATCGGTCAATTGACCGCGCAGAAATGCCTGCTGACGGATATCGCCACGGCATCCCGCACCATGTTGCTCAACCTGGAAACCCTGGACTGGGATCCGACCCTGCTGGAAAAACTGGAAATCCCCCGGGCTGTATTACCGGACCTGGTCGGAAATGCGACCTGTGTCGGAATGGTGGACGCCCGGTGGTTCGAAGCAGCGATACCCCTGGGAGGTCTCTGTGTCGATCAGCAGGCAGCCCTGTTTGGACAGCACTGTTTCCAGGAGGGGGAGGCCAAACTGACCTTTGGCACCGGCTGTTTCATGCTGGCCAACATCGGATCCGACCCCGCCAGACGATCTCCCGACCTGCTGACATCGGTCGGATGGCAGACGGATGGTGTGACTCGATATGTATTGGATGGCGGGATCTACACTGCCGGCGCCGTGGTGGACTGGATGGTTGACAGGATGCAACTGGTAGACAGCGCCGCAGCCATTGACGACATGCTGGCAGAACCGGCCGCCATACCGGAGCTGTTTTTCATCCCGGCACTCTCCGGGCTGGCAGCACCCTACTGGAAACCGGATATGAAGGGGACCTGGCATGGTCTGACCCTGGCCCACGATCGCGCCAGTCTGGTCAAATCCGCCATGGAGGCCATCGGTTTCAGGGTCAAGGATATTTTCGAATTGATGGCGACATCCGGATTGAAGCGCGACCATCTCAAGGTCGATGGCGGTCTGACCCGGAACCGGTTTCTCATGCAACTGCAGGCGAACCTGCTGGGGGTTCCCATCCATGTCATGGAGATCACGGAAGCCACTGCCCTGGGTGTTGGACTCATGTCCGGCCTGGCGGCCGGTCTTTTTTCATCCAAAACGGGATTTCCCGAAAATCCGCCGCCGCAGATCGTCTATCGGCCGGACAAGCAGGAAACGCAGCTCTATCTGCAACGGTACCAGCGATGGTGCAGCATTGTTCAAGAGGTAATAGCGTGGCCAAAGCGTGGCATTCCCGGATCCATATGAAAGGACAGGTTTTGTACAACTGGCCCAGAGGCTGGTGTGAAGAGAGACTGCGACTTTCAGAAAACACCGGCGTACAGGATGTTCTCTTTGACGTGGCAATTATCGGCGCCGGGATTGTCGGGTGTGCGCTGGCTTACCACCTCTCCCGGTTCCGGCTGAAGATACTGTGGCTGGACAAAAACCATGATGTGGGCGAAGGAACCAGCAAAGCCAACAGTGCCATTATCCATACCGGTTTCGATGCCACCCCCGGATCCCTGGAATCCGAACTGGTCACCAAAGCCTCCCGGGAGTGGCCGGAGGTTGCCCGACGCTTACAGGTGCCCCTGCAGCAGACCTCGGCCATGGTTCTGGCCCTGACAGAAGAGGAAAAGGCATTGCTGCCGGAATTACTGAAAAAGTCCATCCAGAACGGGGTCGAAGATGTATGGCTGATTACCGGGGATGAGGCCAGGGCACTGGAACCCAATATCTCCAAAGCGGTCAAAGGGGCTCTCCTGGTTGAGCGGGAAAGTATCATTGATCCTTTTACAGCCTGTAGCGCCTTTGCCGAAGTGGCGGTGATCAATGGGGTTAACCTGGTTCTGGGTCTCCCGGTGGAGTCCCTGTCAGAAACAGCCACAGGCGTTAAAACGGTGAACTGCGGCAGTGGCAGACAGTTCAAAGCCAGGACCGTTGTTAATGCAGCCGGACTCGGCAGTACGATACTTGGAACCAGCTATGGGGCCAGACCCCTTGATATTAACCCGCGACGGGGCCAATTCCTCGTCTATGACAAAACGGCTTCCAGTGCCGTTTCCAGGATCCTGTTACCCGTACCCAATCCCAAAACCAAGGGGATCCTGATTGCACCGACCATTTTCGGAAATATCATTGCCGGACCGACAGCAGAGGATCTGCCGTTCGATCCTGCCAGCACCCCGGAAACCACACCCGAGGGACTGGACCTGATCCGGTCCGGGGCTGCCCGTCTCTACCCTGGAATCGTCGGAGAACCGGCCATCAGCGCTTATGCCGGATTGCGCTGTCACTGCCGGCAGGGACAGTACCAGATCACGTTTAACGACGGATTGAATGGTGTCGTAACCCTGACGGGGATCCGCTCCACCGGCCTGACTGTTTCGATCGCACTGGCTGAATTCATTCACCGCGGGCTGGAACGTGAGTGCGGCCTGGAATGCCAGCCAGCCGCAGATGCTGTTGATGGCCGTCATGAAGATGCCGGTCCGGGCTGGGTGTTGCACCGGCCCTTTGAAAACGAAGTCAGGCTGCACCAGAATCCGGATTATGCCCACATGATCTGCTATTGCGAACAGATTTCCAGGCAGGAGCTGATCGACGCCATCCATTCGCCCTTGTCTCCGCGAACGATTGACGCCCTGCGGCGACGCACCCGGTCTGCCAGTGGACGCTGCCAGGGATTCAACTGTCTCATCCAGATTGCCGAGCTCATCAGCGAGTGCACCGGAACAGCGCTGAATCACATTACCCGGAAGGGACCCGGCAGCGAAATCATCATGGGCTCGACCCGCAGGCAGGCAGGCATATGAACGTCATCCAAAAACAGATCGTGATTATCGGGGCAGGACCGTCAGGTGCAGGTGCAGCATTGCGACTCAGCCGGGCGGGATACCGGGATATTCTCATCCTGGACCGTTTCGACCGGATCGGGGGCATCGCCGGGAAATACTGCCATCTGGGAAGACCGACCTTTGTGAGATGGTCAACGGGACGTATTCTCCATGGACCGGAATACGCCGATCGGCTGGCCCGGAAACTGACCCGGGCAGGAATTGAAACCCGTCTTGAAACAACGGTGCTCCGCTTTTTACCGGAAGAAAAAGAGCTACAGGTGGTTTCCGCCCGTGAGGGGGCGTATCGTGTCAGGGCGGATACCGTCCTGTTTGCCTGTGGTGCCCGGGAAAGGACCCGTGTGGAAAGAGGCTGGATCTTCGGCCAGCGACCGGCCCGGGTTTATCATACGCTGCATCTGCTGGAACTGATGTCCCACTCAACTGAGATCCCCCCCGCCCGTTTCCACCTGCTGGGCTCAGAAGAGATCGCCTACTCCCTGGCGGAAAAACTGGGGCACGTCAACGGCGCGCCCCTGTTGATCGATCATGAAGAATCACCTGGCTGCTCCCTATTCAGCCGGCTCTACTTCTTCAGAAAAGGTCAGCCGCGGCGAATCCCTGCGGTCCGGGAGATCCGGATTCAAGGTCAACAGGGTATGGAAGGCATTGTGCTGAAAAACGCCAGTTCGGAATCGATTCCGGCGGACAACCTCATCCTGACCGGGAACCTCATCCCCAACACAGAGCTGCTCGCCACAGCCAGCATCCCTTTCTCAGCGGAAACCAGGCAGATTCTCCCGGAAGCCTTGAAAAAGCTCCAGGGCCAGGGCATTTTCATCACCGGTAATATGCAGGGAAGCACATCCGGTGGGGAGCGCGCCTATCTGAGCGGTTTTATGACTGCCGCCCGGATCATGAACTACCTGAAATCGAACAGGGAGCCCGGACAATCAGTCGATCTTGATCAGGGATGAGTCATCTTTGCTGAAGGGCGGTCTGGTAAATTTCCGGAAAAATCGATCCACCCCCCGATACCGGCGGCAAAGGAGGTCCGTCCCCTTATAGAGACCGACAACGGCAAGCATGACGATCCCAAACAGCTTGAGACGCTCGGTAAATCCCATGACATTGTCCCCTGTCGCGAACAGCAGCACCAGACCCAGGACCGCCAGCATGACGATCAGCGGTTCGAGTTTGATCTCATCAAAATACGGAATGATGGTCATGGAGCGGTCTTCATTTATGCTGAATTTGCAGAGACACTGCACACAACGATAGGTTCCCGGCTCTGGACGGGGATACGCCTTTTCACAATCGGGACACTTGATACTGTTTGCCGTATTTTGATCCATCTCTGTAGTCACGAAAGATACCTCACTCTGACTGTTCACATCGGATTATAGAATCCGGGCCCAAAAAACCCGGTTTTCTGTGTTAAATAAGATCCGTGTATTGAAAGCACAAATTAAGATCCGTGTATTGAAAGCACAAATTCGCGGTTCAGTAAACGGCTGGACAACCCATTTTGACACCCAGTTTTTTGAAAATGTGACCTGAAATGCCGATTCGGTGAGTACAAATTCTTCAGGCATGAACGCCCCCCCCGGCAATCCTGCTGAATAACAGCTGAAAAATCTCCTGACCCGGAAAATCCTTTGGAAAATGGGTACCTTCAATTACGGTCCCCCCAGGTATTCGAAAAGGGGCAATTGTCGACCTCCGATAAAAAATATTCCTGTAGCATGCATCCCGGTATCCTCAGCTGTGTGAATCACCGGTATGGATTGCTTCAGCAGATTATATAACAGGCTGAAGACGTTGGCTATAGCCTTATGATGCCTCATCAAGGTGGCGCTGGTAAGAACCCGGTTGACGTACCGAGTCTGGGATGGGTTCTACCGCCTGTTTTCCCTCTTCATATGAATCAGTTCCGCTTCGCTTCCTCTGCGGTAGATCAGCAATCCAGTAGCCTGTTGGACTACCCTACAGATTTGTTACAATGCCTATCAACATGGATAGATATTATGCCGGTTAGCGCTCTTTCTGAAAGTATCTTTCCAGACAGCCTGCTCCCAGCGAGCATGAATAGGTCAGGCAAAAGTACATAACGGTAATTGTAATCCAGGTCTCAAAAGTGAGATAGGTGGCAGACATCAGCTCCATTCCCTGAAATGTCAACTCTTGTATCGAAATCACAGAAACAATGGCCGAATCTTTAATTGTAGAAATAATCTGTCCAGCCAATGCGGGAAGCATGATGCGAAACGACTGCGGCAGAATCACATCTTGATATTTGGACCAGACGGTCAAACCCAGTGCGTCAGCCGCCTCCCACTGGCCCCTGGGGACAGCTTCCAGCCCGGCCCTGATTATTTCGGTCATGTAAGCGCCTTCAAAAAGCGCCAGTGTTAATACTGCCGATAGAAATTCGGGAAACCGCTCCTCCGTTGCAAATAGGATCGACAGCACATACCGGGTATTTTCAGATCGGGATGCTAAGAAATCCTCTATTTTCAGCATGGCCATGAGCTGGTTGCCAAAAAAAAAGTAAAAAATAAAAACCAAGACCAGTGGCGGTGTGTTGCGGACCAGTTCGACATAAGATCGGGCAAGCAGCCTGAAATAGAGTCCGCCGGATCGGATAACGACAGCTGCGACAGTTCCCAGCAAAATCGCCATCAAAGAGGACCAGATTGTGAGGCGAATGGTGGTTAGAAAACCCGTTACAAGCAGGTTGGGAACCCAGCTGTCTGTCAGGGTATCAAACCGGAAAAAGTACTGGGGAATTACCGCCCAATTCCATTGATAATGAAACGTTATGAAAACGGTCTCGACCAAATAGATTCCAACGCCAAACAGCAGCAGAATTAAGACCAGATCCAGTCGGTTCAATCGGAATGACTTTTTTCTCAATTAACATCCTGTTATTGTAATTTGCTTTCCCAGTCCCGGGTTTCAAACCAGTAACGCTTGGTTTCAGCCAGCCAGCCCTGACTTTCCTTAACACGTATCCAGCTGTTGAAGAAGTTTACCAGGTCATAATCCCCTTTTCGCAAAGCAAACGCGATCGGTTCGCGGGTAAAAGTCCCGGCAACAGGCGTAAACAGATTTTCTGCATACTTGATTGCCTGAAATGCCGGCAGCGGTGCCGACGCCACTACCGCGTGAACCCTGCCGGAAAGTAGTTCCTGTATGGCCTGTGATTCATCATCAAACAGCTTCAACGTTGCCTTGGACATAAACTTTTTGACAGCCGCCGCCGCCGTGGTACCAATCCTGGCGGCTATCAAAACTGAAGGTTTGTTGAAATCCGACAAACTCTTATATCCTCGGGCCTTTTCTTTATGGGCAACGATCGACATCCCGGTATAGTCATAGGGAATGGAAAAATTGACCTTGAGATTTCGGCCCGGTTGAATGCCCATACCACCAATGATGACATCAAATTTGCCAGTCAGAAGTGCTGGAATAATGCCGGACCATTTGGTGGGAACAAATTCGACCTCGACGCCCAGATCCTCCGCCAACTGCCTGGCAACATCGATTTCAAACCCGATCAGCTTTCCCTCCTTATCCTTCATTGCCCAGGGGACAAAGGTCGACATCCCGACCTTCAAGGTGCCCCGCCTGACAATTGTGTCCAGCTGTGATTCCGGAGCATCTGCTTTTGTGCCGTCACTCTTGCCGTCGGGAGAACAGGCAACCATGGTCATGATTAAACCGAGTCCTGCGATTAAAGCGACCCATTTCTTTAAAGTCATACAATTTCTCCTGTGTTAGATAACTGCTTTCTTTTCGAGAAGTCGAACCAGTGCTGAAAGGGTGAGTGTCAGTGACAGGTACAAAGCAGCAACGGTCAACCAGATTTCGAAAGCCAAAAACGTTTCTGACACGATAGCCTGCCCCTGCATGGTTAAATCATACAAAGCAATGACACTGACAAGCGCCGAATCTTTGATCAGCGAGATACCCTGCCCGGTTAGCGGCGGAGTCATCATACGAAATGCCTGGGGCAGGATCACGAAAGCGTATGTCTGCAGCCCCGACATCCCCAATGAAGCAGCCGCCTCCCGCTGTCCCTTGGAAACAGCTTTGATACCACCCCGAATAATTTCGGATGTATACGCCCCTTCAAAAAGACTTAAGGCAATCACCGCAGACGCAAACGCACTGATACCAAAAATCGGAGCAAAAACAAAATAGATGACGAGAATCTGAATCAACAGGGGTGTATTTCGGATCGATTCTATGTAAATTCCGGCCAGCCAACGGCCGACAATAGAATCGGACAGTTTCAACATGGCTGTTACCAATCCGATCAGCGATGACAACAGCAAACTGATCATTGATATCTTCATCGTGACCGCCAATCCCTGCAACAGGATCCCGGGGGAAAGTCCATTTTCCCCGGATGCAATCAAATAACGGACCACACGGTACCACTGCCACCGATAACCAATCTTCATGGAATTGGATACCAACAGAAATCCCAGCAGGGCGACGGTCAGCAGATATTTCAACCAGACCAGACGGGGATCGAATATCAAAAAACCCAGTACCCGTCTCAGCCCTTTTGCCAGCTTCAACATACTCACCTCAGGGCAAATCGGATTCAGACGAGGATAAATTGTTCAGGACTCTCGTCAGCAGTTGAATAAGGGTTTTCTTTTCCTCGTTAGTGAATCCCCTGTACGTTTTTTCCAGCAGCAGGGCTGAGATGTGATTAAAATCGGGAAGCAGGCTTTTACCCTTAGCCGTTAACACAACAAACGTCACCCGGCTGTCCGCTTCCGATGTCTGCTTCCGGACATATCCCATACGAATCAACTTCTCCACTAAAACGGTCACCGTATTTTTTTTTCGATCGATGCGGCGGGATATCTCCTTCATGGGTATCCGTTCCCCTTTCGACAACATCGCAAGAATATCACCATGGGAAGTAGATAGCCCGGTGATACCGATTTTCTCCAGCTCTTTCATGATCAGCTCATTGGCGAAACGCCTGATTTTTCCAACTGCTGAAATAACACCTTGTGTTTCCATGCATCCATTTTAGTTCGATATGGAACTAAATGTCAAACAGGAGATCGCCTTCTTCCGCGGTGCGGTTTTAAACCCTGTCAAACACCCTGTTCAGACATTTCGGCAGTTTCCCTCCCTTCAATGGGTCAGGAATTCGGAGCAAAGAGTGGGTGACTTATGGTGGGTTTCCGGATAAGGAGATTTGGGTTTTTTTGTTCGGACTTTTATATTAAACTAAATTTGTATGCGTATATATTATATGAAGGGCACCTTGATTAAATGGAGCTCAGTCAGCTTCAAAAGGTTGGTGTTTCAATAACCCTGGAAGCCATGGACGGCTTACAGGAACTCCATGGAAAAACGCGTACGTTTCTTGAAAGTTCAACCCTCTGGTGCGGCAAGTTCGATCATTTTAATGAATCAAAGTGAGGTGGATAACCACCTGGGACGCACAGGGGAGATTGTGAGTCGTACCTTAGCATGTAGATTGACACCCGGTCCAAGGCTGAAATCCAAACACAGCGAAGAGAATAGAGCATGTCATTACTCACCAGCAAAGAGCGGTCATTCTTGTTTAATGAATCACCTTTTTTAAAGGATCTGCCCAGAGACCTGATTGCGAAACTGATCGCCATTTCAAATGTGGTCACCTACCCTAAAAACGGTTTTGTTACACGGTTAGGGGACAACGTGGATGATTTCCTGCTCATTATTTCGGGTCTCATTCGCGTTAATGCCTGCTCATCCTCAGGCAGGCAGATCACCTTTCTGCTGGTGAAGGCAGGAGAACCTTATAATATGCTGAGTCCCTACATGAAATCGGCTCGTTTTCTTGAGGCCACAGCTCTGGAAAAAACACGCTGCCTGTGGACAACGGGGAAAGAGTTCAAGAAATTTGTAGCCGACCATCCGCCACTTGCCACCAGAATGCTTGAAGCAATTGGCGGTGCCCTTGATGGCGCAAACTCCAAGATCCTGGGCTTGTTGGAAAAAAATGTTGAAGAACGGATCATGCGCGTGTTGAGCACTCTGCATGCGAAGTTTGGCTCTCCTCTGCTCTTTACCAGCCGCGAAATAGCTGATATTGCTGGCACCACGACAGAATCCACCCTGAGGTCCATGGCCAATTTGAGGGATATGGATATCATTGATACCCAACGGGGCAAGATCTGGGTCAGGAATCCTGAAGCTTTGCAGGATATAGAATTCGGATTTTTTACCATTTAGCTGACTTTTATTGGTTATCGTGCATTTAGAAATTCTCTTGCAGACGCATTACCCCCTCCTGAATAAAAAGCTTTCACCTCCTTTACTCCCCCCAACCTTCCGAAAATGGCAATTGTCATCAATCCCATTGGTAACTATTCCACTGGTTAACTGATTACCCAGCCAAACAAATACTCACCTGGATCAATAGTTTTGTGATTTTATCGATGAAGGAACACAAGACTTTTTAAAATTCTGTGAACCTTTTATGCCTCCCTTTCATTGGATTCATTTCAGTAACAATATGTATTAATTGTCTATTTTATTTCAACCGCCCCTTGT
>Ga0180009_10000961_pt1 | contig 36536 bp, 33 predicted proteins | sample OS_PC_MetaG_FD_123537 | JGI IMG/M metagenome (GOLD analysis project Ga0180009, IMG submission 123537) | Groundwater microbial communities from the Aspo Hard Rock Laboratory (HRL) deep subsurface site, Sweden - OS_PC_MetaG | ecosystem: Environmental > Aquatic > Deep subsurface > Groundwater... | reverse complement strand
GTGGCCTCGGCGGTGGCCTCGGAGAGCGGGGCGGAGACGGGCTCGCTCATGGGCGGTCCTTGGGGGAGGGGAGGGGGCTCTCGGGTGCATCGGGGGAGGGCCCCGCCGCGCCGCCGGCGGATTCGGACACCGCTTCAGTGACGGTGTCCTCTGACGACGCCGATCCAGGCGGTGTCTTCGCCGTCAGGCGACGGACCGGCTTCGGCACCAGGAACTCCTCCTCGTCCTCGCGGGGGAGCTTCACGGTCTTCAGGGGGCTCGGCAACAGGCCGGCCTCGAAGAGAAGGAACCCGATGAGGGCCACGCTCAAGAACAGATAGCTCACCCAGACCGTGGTGGGCCCCACCTCGTGGCGCCCCGTCTGCTCGGTGATCACGTCGCTCACGATGAGGTAGACCACGAACACGTCTGACAGCAGGACGAGCACCCCGACACCTCTCAGCCAGAAGGACGAGAAGAAACGTGCCTTCTCGCCGTGCCTGAGGAAGACCGCCACCATGAAGAGGGCGAACAGGAAGGCGAACAGGCTCACCGGAAGGATACCGGCCCTCGCGGCGGCGGGTGAGGCTGAGAACTCCGGCACGCGGGCAGAGTGACAGCTCTTGCAGCCCTTCGCAACAGCGGGCTCGTCGTGGCAGGCCAGGCAGGTCTCGGGCTCGATCTTGTCGTACGACACGCCCTCGAAGACGGCCGGACCTTCGGCCGCGCGCCAATGCACGTTGCGCCACACGTTCACGTCTACCTTGGGCGCGCCGGGATGCTCCCGGCCTACCGGCTCGATAGCCGCGAAGAGGATAGGTGCGAACTCACCGGTGTGGCAGCTCCGACAGAACACCGGATCGGCGGCGGCCTGCGGCTTCTCCTCGCCCACCAGTTCTGAGCCGTGCACCACGCCGCTGTGACAGTCGGCACACTGGAGGTTGGCGGAGTTGACGTGGAAGTCGTGAGGGAACTGGATGCCTTCCACCACGATGCCCGACGGGTACCGTGGGTCATCGGCCTCGCGAACGTACTCGTGACAATGGACGCATCCGGAACCCACGACCAGCTTGTGCGCCTCGGGCTTGATCTCGGTGGCCCCCGCGGCGAACTGCGTGAGCTTGATGATGGAGTACGTCTTCCCCTTGATGTATCCGATGACGCCGGGTTCGAAGTGACACTCGACGCAGGTCACATCCACCGCGGCGTGCGAAGAGGAATCCCACGAGGCTTTGTACGGCTCGATGAGGTGACAGCTGGAACAGAAGCGGGGCTTCGACGTCTCGCTGAATCCGAGCAGGGTCACGAGAAGCAAGAGTGCCAAGCCGGATAGTGCGATCCAAGCGATGCGTCTACGCACGCCTTCCCCCCAAGGAGCCGTTCACGAGTGCACGTATGCTACCACCGCCGAGCGTCACGCGTCGAGGGGAGACCGGACCTCCCACCAACCGCCAAGCCGTCAGCGTCCTTCAGGAAGACGGCGCGGTTCAGCCTCCGGGATTCTGCGCCCGCAGCTCCTCGATCAGCGATAGGGCCGCCTGCTCGGGCACGATACCGCTCTCCTGCGAGAGACGCAGCGCCTCTTCGAGCTCCGCTATGGCGCCCGCGGGATCGCCGCTCTGCGCGAGCGTCACCCCGAGGTTGTAGTGGGCGAGTGCGTGATCGGGAGCATCGCGAATAGCCTGTTCGAAGGCTTGGATCGCCTCGATCGTGTGGCCAAGGCGGAGGAGGGCGATGCCCAGGTCGGTGCGCACGCTGGGGTTGGCCGTGTCGATGGCCAGGGATTCGCGATAGAACTCCGCGGCCTCCAGGTACAGCCCCTGGTCGAAGAAGAGGTTGCCCAGGTTGACCAGAGCGTCGAGGTCGGTCGGATCGTCCGCCAGGAGACTGCGGTAGTGGTCTTCGAGCACCTGAGGGCTCACGCCGAGGCTCCTCAGGAGGATGGCGTCGTCGGAAACCGGCAGATCCATGACGTGGCGAGGAGTCGGAACGAAGTAGAGAAGGTACGCGGTCGACGTGGCGAACACCACGGTCAGCACACCCAGGATGAGCATGGCGCCGTGTTCCCGGAACCACTCTATGGGGGTGAGGCGGTGATTCAGCAGACTCTCGAGCTTCCCCTCGAAACGATAGGTGCCCAGGCCGAGGACCTCGGCCCGAAGCAGCAGGTTGAGATCGTTCGAGACCACGGTTGCTCGCACGGCGGGCCCTGTATCGAGGGCGTAGGCGAGGGCGAGGATCTGATCGTCTGTCCTGCGCAGATCGAGCCCTTCCGGAACGTCGCCGAATTCGGTGGCTTCGTCAACGCGGAAGACCGACCCGTTCGAGAGCGTGACCCCATCCGCCAGCCTGCCTTGCTGAGAAAGGTCGAAGAGCATGCGGGTCGCCTTGCGCCCGTGAAAGCGCACGCGACGGTCGGAACGCTGGCGCTTGATCTTGTCGAGCTCCGTTATCACACCCACCGGGACCACGACCTCAGCGCCGGAGAACGAGTAGATGACCTCAGGGTCGTTGAGAAGCGCGCTCGTATCGAGAACGTAGACCCGTGAGGACCTGGAGATGGTGGCCATGAACGGAGTCTAGCACAGGGTCACAGGGCACCCGGGCGCTCTGCGCCCGCGTGAAGATCAGGGGATGATCAGGGGATGATGAGGCCTTCGATCGGCGCCAGGACGGCAACACGCCTGATCGCCGAGAGGTCGGAGCGCTGTGCCAACACGCTGATCTTCACCACGTCACCGGTGCGTGGGGCGTGGATGAACAAGCCGTCTCCGATATACATGCCGATGTGGTACACCGGGTTGCCGAACGCGACGAAGTCACCCGGCTGGATGGCGCCGAGCGGCACCTCGAAACCCAACTTCGCCTGGTAGCGCGAGTAATGCGGAATACTCAGTCCGTGCTGCCTGTATACGTACACCAAGAGACCGGAGCAGTCGAAGCCGTTGGGTGTCTCGCCGCCCCAAACGTACGGGACGCCGAGATAGCGCAGCGCCGTCTTCACGATCGCGCTGCCGTCGCCCACCAAGTAGGAGCCGATGTCGAAGCCGGCGGGAGCCACGTCGGCCGCGATGCGCCGCTGCTGATCGACGAGGCCTCGCACCTCCTCGCTCAGCCGATCGATGTAGGCCTGGCGCTCCGTCAACTTCACCTCGATGGCGGCCTTCTGCTCCTCGAGCTTGTGAGAGGCGGTGGTCACCTCGTAGATCTGGCGAGACGCCTCATCAAGCAGGCGATCCGCCCGCACTCTGAGCGAGCTCACCTCGTCGACCCGGGCCTTATCGCTCCGCACGATCGAGATGAGCAGCGTAAGGCGACGGATGAAGTCGCTCATGTCGGAAGTGTTCAGCAAGAAGTCGAGCGCGGAATCGTCGTTCTTGTAGGCGCCGATCATGCGCTCCGTGAGCAGCTCCGTGGCGGCTTCGAGTTCGGTACGCACAAGCTCGAGCTCGCCTTGCAGCGCCTCGGCCCGCTGCTTCTCCTCCTGAAGTTCGAGCACCCGAAAGTTGTACTCTTCCACCGTGCCGGCGAGCACCTTGTCGATCTCGTCGAGCTCGATGGACGCCAGGTAGACCTGATACTGCAGAGCCGAGATCCGAGTCGACAACTCCTCGAGCTCTCGAAGGCGCTGCAACGTCTCGAGCGACGGACCGGCGGGAGCCGTGGTGGTCGTCGGCGCGAGCGTGGTGGTGGTGGCGGCAAGGGTCGTGGTGGTGGTCGCCACGGTCGTGGGCGGGAACGTCGGTTGCTGACTACCAGGTATGAGCGTGGTCCTCGTGGTGGAAGTGGCCGGGCGCACCGTCGTCGTGGTGGTGGAGGCCGTCGCGATGCTCGTGGACGACGTCGGGTTCGAAGGAGCCGCGAGCGCCGCGGGAGCGGCGACCAGAAGGGCGAACGCCGAAAGCGCGAACAGGATCCGCACGCGCACCGTACGCGCCACCCGCGTCATGGAAGATCTCTCCTGTGCCGCACCGCCTACCATCACATCCCGTCTCGGGTCGACGCGCTGATCCACACGCCGACGCACACTTCGTCGGGCCATTCTACAGCCACGGCGGACTCCCGGGAACACCTATCCGTCTTCCCTGTCGGGCGACGGCCCTCGGGTGCACCGTGACTCCACCATTCTCTATCGGCAGCCCCGCCGCGAAAGATGAGCCTGCCTCCCTGGGGAGCAGCGCCTGGTCGCGCGCTCGGTCGCGCGCCTTCAGCAGCCGCGGCGCACCGGCTCGTAGACGCAGTACGGCTCCTCCGCGAGGTAGTCGCCGCTCACCTCGTAGGCCCGCGCCCGGCAACCTCCGCACACCCGTCGGTATTCGCAAATGCCGCACTTGCCGCCGAGTTTGTCGACGTCGCGAAGATCCTCGAACAGAGGCGACGTGCGCCAGATCTCCGAGAACGGCTGTTCTTTCACGTTGCCGGCGGCCACGTCGAAGTAGCCGCACGGCTGTACCTGACCCACGTGACTCACGAAACAGAACCCCGTACCGGCGAGACAACCGCGCGAGTGGGAGTCCAGATCGCCGGGATGCCCCGCCTTGCCCACCTTCCCAGACATCGCGGCGTGAGAGTGCGGGTGCATCTTCAGCTCGCTCAGGTCGGTGCCGTCCTCCTTGGCCCGCTGACGCATGATGCGGTGGTAGTGCGGCGCGTCTGTGGGCTTGAAGAAGATCTTCGAAGTCTTCTGACGATCGTAGACCCAGTTGAGGGTGCGTTCGTAGTCCTCCGGCGGAAGCTCCTCGGGACCGAGTTCCTTGCCGCGGCCGGTGGGCACCAGCAGGAACGGATGGAAGGCGACGGCGCCCAATTCGTCGGCGAGGTCGAGCAGATCGTCGAGGTAGCCGACGTTCAGTCGGGTGATCGTGGAGTTGATCTGCACCTGGACTCCAGCCGCGATGGCCGTCTTCACGCCGCGCACGGCTCCTTCGAATGCCCCCTGCACGCCTCGGAACCGGTCGTGCAACTCAGCGGTGGGGAAGTCGATGCTGATCGAGATCCTCGGGATGCCTATGGCCTTCATGCGCTGGGCGACTTCAGGAGTCACCAGCGTGCCGTTCGGCGACATGACGGTGCGCAGGCCTGAGGCGATCGCGTGTTCGGCGATCTCCCAGATGTCCTCACGCATGAGCGGGTCGCCGCCGGTGAGTATCAGTACCGGGTTGCTGAACGAAGCGATGTCGTCGATGAGGGCCCGGCACTGGTCGAGGTCGAGTTCACCGGGATAGGGCCCTTTCTCAGCCGAGGCCCGGCAGTGCACACAGGACAGGTTGCACGACCGCGTGACCTCCCAGGCGACGAGCTTGGGCAGGTACACGGGTGCGTCGGCGTCGGGTCGGCGGCCGCCTTCTCCGCTCATCGGTCGCGACCCCGAGAGGGCTCCGCCATGCGCTCCTGGAGCCAACGGGCCGCGTCTTTTGCGTGGTAGGTGATGATGAGGTCCGCGCCGGCGCGGCGGATGGAGAGCAGCGTCTCCATGACGACGGCCTGTTCGTCGATCCAACCTCGTTCCGCCGCGGCCTTCACCATGGCGTATTCCCCGCTGACGTTGTATGCGGCGACCGGAAAACGGGTCTCATGCTTGAGTCGGTAGATCAGGTCGAGGTACGGCAGAGCCGGCTTGACCATGACCATGTCGGCTCCCTCCTCGATATCGATCATCGCCTCACGTACGCCCTCGTCCGAGTTGGCCGGATCCATCTGATACGACTTGCGGTCGCCGAACTGTGGCGCGCAGTCGGCAGCCTCGCGGAACGGCCCATAAAAGCTCGACGCGTACTTGGTGGAGTACGAGAAGATAGGCACGTCCTGGTGGCCATCCTGGTCGAGTGCCGAGCGGATGGCCCCGATGCGGCCGTCCATCATGTCGGAGGGGGCGACCACGTCGACCCCGGCTTCGGCGAAACTGAGGGCCGTCTTGGCCAGCAGCTCCAGGGACAGGTCGTTGTCGACCTTGCCGTCGGCTCGAACCACTCCGCAGTGGCCGTGGCTCGTGTACTCACACAGACACACGTCCGCGATCACGGTGAGCTGAGGCACTGCCTCCTTCAGGGCTCGAATGGCCATCTGGGCGATGCCCTCAGGATCGTATGCGGAGGAGCCCACATCGTCCTTGTGCTCGGGCAGACCAAAGATGAGGACGCTCCTGATCCCGAGCGACGCCACCTCGCGCGCTTCCTCGATCAAGTTGTTGATGGAGAGCTGATAGACGCCCGGCATCGAACTCACGGGGTTCTTCACATCTTCCCCGTGAGTGACGAAGAGCGGGTAGGTGAAGATGTGGGGATGCAGGTGAGTCTCGCGGATCATCGAGCGCAGACTGTCGGTCTGCCGCATCCGCCGGGGGCGATAGTGAGGGAAGTACATGGCCTAGCTGGACCTCCGACTGACCGAGGGGCGGGAGCGGGACGCCGGCGCGGCGCGAGTCTCACCTCGGTGAATGACCGCTCGCGTGTCCATTTCTTCTACGAGCCCGGGAAGTATAGCGCATGCGCGCAGAGCGCCTCCATCAGACCCTCTACCGTGGACTCCTCCGCCTCAAGCACAAGCTGGAGCCCCGCTTCGCGCACCGCAGCCGAGGTCACGGGTCCGATCGAGGCCGCCTTCACTTGAGGGAGAGAGTCGCCGTGGCCGCTACTACGGAGGGCCTCGGCGAAGCTGGTGACCGTGGAGCCTGAGGTGAAGGTGACGTAATCGGCGCCGAGCACGCGGTCGATCTCCTCGGGGCGGTGATCCTCGGGGAGCGTGTCGTACACAGGCACCACGTCGACCGAGGCGCCCGCCGCGGTGAACGTCTCGGGTAGCAGCTCTCGCGCTTGACGGGCCCGTGGGATGAGGATGTGGGCGCCCGCCAGATCGCGTCCCGCGAGGGCCTCCAGCACGCCCTCCGCCACGAAGTCCCCGGGCACCACGTCCGGCTGCACGCCCCGGGCACGGCAGGCCGCGGCCGTCTTGGGACCGATCGCCACGACCATCGCCCGATGAAGGCTCCGGGCGTCCCGGCCCCCCTCGCGCAGTCTGTCGAAGAAGCAGTGCACCCCGTTCACGCTGGTGAGCACGACCAGGTCGTACGTGTGGACGGCGGCGACCATGGCGTCGATCTCGGGCGATGCCGCGACCGGCTCGATGCGGATGGTGGGAAAGGCGATCGCATGGGCCCCGAGGTCGCGGAGCGCCTCGAGCTGCGCGCCGGCCTGCGAGCGCGGCCGCGTGACCACCACCCGCTTCCCGAAGAGGGGGCGATGCTCGTACCAGGAGAGCTGCTCGCGCAGGGTCACGACGTCGCCGATGACGGTGATCGCGGGCGGCCGCAGCTTCGCGGCGGCCACCTTCTCCACGATGTCATCGAGCACGCCCACCACGGTGCGCTGCGCGGGCATGGTGCCGTAGCGGATGAGCGCGATGGGCGTGTCGCCCGACCGGCCACGCTTCTTCAGCTCCTCTACGACGGTGGGCAGGTTCTTCACGCCCATGAAGACCACGAGCGTGCCCACGTCGGACGCCAACCTGTCCCAGTCGATCTCAGCGGCCTTCTTGTCGGGATCCTCGTGCCCGGTGACGAAGGTCACGTGGGAGGTGAGACCTCGGTGGGTGACCGGGATGCCCGCATAGGCGGGCACACCATAGCCGCTGGACACCCCCGGCACCACCTCGAACGGAATGCCGGCCTCGTGCAGGGCGAGGGCTTCCTCTCCCCCCCGTCCGAATATGAATGGATCGCCGCCCTTCAATCGCACCACGAACAGCCCTCGTCGGGCATGCTCGACGAGGAGCTCGTTGATGCCCGGTTGGGGCACCGTATGATCGGCTGAGCGCTTCCCCACGTACACGAGCTCCGCCCCGGGCGGGGCGTGTTCAAGGAGTGCCGGATCGACCAAGCGGTCGTAGAGCACGACGTCGGCCTGCTCGAGACAGCGCACGGCGCGAAGAGTCGCCAGGCCGGGGTCGCCCGGACCCGCGCCCACGAGGAACACGCGCGGCCGAGGCGGGACGGGGGGCGCCTCCGGGCGCTCGCCCGGCGCCGAACCCCCGGAGAGCTGCTCGCCGCTCACGATGCACAGCCCCGCACGTCGGCGAGTATCGCATCGGCACCCCCGGCGATCATATCGGCGGCCAGCGCCCTGCCCAGGGCCTCGGGATCGTCGCTCGAGCCCACCCGCTCCATGCGGATGCTCCGGCGCCCATCGACGTCGCCGACGTAGGCGGTCAGCACGAAGCCGCCCTCGGTGAGGCGGGCGCGGGCCCCTATCGGCACTTGGCACCCGCCCTCGAGCGACCGCATGAGCGCGCGTTCCGCAAGCACTTCAGCCCGGGTCTCGGCGTGGTCGAGGCGGGTCAACAGACGGGCGATTCGGGCGTCGTCGGCGCGGGCCTCGATAGCCAGGGACCCCTGACCGACCGCGCTCAGCATCACCTCGTCGGTGAAGACGAAGGATGCCTCGGCGAAGCGACCAAGCCTCTTCAGGCCCGCCGCCGCCAGGATGGTGCCGTCGAGCCCCTCCTCCGAGATCTTGCGTATGCGCGTCTCCACGTTCCCGCGAATATCGACCACCTCGAGGCCCGGATACGCCGCGAGCAGTTGCGAGCGGCGGCGCAGGCTACTCGTCCCGATCACCCTGCCTGGGCCGAGCTCCGCGGCCGAGGCCAGCGGGCCCACGAACACATCGGCCGGGTCTTCACGCTCGGGATAGGCCAGCAGCGCCAAGCCGTCGGGGAGCGCGGTGGGCACATCCTTGGCACTGTGCACGGCCAGGTCTGCGTCACCGGCGAGGAGCGCCTCCTCGATCTCTTTGACGAAGAGGCCGCGATCGCCGATCTGCGAGAGCGGCGAATCCAGGATCTTGTCGCCGCTGGTGACGATCTCGAGGATGCTCACCTCGAGCCCGGGCGCTATGTCTTCGAGCAGGGCCTGCACGTACCGGCTCTGGGTCATGGCCAAGGTGCTTCGGCGGGACGCGATCACGATGCGTTCGGTCTCTATGGTGCGCTCCTCTCATCGGTGTGGGCCTCGGAGGTCTCGAGACCCTCGAGCCCGAACAGCCGACTCAACGATTCGGCGTACTGCTGCCCTTCTTCTTCGCCCGACGTCTCTTTCACCCGCACGGTGGGCGGGTGTAGGAACTTGTTCATGAGAGAGTGGGCCAGCGCCGCCACCCTCTCCCGCTCGTCGGGCGTGAGGTCGGGCATCTTGGCGAGGTGCCTCTCGAGCTCCTCCTCTTTGACGGCCGTCGCCCAGCGGCGCAGCGCCACCATGGTGGGCACGACCTGCAGGCTCCGCGTCCACGCTCGGAACGCCGCGACCTCGTCCGTGACGATCTCGCGGGCGGCGGTCGCCTCCTGCCTGCGCTCTCCCAGGTTCGACGCCACGACGTCCTGAAGATCGTCGATATCGTACAGATACGCATTGTAGACGTCGTTCACCGCCGCTTCCACGTCGCGCGGCACGGCTATGTCGATCAGGAACACCGGCCGGTTCTTGCGGGACTTCATCACCCGCTCCATATCGGCACGGCGGATGATCGGCTGCGCAGACCCGGTGGAGGTGATCACGATATCCACGCCGGCCAGATGCTCTGTGAGTGATTCGTACCGTACCGCGTCGCCGGCGAAGCGCTCGGCGAGTTCGATAGCCCGCTCGAACGTGCGGTTGGTCACCCGCACCCGGGTCACGCCGTGCCCCCGCAGATGAGTGAGCACGAGTTCGGCCATCTCACCCGCTCCAACCACCAGCACCGAACGCAAGGCGAGGTCGCCGAACACGTTCCGCGCCAGGTCCACCGACACCGAGGCGATGGAGACGGAACTCTCGCCGATGCGGGTCTCCGTACGAACGCGCTTGCCCACCTCAAACGAGCGCCGGAAGAGCTTGTTCAGCATGGTGCCCGTGGTGCCCGCGGCCGTCGCCGTCTGATACGACTCCTTGAGCTGATGAAGGATCTGAGCCTCGCCGAGCACCATGGAGTCGAGTGAACTCGCCACCACGAACAGGTGCTCCACCGCCGCCTCGCCCTCGAGGTAGTACACGCTTTCGTCGAAGTCGTCGCGGCAGACGCCCGTGACGTGGCACAGCCCGCCGAGCGCGAGGTCCCGCAGGGGGAGCGACGGACCCACCACGTACACCTCGGTGCGGTTGCAGGTGCTCACGGCGACCGCCTCGGTCACCTCGGGGCGCGACACGAGATGCTCGAGAAGAGCGCGTGTGACCTCCTCGTCCAGGGCCACCTTCTCCCGCACGTCGAGGCAGGCGGTCCTGTGATTGACCCCTATCGCCGCGAGGTACATCTGGCGACCACCTCGCCTACCGCAGTGTCAACGCGCGCCTGCCCGCCTTCCGCGAGCAAGGCGTCGAGGTCGAGGGAACCCAAGTCGTGCAGCGCCTGCCGCCTGGCATGTTCGTCGAGCCCGTCGACCGACAGGACGGCGCGCCGCGCCGCGCCGACCGCCGCCACCGCGGGGCCCCAGGCGGGCGGGAACTCCTGTTCGAGGCGCGCGCGTAGCCGCGCCGCGAGGCCGGGGGCGAACCCTCCGGTGCCCACCGCGATCTGAAGCGACCCTCTGGTCACCACGGCGGGCACGAAGAAGTCGCACCTCTCAGGATCGTCGACCACGTTCACGAGCACGCCGGCCCGCCGGGCCGCCACTGCCACGGAGTCGTTCACCGCGCGGTCGCCGGTCGCCGCCACCACCAAGGCGCACCCCGCCACGTCGTCGTCATGGAACTCCCGCGCCTGCCACGACCAGGAGGGGTGTTCCTCACTCGTCCGCCAGGTGACGGCCGCCTCCGCGAGGACCTCGCCCAACTCGGGCGCCACCACGGTGACTCGAGCCCCGGCCTCGACAAGCGCAGCCACCTTCCGCGCGGCCACGTTCCCGCCGCCCACGACGAGGCACGCCTTACCCGCCACCTTCAGAGAGATCGGGTACAACGGCAGCGTGGCGGCTTCGGCGGCTTCGTCCGCTGCAACGCGGACGGAGTGGTGGCTCGGACCATCAGTTGAAGTCATGACGTCCCGGTACGAAGAGGTTGATGCCCAGGAACGTGAACACGATCAAGAACATCCCGACGATAGCGATCAGAGCCGCGTTTCGACCCCGCCAGTTGGCCAGCCCGCGCATCCCCACATAACCGGCGTAGAAGACCCACGAGATAAGGGCCCACGTCTCCTTGGGGTCCCACTCCCACCAGCTCCCCCAGGCGACCTTCGCCCACATCGCGCCCGAGACGATACCGAACGCCAGTAGGACCAAGCCGAACAGCACGCTGTGAAAGCTCAAGCGATCGAGAAGGTGCAGAGCCGGAAGCCGGTTCGCGAAACTCGGACGGGACGCTCCCCTGGCGGCGACCCACCCGATCACCAGCGAGGCCGCGAGCCCCACGGCGGCGCCCACACCGATGATGGTCCAATCGGAGCTGGAGTAGCCGTAGACCCGATTCCCGAGAGCATCCTCGAACAGAGTGGGGTCGGCGATCACGTAGCCCACGTAGAGGCCCAGGGAGGTGCCGAACGCCACCACGAGCGAGTGGATGAGCGTGCGCACCTGTTGGTACTTCTTCTTGAGCAGGTCTTCCTGCACCACGTAGAAGAAGCCGGTGGCGAACGCCACGGTGAATGCGGCGTATCCGAAGACGCTGAGACCGGCGTGGATCAGCAGCCAATGGGTCTGCAGCTCCTCCCGCAACTCGCGCGGCCCCTCGTACATGAGCACGGCGGCGGCCGTAAGGAAGAAGGCCGTGGGCACGAGGATGATGCCGGCCGCCTGCGCCGTGTACCGGCGGTCGGCGATGATCGAGAGGAGCACCACGCACCACGAGAGGAACACCAGGGTCTCGAAGAGGCTGGTGAGGGGTAGCTGCCCCCCTTCCACCCATCGAGCGATGATGGACGCCGTCTGGCCGAGGAAACCCACTCCCAACACGACGAAGGCGAGACCCCCCGCCTCCCGCCGCTTGAAGGCGAGTCCGAACGTATAGAGGACGGCGGCCGCCAGGTAGGCGGCCAGCGCGACCCCAAGAAGGAGCTGTTCGAGTCCCTGCAACCAGTCTCCCGGCGATCGGAGGCCTCACCCGTAAACGTGCGCCTGCCGGCGGGCCGGCCGCTCGGGCGGATGCGGCCGCATTATACCAGCACGGCCCCCGGTCAGACCGAGCAGTAGGCCGCTATCCGCCGGCCGGCGGCGACGCGCACTCGTGAGCCCGGCCGGTGAGCGTCTGCACGGCGTGCGCCAGCCCGGGGGCCACCACAGCGAAGTGCTCGCGGCACGCCTTGGGGCTCCCCGGCATGTTGATGATGAGCGTTCGCCCCCGCACCCCGGCGATCGCCCGGCTCAGGATGGCGTGAGGCGTCACGGCAAGGGAGGCGGCCCGCATGGCCTCCCCGAAACCAGGAGCGGCGCGATCGATGACGGCGGCCGTCGCCTCCGGGGTCCGATCGCGCGGCGCGAGCCCCGTGCCGCCGGTGGTGAGCACCAGATCGATATCGCCGCTGTCCGCCAGGGCGCGCAGTGTCTCTTCGATCACCGACTGCTCGTCAGGCACGATCACCGGTTCGCTCACCTCGGCGCCCAACGCCAGCAACAGGTCGCGCAGCGTGGGGCCGGAGGCATCCTCCCGGGTTCCCGCGTGCCCCTTGTCGCTCACCGTGACCACGGCCGCGCGGATCACTATGTCTTGCGCCTCGTGCCCGCTCACTCGGGCGCCTCCGCTTCGACGGCCGGCGCCCCCGCTGCGTCGACGGGCGCCCTCACTTCGGCGACAGGCGCCTCCACGTCGGCTGCCGCCCGCGCGCCGTCGGCAGCCGGGGGCGCCACTGCGCCCGTGAGGGACACCGGGTCGCCCGGCCGGAGTTCACCGCCTTCAAGCACGCGCACGAAGATGCCCTCTCGCGGCATGACACAGTCACCGGCCTGATAATAGATGGCACACCGTTCGTGACACACCTTGCCGATCTGCGTCAGCTCGACCAGGGCCGGGCCGAGCCGGATACGGGTGCCGACGGGCAGACCGCAGAGATCGATGCCCCGAGTGGTGATGTTCTCGGCGAAGTCGCCGGCACCCACGTCGAGACCCTTCGCCACCATGGTGTCGATGGACTCCTGCGCGAGCAGGCTCACCTGCCGATGCCAGGGGCCGGCGTGACCGTCGCCCTCGATGCCGTGTTCGGGCACCAATGTCACCGACGATCTGGGCTTCTTCCTCTCGCCCTTGCCGGGGCTCACGTTCACCGACAGCACACTGGCCGCCGGCGTGGCGTCCGCCGCTCTTTCGGTGGTCGCTCCTTCGCCGGCAGTCTCTCCCGTGCGCATGTAGTCCTCCTTGCCACCGGTCTTCTCGAGCAACCGGATATCGCCGATGGTCATCGCCCGATCTACCGCCTTGCACATGTCGTAGATGGTGATGGCGGCCACGCTCGCGCCGGTGATCGCCTCCATCTCCACGCCCGTCCTGCCCTCGGTGCGGGTGGAGCACACGATGTCCACGCACGACTGTTCCGGCCGTACGGTCAACTCGACATCGGCGTGATCGAGCGACAGCGGATGGCACAGAGGGACGAGTTCCGCCGTGCGCTTGCACGCCATGATCCCGGCGATACGGGCCACCGCGAGCACGTCTCCCTTCGGTAGCGCCTGCCGCTGAAGAAGGGCCATGGTCTCCGGCGCCATCCACACCCGGGCGCCGGCCCTCGCCACCCGCACGGTGGGAAGCTTGTCGCCCACATCTACCATCCGCGCCGCTCCGGCGGCGTCGACGTGAGTGAGACGCGGAGCGCCCACCTCCTCGCCGCCGGCACCTCGCTCGTGACTCTCGCTCATCTCAGCCCCCGATCTGCGACATGCCCCGGGAGTTCATCTCCCGAACACGGTTCTTGTCGAACGTCTTGCCATCAAGCGAGCGGCGCACCGCCTCGAGTGTGCCCGCCTCGTCACGCTGACGGAGCAGCTTGATCACCTCTACCTCGTCTCCGGAGAAGAGGCAGCTCTTCAGCCGCCCGTCGGCGGTGAGCCGAAGCCTGTTGCAGTCGCCGCAGAAATGATCGGACATGGAGCTGATGAAACCCACGGTGCCCTCATGGCCGGGTAGCCTGAAGTAGCGGGCGGGGCCCCAACCTCCGGGCGACGTAACCGGGTCCATCGATTCGATCGCGGCGAACGCCTCCATCAAGCGGTCCTTCGAGAGCGTACTCACTGAATCGCTGGGGCCGCAGCCGCCCACGGGCATCCACTCGATGAAACGCACGTGCACGGGGCGGGCTCGGGTGAACTCGGCGAAAGCGTGCACCTCCTCCAGAAGCTCGGGGAGCATCACAGCATTCACCTTGACCGGGAGCAACCCCTGCTCGAAAGCGGCGTCGACGCCGGCCAGCGCGTCGGCGAGGGAGCCTCCCCTGGTGAGCGCGCGGAACCTCTCCGGGTCCAGCGAGTCGATGCTGATGTTCACTCGGCGGAGACCGGCGTCGCGCAGGGCCCCGGCGAACCGCGGCAGCAGCACCCCGTTGGTGGTGAGGGAGATGTCGGTTACTCCTTCGATGGCGGAGAGCTGCTTCACGAGGTCGGACAAGTCCTTCCGCACCAGCGGCTCCCCGCCCGTTAGTCTGATCTTCGAGATGCCCACCTGCGCCGCCACCCGCACGAAGAAGATCATGTCCTCGTAGGTGAGGATCTCCTCGTGCGACTTGAACTCGACGCCCTCGGGCGGCATGCAGTACGAGCACCGGAAGTTGCATCGGTCTGTGACCGAAAGCCGCAGGTAGTCGACGGTCCGGCCCGCCGAGGAAGCGCCGGTTCCGCCCGCGCCGGTCCCGCCCGCGCCGGTCACAGCGTCTCCTCCGCGGGGTAGGCGCCCGGCCACGCGGTGATGATGCGCTCCTCCACGAGGTCCGCGAGACCGGCGAAGTCGTCGAGAGCCAACTGCGGCACGGAGAGGTCGGCGAAGGGCTGATCGGTCGCCATGCCGACGAGTTCGTCTTCTTCGCAGATGCGGGTAGCGCTCCGTTCGCGCCGTGAGATCTCGATCTTGGGCGCTGCTTCGCGTTTGAAGCCCTCGGTGATAACGAGGTCCACCGGCACGCCCACGCGCGCGATCAACTCTTCGAGACCGGGTTCGGCGTCGGGCTTGTGCACCAGCACGTACATCTGCGGCGAGGAGATGCCCGCCACCACCGCCCCGGCTTCACGCAACCGATAGGAGTCGGTTCCCGGGATGTCCACGTCGAATCCGTGCACATCGTGCTTGAAGACGGCGATGCGACGCCCCCGGCGGGCGAGTTCACCTATGACCCCAGCGAGAACGGTGGTCTTGCCCGACTTCTTCTTGCCGACGAACGAGACGGTGGGCACCGGTGTGCGTTCCATGAACTCGACCACTCGCGGAGCCGTGGGCCTCACGCCGGCCCCCGGCCCGCCGGTCGGCTGCAAGAGTAGTTCGGCGAGCGCCCTCTCTCGGGCGCTCTCCAGGTCGGCGGGGGTGTTCACGTTCATGAAGATGTCGTCCGGATCGCCGAAGCGCCCGTCGTCCATGTCAAGAAGGCCGGTATCGAGCGACTTGTACATCTCGTCGACGCGGAACCCCCCGTGGTCGATGAAGCGCCGGTAGGCCGGTCCGGCCGATCGAGCGTAGACCGCGCACAGCGGCTGCATGTAGGGCCCGTGCTTGGGGACGTACACCTCGTGCCGCCGGGAACCCGCCGCGAGGGCACGGAGCACCGCCGGAGTCACGAACGGCATGTCGCACGCCAGGCAGAGTACACGTTCGGCCGGAGAGGCAGTGATCGCCGTGTACACGCCCACGGATGCGCCGCGGCTGGACAGAGCGTCGGTGACCACCGGCAGCCCGAAACGGCCGAACGTCTCGGCGTCGCGGGCCACGACGAACACGTGCTCGAAGACAGGGAGCACCAAGTCGCGCACCCACTCGAGCAGGGTGACGTCGAGGAAGGGGAGGAGCGCCTTGTCTCCCTGCATGCGCCGCGATTCCCCTCCACACTGGATAGCGAGCGCTACGTCGTGGATGCGCGAGTACACCAGGTAGCCCCTCCTCTCTTCGCCCCGCCGGCAAAGGGGGTCAATGATACCCCTCCTCCCGATCGGTCAGCAGATGCACGGCGGTGGCCTTCACGCTCGCGAGCACCCGCGCCCCAGGCTCGATACCCAGTTCCAGCACCGACGGCCGGGTGACCACCGCGTGCAGGAGCACGCCGTCCAGATCGATCCAGATGTCGGCCAGGGGGCCGCTCACACGCACCGAGACCACCGCGCCGGACCATCGGTTCCGCGCGCTCGTCGCGGGAGGCTCGCCCTGTGTGGCGCGCGCGATCACCACATCTTCGGGCCGCACCGCCACGCCCACCTCTTCGCCCACCTCCGCTTCGGCGAGCGCTTCCACCACGTGCGACCCGGACACACGTACCGAACAGAGACCGTCGACCTCGTGCTCGACGAAGCCACGCCAGATGGTCTCCACGCCCATGTAGTCGGCGACGAACGCGTCGCGGGGTCGCGAGTACACCTCCTCGGCCGGCCCCTGCTGCACAACCCGACCCTCCTTCATCAAGACGATGCGGTGGGCGAGCGACATGGCCTCGGTCCTGTCGTGCGTGATCAGGACGGCGGTGGTGCCCGACTGCTCGACGATGCGCCGAAGGTCGTCGCGGAACCGCCGCCGCAGGCCGGGGTCGAGGTTGCTCGAAGGCTCGTCGAGAAAAAGGATGTCGGGCTCGAGCACAAGGGCGCGCGCCAACGCGACGCGCTGGGCTTCCCCCCCGCTCAGTCTTCGGACATCGGCCTTAGCCAGGCCGGCGACGCCGGCAAGTTCGAGGGCACGGGCGACTCGCTCGCGGATCTCAGCGCGCGGCAACCGCCGCAGCCGGAGGCCGTACGACACGTTGGAGTGCACCTTCCCCTGGAACAGGAATGGACGCTGGAAGACGGTGCCCGTGCGACGTCTCGCGGCGAGGTCGCGGTGCGAGACGGGCATTCCGAAATGGGAGATGCGCCCCGAATCGGGGGACTCGAGCAGGGCGAGGAGACGGAAGAGCGTGCTCTTGCCGGCGCCGTTCGGACCGAGGACGGCGAGCATCTCTCCGGCCTCGACCTTCAGGTGGTCGATGTCGACCACACGGACGTCCCCGTAGGACCGCACCAGTCCCGTGGCCTCCAGCGCCGGCGCCACCGGCCGCCCTGTAGCTTCGGGCGCCGACGTCGTGTGGGCGTCGATCATCGGCTCGACCGGCGTCACGACTTCACCCACCCGCTCCTAGGACCCCCCTGCAGTCGCGTCATCAGGAAGACGGCGGCGAACGCCATCGCGAGGAGGATCAACCCGAAGGCCATCGCCGTCTCGAAGTTGCCCATGCGGGCCTCCTGCACGATGGCCGTGGTCATCACGCGGGTCTTGTTCTCGCCACCGGCCGAGATGTTGCCGCCCACCATCATCACGGCGCCCACCTCGCTGATGACCGCGCCGAAGCCGGCGATCACGGCCGTCATGATCGACAACCTGGCCTCCTTCACCACCACCATGAGAGCCTGGATGCGTGAGGCTCCCAGGCCCAACGCCTGCAGTCGCACCTCGCGGGGGATGGACCCCACAGCCGACATGGTGATCGCCGTGATGTAGGGCGTCGCTAGGATCACCTGGGCGATCACCATCGCGGGCGGCGTGTAGAGCAGGGAGAGGAAGCCGAGGGGACCCTTCCGGGAGATCATCATCATCACGAACAGACCCACCACCACAGGAGGCAGGCCGAGCCCCGTGTTGACCAGAGCCACCAAGATCGCGCGGCCGCGGAAGCGGCTGAGGCCGAGCCAGACACCCAGCGGCAGACCGATCACCAATCCGATGAGCACGGCGCTGCCCGAGACCTTGAGCGAGAGGCCCATGACCTGGAACACGTACCGGTCGAAGGAGGCCACCAAGCGGACCGCCTCGGCTATCGATTGTGTGAAGATCTCCAAATCGTGGTCTCCCGCTCCGTGAGGTCGATCAGCCGGCCAAGGTCGATCAGCCGGCGTTTGGCACGAACAGCGGTTGCCCGAACTTCTCGACGCCGTAGTCGCCGATGACCGTCTGACCCTCCGTCGAGATGATCCAGGCCGCGAAGTCGGCGGCACCGGCGGCGTTCGTCGCATCGGTCACCGGGATGACGCCGTACTGGTTGAACAGAGCCTTGTCGCCCTCGACGAGCACCTCCAAGTCGAGGCCCTCGAGGAGGTTGAGGTAGCTGGCCCGGTCGGAGAGCGTGTAGGCCTGCTTCTCCGACGAGATCGCCAGGACGTCGCCCATGCCTTGCCCAGCGGACTCGTACCATGCTCCAGACGGCTCGACTCCGGAGGCCTTCCAGAGACTGAGCTCCTTCTTGTGCGTGCCGGAGTCGTCGCCGCGGGACACGAACAGCACCTCGGCAACAGAGATCGCCTTGAGCGCCTGCGCGGCGTCGGTCGTGCCGCGGATACCCGCCGGATCGTCGGCCGGGCCGACTATGACGAAGTCGTTGTACATCACCTCGAAGCGCTCGGTGCCGAACCCGTTCTCCACGAACTCCTTCTCGGACGTAGGGGCGTGCACCAACAGAACGTCGGCGTCCTTGTTCTCGCCCAGCTTCAACGCCTCGCCGGTGCCGGCCGCCACCACCTTGACCGTGTACTGCGGGTACGCCGCCTCGAAGGCGGGCAGGAGCACGTCGAACAACCCGGAGTCTTGGGTGGACGTGGTCGAGGCCAACACGATGTCGCTCTTCTTGACCGTTGCCGCCGTAGTGATAGTGGAGCCCTCGGTGGCGCTGGTGTCGCCGCAGCCGGCCACGACGGCGAAAGCCGCGACAAGTACGGCCGGCGCCACGATACGAAGGGCCGCTCGCGCCCCTCGCGACGGAAGCCCCGCCGGCCCTCCCAGCACCTTCTCCACGACCATCTTCGCCCACGCACTCATCCCGTTCTCCCTTCCCTGTTGATACGTCACTACCGGCACCACCTAGCCGTCCAGCCATGGCGATCGGAGCACGACAGGGACGTGCCTTCGGAAAGGTCGGTGATTCGAAATGAAAGGCCCGTGCCACAGGCACGGGCCTTCTCGAACCACCGAGAAGGTCTCCTTTCCGCTGTGGGAGACACGGCCGTTTCCAGCTGTACCCTGCCGGCCCGAGCGCCGTAGCCGCCAACGAGACGGCGACCTTAGGCAATCTGGGCTCGGAGACTCACTAGTGCGGTGCGCTGCCGCGCACCTATGTCGTCAAGATCGAACGAAGCGGACCGTCTAGAAGCAGCCTAGCTCACATGAGTGGATCTTCACGCCAAGATCGTTGCACGCCTTCCCCACTTCGACGTAATCGACTCCCAGCTTCTCAGCGAGGGCGCGTGCGTCATGGCAGTCCATCCGGCCGTCCTGCGCCGCCTGCTCGACCTCTGTCTTGATCTTCTGCTCATCCATGCGGCCGATGATATCAAAACCGGGGGGCCGTGATGGGGAGCACGCCGGCGAGGTGCGCGCCGAGCGAGAAGCGACCTAGCTGGGCCATTCGCGCAGACGGACCGTCTTGTCTTCACGGGGCGGCTGTTCACCGGGATCACCATCGGGGAACCCCACCGGTATGATGGCGGCCAGCCGCTCGGTCTCGTAGCCGAGGTCACTGCGGATGGCGTCTTCCACCCACTCGGCACACGTGATGCACACCGACCCGAGCCCCTCGGCCCGGAGCGCGACCTGGAGCAGGAGGATGGCCCCTCCCGCCGCGAGTAGGTTGACCTTGTGCTGGTGGTCCGTCTCGGCCACGGGATAGGTCACCACGATCGCTGTTGGCGCTCCGCCGAGGTCGCTCAGGAAACGAGCGGCGAAGGCCAAGGAGTCGGCATCGAAGAGTGGGAACATATCGCGCAGCATCCGGGTGGATGCGGCGACCAAGGAGCACAGCCGGTCTCGGGCCTCCCCCTCCACGATGATGAAGCGCCACGGCTGCTCATTCAACTGAGACGGCGCGCTCGAAGCGGCTTCGAGCGCGCGGGCAAGGGACTCTGGAGGCGGAGGGACCGGAGAGTAGCTCCGGATCGACCGGCGCCCCGCCACTGCATCGAAGAAGTCCATCGGTGATGACACCCCTACTTTCTCCACCGGGCCCGAGTCACGCAGACGTACCATACTATGGCCGTCCTACCCCCGACGGGGCCGCGCTAGTCAGAAGGATATCATCACCTCCCGGGTCCCGGTCAATGACCTCCCGGGGTCCCGGTCGATGCTCAGGGCACGCCCCAGCCGCAAGGGGCACAGACAACCCGGGGGAAGCAGGAGCGGCCTCGAACGCTCCTCGTTTGCCGGTGGTGTCGAGCACGTATAGAATCACCACGGATGTCGCAAGCCGAAGAGGCCACCTGTGCGAGCGGGTGAGACCGACGGCGGGGCGGCGTCACCAGACCGGTGAGAGGTGGAGTTTGACCGAGTTCGAACGCATCCAGAGGGCATACGAGGTCGGCATCAGGTCGCTGCACGACGAACTGGCGGCCGCGTTCGAGCCCGACGCCGCGGGCAAACGCGAACTCGACCTCCTCACCAGCCTGCTGCAGGCGATCCTCAGCACGTACAGCGTCCACGCCGCGATCCGGTCAGAGACACTCGATGCGAGCACCTCGGTGATGTACGCAGCCGCGGAACACGGCCCAGATACCGAAGGGGGCATTCTCAACGTGCCTCTGCGGAGCCTGGTGGACTACGGGACACTCACCTCGTGGCAGGCCCGCTTCCTCAACGGGATACTCGGGATGAAGCGCACCGTCCTCGTCACCGGAGTGCAGGGCAGCGGCCGCTCCACGCTCTTGAACTCCATGGTGCAGCTGATCTCGGTCGATCAGCGGATCGTAGCAATCGAGGATAAAGACCCTCTGCCGGCGCTCCGCGATCGTTCGTTCACCGTGCACATGCCGGCCAGGGCCGGCACCCCCGGCTTCGCGCAATCGCTCGAGAAGGCCCTGAACATGAAGCCCACCTGGCTGCTGGCAGGCGAACTCGGTAAGGGTGACGGGCCCCCGTTCCTGCGCGCGCTGACCCAGGGCTCAGCGGGGCTCGCCACTCTCGAGGCGCCCGATCCAGAACTCGCCATGACCGACTGGATCGCCACCAACGCCGAGGCCGCGCTGCACCTTCGAAGGCTCTCTCCCATCGTGGTGCATCTCGACCGAGATGCGGGTGGACGCCCACGGGTGAGCCACATCCACGAGGTCTCGGTCGAAGAATCGACAATGCGCCCGGTGCTGAACGAGAAGCGTCAATCCTGAACCACGCGAGCTCCCAGGGGCCCTGCGTTGTCCACCGGCGCGCAGACTGCTAGGATACGCTCCCCATGAGACGCGCGCTCCTCATCATGATCGCCGTTCTCCTCGTTACGACGGCTATCACAGCTCCCCTCCCCCCGATGACACTGCCGGCGGCGGGTGCCGTGGGAGAGGTGGCCGCGGCGCAGGAAGCGCACGACGACGCCGTCATCCGTCTCCTCATCCTCGAGCGACGGGCCGCCGACGCCGAGCGCGACCTAGCCGAGGCCGAACTGGAGCTGAGCGCGACGCAAGAGGCGCTCACCAGGGCATCCGACACCGCCGCGAAGGCCGTCGCCGACCACGAAGCCGTGCAGGGCCGCTTCTCCGCCCGCCTCGCCGAGAGCTACCGCACCCGTGGCTTGGGTTGGCTGGAACTGCTACTCACAAGCGGCGACTTCTCCGAGTTCGTGAACCGCTCCGAGTTCGTGAGCCGGATACTCGCAGAGGAAGCGTTGCTGATCGAACAGGTGGAGGCGGCAGGCAGCGACGCGGCCACGGCAGTCGCCGATCTGGATCAGACCCGGGCCGAGCAGGAAGCCAAGGTCCGTAGCGTGCAGGAGCGAAGCGACGAGCTTTCTGCCGCCCAGCGAGAGCAGGAGCGACTCGTCGCGACCCTCGGCGAGCGACTCGATGACGTGCGGGCCGCCGCCCGGGCGTCGCAGGAGCGGATGGCCGAAGAGAACGCGCGAGCGGCCGCGGCCGTCGCGAGTAGCGACGCCACCGCCTCACCTCAGTCGAGCCCGACCGCGACGCCCACGACCACGAGAACCCCGACCACGGCGGGCGCCAAAGACGACTCCGCACCGAGCGGCGGCCGTCAGTTGAAAGTGAAGGCCTACGCGTACGCGCTGCCGGGCCGCACCGCTTCCGGGCTCTCCGTGGGCATCGGCATCGTGGCGGTCGACCCCAGGGTGATCAAGCTGGGCACCCGGCTCTACATCCCCGGGTACGGTGAGGGCCTGGCCGCCGACACCGGTGGAGACATCAAAGGCAACACCATCGACGTATGGGTACCCACCGAGAAGCAGGCCCGGGACTGGGGGATCAAGTACATCACGATCACCGTGTACGACTGACAAGTACTGCGCGACCGGCGTCGGTCCGGTCAGTCCGTTCCTGACTCGAGCAACTCCCGAAGGCCCGCCTCGTCCAGTTCGTGCACGCCCAATCTCCTGGCCTTGGCCAGCTTGGAGCCGGGGGAGTCCCCCGCCACGATGTAGTCGGTCTTCCCGCTCACCGAACCGACCACCCGGCCGCCCGCGCCTTCGATGAGCGCCGCCGCATCGTCGCGGCTCATCGTGGGGAGCGTCCCCGTGAGCACGAACGACCTCCCCGCGAGTGCGCCGCCGCCCGCCGGCGTCGGACGCGCGTCATCCTTCATCCGCACCCCGGCCGCGTTGAGACGCCGCACGAGGTCCGCCACGCTCGGCTCACGCAGGAAGGAGTGCACGCTCTCGGCGATCACGGGTCCCAGGCCCTCGACCGAAGCGATGTCATCGATCTCGGCGGCACGGAGCGCATCCATGGTGCGGAAGCGGGCGACCAGCAACTCGGCGTTCTGTCCACCCACGTGGGGTATGCCGAGAGCGAAGACCACCCGGGAGAACGGACGCGCGCGGGAGCCGGCGATGGCGGCGAGCACGTTCGCCACGGCACGCTCCTGGAACCCCTCCAGAGGCATCAGGTCGGCCTCGCTCAGGGCGTAGAGGTCGGCCGGGTCGCGCACCAGTCCGAGATCGAAGAGCCGCTGCACGATCTTGTCGCCCACCCCTTCGATGTCCATCGCACCCCGGCTCACGAAGTGCTTCAACATCTCGACGGCCTTGGCGGGACAGTCGGGATTCGGGCAGCGCACGGCCACCTCGCCCGGCGCCCGGACGACGGGCGTGGCACACGACGGGCACTCCTCGGGCATGACGAACTGCGACTCGCTGCCGTCGCGCAGGTCGGTGAGCGGAGCCACCACCTGTGGGATCACGTCGCCGGCACGCTGCACGATCACCACGTCGCCCACTCGAAGGTCTTTTCGCCGGATGTCGTCCTCGTTGTGCAAGGTCGCCTGGCTCACCGTGACCCCGCCCACCTCGACCGGAGCGAGCACGGCGTAGGGGTTCAGCATGCCCGTGCGGCCCACATTGACGCGGATCTCGAGCAGTCGCGTCTGGGCGGTCGTGGGAGCGAACTTGTAGGCCACGGCCCAGCGCGGGTCGCGCCCGGCCGTGCCGAGTGCCTGCTGCACCGAGCGGGAGTCCACCTTGACCACCACTCCATCGATGTCGTAGTCGAGCTCGGCCCGGCGGCGCTCCCAATCACGGCAGACGGCCACGATCTCATCGAGCCCCTCGACCAGACGGACATCCCGGCTCACGCGGAAGCCGTGCTCCTTCAGCCATTTCAAGATCTCCCACTGCCCCGGCGGAAGCTCACCGGAGGGCGCGGTCACCCCGTACGCCCACATCGACAGCGGTCGCGAGGCCGTGATGCGCTGATCGAGTTGACGCAACGACCCGGCCGCGGCGTTGCGCGGGTTGGCGAACGTGGGCTCACCCTCAACGAGACGGCTCTCATTCAGCCGCTCGAACGCCGTGAGCGGCAGGTAGACCTCGCCGCGAACCTCGAGAAGCTCGGGCACGGGCTCGGGCACGGGCACCCGCTCAGGTGCGGATCCGCCACCAGAAACGAGCGTCAAGGGGATGGCCGAAATGGTGCGCAGATTCTGGGTGACATCTTCGCCGACGAGCCCATCTCCTCGCGTGGCGCCGCTGGTGAGCCTGCCCCCCTCGTACCGCAGCGAGACGGCAAGCCCGTCGATCTTGGGTTCGAGGGTGAAGCGAAGGGCGGCGGGATCGAACCCTGCCTCCTCGGTCAGGCGCACGACCCGCGCGTGCCATGCCGCCAACTCGGCCTCGCTCTTGGCGTTCGCCAAAGAGAGCATGGGTTCGAGATGGGTCACCTGTCCGAAGGCGACGAGAGGGGTGGCGCCCGCGCGCTGGGTGGGCGAGTCGGGCGTGACGAGGTCGGGCCAGCCCCCTTCCAGAGTCTTCAGCTCGCGGAACAAAGCGTCGTAGGCCGCGTCGTCGATCTCAGGGCTGTCGAGCCCGTAATAGAGATGATCGTGCCGGCGGATCTGCGACCGCAACTCGCCGAGGCGGGCGGTGGCTTCCTCGCGCGTGAGGGCGTTCGCACTCACCGCGAGCCCCCGGGGGCGGTACCTTCGCCTCCCTCACCGGGTGCGTCGCCACCGGGGGCGGGGGTGACGCCACCGGTGGTGGCGCCGGGGACGGCGCTCCTGCCGTTCCTGACATCTCCCAGGAGCGCCGAGAGGGCCTCCATCGAACCGACCAGATAGTCGGGCTCCTGCGCCGCCACGTTCTCCGCCGGGAACACGCCCCAGGTCACGCCCACGGACCTCATACCGGCCCTCTGCGCCGCTTCGACGTCGAACGGGCTGTCGCCGATGTAGACGGCTCCATCGACGTCGCCGCCGAGCAACTCGACGACCCGGAAGAGCGGGTCGGGGTGCGGCTTGTGATGCTCAGTCTCGCCGGCGCAGACGACGGCCTCGAACAGCGGGCCGATGCCGGTGACACGGAACGCCATCTCGGTGGCGTCGCGCGACTTCGACGTGACCAGACCAAGTCTGGCTCCGCGTGCGCGGAGCCAGAGGAGCAGGTCGGCGACGCCGGGATAGAGGCTCACTCGCAGGTCGTGTTCGCGGTGGTTGAACTCCCGATAGACCCGAACGAGCTCTTCGGCCCTCTCCCGGTCGAAACACGCCATCTGCTCAAGAAGGGGGCGGCCGACACCCCTGATGAGATCCTCTCGCGAGGGCTCGAGGCCCAGCACCTCGCGGACCGCATGACCGAACGACTCGACGATCAACTCCACCGAGTCCAGCACGGTGCCGTCGAGGTCGAAGATCACGAACCCGGGGAGCGGTGACATGGGAGGGTCGCCGGCCGACGGGGTGTCGCTGGGCGACGGGGTGACGAGTCGTATCGCCGCGGCGCGAGCCCCGGACTCGCCCAAGGAGGGCTCCCCAGGCTCCCAGCCGAGCGGACTGCGCAGATCGAGGGGCCAGTCTTCAAGGAGCCGGATGGCGTCGCGCGAAGTGAGGTCGAAGTGGATCGGAGTGAGGCTCACGTACCCGTCGCCGATGGCGTCGAAGTCGGTGCCGTCCTCCTGGTGGTAGCTGAGGTCGTCGCCGTAGATGAAGTACCGGCGTCTCCGGCCGTCGGTCTCCTGCAGCTGCACCCGGTCGCCGTAAATGCGCGTTCCCAGCGTGGTGAGTCTGACGCCCCCGAGATCCTCCCACCTCAGGTCGGGGCAGTTCACGTTGAGGAGCGTCTTCGCGGGGAAGCCCCGCTCGAGCACCGTTCGCACCAGCAGGTGCGCCACGCGCGCCGGCACGTCGAGGTCGTACCGGGCGTGGTATCCGTCGGCGGAGAACGCGATCGCCGGTACGCCGAGCATGATGCCTTCGAAGGCTGCGGCCACCGTGCCCGAGTACGTGACGTCGTCGCCCAGGTTACCGCTGAGGTTGATGCCCGACACGATCAGGTCGGGTTGCCGGTCGAGAAGGCCCAGGGCGGCGAGCCTGACGCAATCGACCGGCGTTCCGTCGGTGGCGTACCCGGTGCCGCCGTCGGCGAGGGGCACCTCCTCCACCCAGAGCGGCGACCGCATGGTGATGCTGCGCGCGGCGCCCGTGCGGTTCCGGTCGGGAGCGATCACCCGGACGTCGCCGAGGGGGTCGAGCGCCCGCTTGACCGCGAGGAGACCGGGCGAGTCAATGCCGTCGTCGTTGGTGACCAGGATGGCCGGCCGTCTCGCAGGCAGACGCACCAGCGGGGGAAGGGAGGGGATGAAGCGGTCGGGCATCTTGTCGGGTCTCGAGGAGAAGGTGGACGCCGTCAGGGCAGAGTCAACTCGGGCCGGACCGGCGACGTGAAGCAGGGGGCCACGAACTCACCTTGCAGGTAGGAAACCCCGGCACGGCGCAGCGCCACGAACTCGCGCCGATCGGTGCAGTCGGCGGCGAGGACGTGCATGTCGCCACGCGCCGCGAATCGGCAGAGCATGAGCAGGAACTCGAACTCGTCTTGGTGGCGATGCAGAGCGCGGACGTTCCGGCCGCTCACGCGGATCAAGTAGGGTCTCAGCTCGCGGATATAGTCGAGGGGCAGGGGTCGGTTGGGTGCGAGGTCCACGCCCAGGCGGAACCCCATATCGGCCACCGAGTGCCACACCGCGAGCCCTGTGGGGAAGCGGTCGGCGAGTTCCGCCGCGTCTACCATGAACAGGACGTTCGCCGGCGTCATGCGCGCGGCGCCCCGGCGGTACAGGAGCGACAATACCCGCACGGCACTCTCTAACAGATCGCTGGACGCGGCCCGCAGTATCAGCAGTTCCACTCCGCCCACACCGTCTTCGGCGGACTCGAGGGCCCTGTGGTGGTAGAGGTCGAGCACCCGATGGCGCAGCCCGGTACGAGCGGCCACGTCGAGCAGGACGTCGCCGAGGCGCAGGTTCAGATAGAACGGGCCCTGGATCTGGGCGTCGAACGCCACGATCCTCTGTGACTCGACATCGGCGACCGGCTGGAACAGAGGGACGATCCTCCCCTCTTCGATAACCTCTTCGAGCCGGTCTCCCAACTCGAGAAGGTGCTCGTCCTGCTTGCGCCGAGCTTCCGAATCGGCCGTCACCAGCCCGGCCACCAAGGCGTCTTCCAGTGTCTCGTCGGTGCCCGGGCGAAACACCATACCGGCACCCACCTCCACAGAGATGCGCTCCAGGAGTTCGGGTGCCAAGTTGCCGGCCAGACGCTCCCGCACGAGCGAGGCCACCCGCTCGGCGACCATATCGACGACGTCGACTTCCAGGCGGGCCGCCTGCCGGGGTCCGGAGAGGACGATGGCGAAGCCCTCTCCGCGAAGGCCGAGGTCGGCCGGCAGATCCACCTGGCGAAGGCCGTCGCCGACCATGTCCATGGCGATGCCGGACCCCAACTCGTACACCTTCTGCAGGTCTCTCCACCCGAACATCTCGACGGCCAGACCCCACTGCTCGAAGCGTACGAACAGGACCCCGAGAGCAGAGGAACGCTCCAGCTCACGCCGGGCCGTCTCTATGACGGACGAGAGGCTGGGAAGTACCGTGGTCGAGTCGTCGATGAGACCGCGCAGCCAGCGCCCGAGCGGTGACGCCCACGGTGAAGCACCCGAATCCGGCAGAGAGGCGTCGGAGCCGTTGCGGGCGTCGGTTTGGGGAGGCTGGTCTGCCACGGGCGCCTCCGTTACGAGGTCAGCTCAGTTGCTCTTGGCAGCCGACGAAGATGTGTTCTCCTTCGTGCCGGCGGCCGATGTCACCTTCGAACTATCCCCATTCTTCGAAGAAACGCTCTTTTCCGACGCCTGGGAAGCCTCAGAGGAGGAATCGCACGACGCCGAACCGTTCCCGTTCGAACCGTTCCCGTTCGAGGCGGCAAGGGTCTTCTTCTTCGCGTAATCAGTGGTGTAGAAACCACTCCCTTTGAAGTGTATCGCGACAGGGAAGAGGAGCTTCCGCACCTCTCCGCTGCATATCTCGCATTCCGACACAGGCTCGTCGGACATCTTCTGAAAGCGCTCGAACTGGTGCTCGCACTCTCGGCACCTGTACTCATAGGTAGGCAAGACTGGTCCACCTCCTTCTGGCCGTAGCCAGAAGGAAGTATACCCGAGTGGGGACAGTTTGTGCAGCGTGGTGGGCCGTGGGAGTTGGCACTCTTGGGTGGAGAGTGCCAACGGACCACTCAATCGGCAGCGTACATGGGCGGATTGTGCCCCGGTATCACTACGTCGGGAGCGACGTCACGGATGGCGCGCCAGCTGCGCAGAAGGTCGTCACGATCAGGGAAATCGGCGGGCAACTTCATCTCCTCGAAGTACGAGGGGAGCGGTCCGACCGTGTCGCCAGCCACGACAAGTTCCCCGTCGGCCGTGTCGGCGACCACCGAGATCGAACCGGCAGTGTGCCCCGGTGTCAGGATGAAATCGAGATTCCGCCCGATCGGCCCCGACTCACCTTCCAGCAGCCGCATGTTGAGGGGTTCGAAGCCAAGGCGGAACTCGGAAAGATACCGGTTGTACTCCCACTTATGCATCACGCACGTGATCGTAGGGAAGTAGGCGTTGGCGTGGGTGTGATCGACGTGGTGATGCGTGTTGATGACCAGGTCGATGTCCTCGGGCTCCACTCCGAGCCGCTGAAGACCGAGGAGGAGAGGCGGCCCCTGCATGATGATCCCTGGATCGATGATCACGGTGAGCGGCCCCCGAAGGAGGACCGTGTTCGGCCAGGCGATCATGCCATGCACCGGGTGGTCCTTCTTCATCTCCTGGTAACGCTGGAACCGCTCGTGCGGGAGCTCTCCAGGTAGGTTGAATTCGGTGACCTCAGCATCGTCGATCGCGAACACGTACCGCTGCGCGGGAACGACGATATCCCACCGATACAGACCGTTCTCCTCCATGCCCCTCACCCCGCTGTTACGTGAACTGGTCGTCCTCACGATAGCAGGGAGCCCCAGCGAAGAGATGCGATCCCTCCGGACGCGTGAACGAAGGATTGCGCCCTCGTCCGCGCCGGCGCGGCGCCAGGATCAGCCCCAGCAGCCCGCCCAGCACGCCCCCCCACAGAAAGCTCCTGATCCTGCCCCACTCCATCTCCTGCGCCGTACTCCCTCACTGGCGGCTGGGCCGCACGTTAGATCGACCGGCGGGTCACCAGCTGCATCACCGATTGCGTTGCCAGGCCACATACCCCGCGATCGCCATCACCAACCAATGGATCACCGACTGTCCCGACAACCCGAAGACCACCACGTCGAAGCTCAGCCCGAAGCGGAGTACGGCCGTCAGGAAGGGTGGGAACAGGAACGCCCAAACCGTTCCGCCCACCGCGATGGCAGCGGACTCCCACCCCCGGTAGTACTTGCCCGCTCGCAGCACGAGCTCCCCAATGACGTAGCCTATGCCGGCCCCGATGAAGAACGCCAGGAAGAAGAAGCCCACGGCGAAGAGCAACAGGTAGTACACGAACCCGACGATGGTGCCACCCAGCAGAGCCGCCGCCACGGTCCGGACGGCCCGATCGGGACCGAAGGCGAGCCGCGCCGAACGAGGCAGCTTGGCGCACTCGCGGCACTTGATGCCTACCGCGGAGTACACCATGCAGTCGGTGCAGATGGGCTTGGCGCAGGAGCTGCACCGCACCAGGGTCTCTCGGCTGGGGTGATTCGCGCATCTGAGTTCCACGAGCTCGGCGCGTTCTGAGTCAGGGGCCGTCAGCGTGGACTCATCTCGAACGGGTCTCCCTACGGTAGCCGGCGCGGAGTACGATCTCACGACCCGGCAGAGCGACAAGCTCCTTGCGGTAGCTCCGGTGTGCCTCGTCGAGCTCTCGCTGCGCGGCGTCCACCGCATCGGCCAACTCCACTTCGAGCGCTTCGATACGCTGGAGCAACTCCGTCATGCGGTATTCGAGGTCGAGCACGCGCTCCACCCCCGCCAGATTGAGGCCCGCGACCGAGGTCAGGCGCTGGATATGCTGTAGTCGCTCGACGTCCTCCATGGAGTAGAGACGCGTGCTCCTGGACGACCGACTGGGCTTGATCAGCCCCTTTCGCTCGTACATGCGCAGGGTCTGGGGATGCATCTCGGCAAGCTCCGCCGCCACGGAGATCATGAAGAGCGGACGCTTCCTATCGTCGGAGACCATGATCCTCCCCCTCTCCCCCGCGTTCACCAGCCAGGCAGGCCGGCCCTCGGGTCTTCGTCTCGGAGGGCGGCGTACTCCTCGAGCAGCACGCGCTCCTCGTCGGTGAGCTCCGTGGGCGTCAGCACGGAGACGCGGGCGAGAAGATCGCCGCTCCCCTCCCGGCCGAGCCGGGGCGAACCCTTGCCCGTGATGCGCAGCAACGTGCCGTCGCGGACGCCGGCGGGCACCTTGAGGGCAACTCTACCATCGGGGGTCGGCACCCGCACCGTCGCCCCGAGCGCGGCTTCCGCGATGGTGATGGGCACGTCCATGACGAGGTCGGCGCCCCGGCGCTGGAAGAGCACGCTCTCGGCCACGCGGGTGACCACATAGAGATCGCCCGGGGGCCCGCCGCGCACGCCCACCTCCCCTTTTCCCTTCAATCGGATCTTGGTGCCGTCCTTGACGCCCGGCGGCAACGGGACCGTGTACTTCTTGAGCGCCTCGGTCACTCCTCGACCCGTGCAGGTGGGGCACGGAGTCTCGACCACCTTGCCATCGCCGCCGCATCGAGCGCAGGGCTGAGAGAGGGCGAAGAACCCCTGGTTCTGGCTGGTCACGCCCCGCCCCTGGCACTCCGGGCACTGAACGGGCTTGGTGCCGGCGGCCGCGCCGGAGCCGCCGCAGCTCTCGCAACGCACCGACTTCGGTACGCTGATCTTCGTGGTCACCCCTTTGAGCGCCGCCTCGAAGGAGAGGTTCACGGCCACCGAGATGTCACGCCCCCGCTGCGGTTGCGCCTGCCGCTGCCGCCCGGATCCACCGCCGAAGAGGTTCCCGAAGATGTCGGCGAAGTCGCCGAACCCCTGAGAACCCTGGAAGCCACGGGGGTCGAATCCCCGTCCGCCCTGACCGAAGAACGCCGAGGGGCCCTGGTCGTACTGCGCGCGCTTCTCGGGGTCGGAGAGGACCTCGTAGGCGGTCGAGATCTCCTTGAACCGTTCTTCCGCGGCGGGATCGTTCGGATTGGCGTCAGGGTGATACTTGCGCGCCAGCTTTCGGTACGCCTTGCGCATCTCGTCTGGAGTGGCGGTCTTGTTGACGCCCAGAGTCTCGTAGTAGTCGCGAGGGGTACCGGTCATGCTGGTTACTCCTCAGCTTCGGGTGCGACGGCCGGGCCGGCCGAGACCGCCACCCTCGCGGGCCGCAGGACGGTCTCGCCCACCGTGTACCCGGGCTCGATCACCTGGATCACCAGGCCCTCCTCCTCGTCGGAGGGAAGGGACGCAACCGCTTCGTGTAGAAGCGGGTCGAATGGCGCTCCGATTGGATCGACCTGGGCGACCCCTTCTTTGCGCAGCAGGTCGGCGAAGACGTTGTGCGTGAGTCGCACTCCCGAGAGCACCTTGCCCTCCTCATGGTGTTCGGCGGCGTCGAGAGCCCGACTGAGATTATCGAACACCGGCAAGAACTCGCCGATGAGGGACGCTCTGGAGCGCCCGCGAGCTTCGCTCAATTCGCGCTGTGAGCGGCGGCGATAGTTGTCGAACTCGGCCTGCAGGCGCATCAGCGAGTCGAGGTAGCTGTCCCGTTCGGCAGCCACCTCGGCGAGCATCTGCTCCGGAGTGAGCGCTCCGTCCTCGGCGGCCGGCTGCACGGATGGATCGGCGCCATCGGCCGAAGGCCCGGACGCGTCATCGTGCCGCACTGCCGCGACGCCAGGAGCGATCGGCGACGCCTCGTCCGGGGTGATCACGTCGGGGCCGGCCTTGCCGAACCCACGATCATTGACGTGGATGCGTTTCTTGTCGTTCGTCATCTTGGGGCAATCCTCACGCGGGCGGACACGCATCGGGCGGCGCGTGACGCGCCGCCCGCGTTCTTCAGGCGCCTGTGCAGCCGGGCCGCACAGGCATCGGCAGCCGGCTCTACGGCGCGGTCGGCGGGCGCACTCACTCCTCGATCTTCTCGGTGCCCGTGCTTTCGACCGTCGCGTGGGCGGATCCCTTCACGCCGACAGCGATACGGCGCGGCTTCACGGCATCCACCTTGGGAACCGTCACCACGAGCACACCGTTCTCGTAATCCGCGCTGACATTCTCGGGGTCGGCCCCTTGCGGCAGAGCGATGCTGCGGCTGAACGACCCATAGCGTCGCTCGATGCGGTAATACCTGTCCTCCTGCACCTCTTCTTGGAACCGGCGCTCGCCGGCCAGGGTGAGAACGTTGTCCTCCACCTCGACAGAGATGTCGCTCGGGTCCATGCCCGCCAGGTCGGCCTTCAGCGTTATGGCGTCCTTGCTTTCGACCAGATCCACGGACGGAGTCCAGGACTGCCTCTCGGCTACGTCGCCCCCGCCCACGCGGGAGAACAGCCGGTTGACCTCGCTCTGGAGAGCCGTCAGTTCTCGGAATGGATCCCATCTTACGATCGCCATTGTGTCCTCCTCTCCTTGGTTGTTTGCCTGGCGGGCCACACCGGTTGTGCGACCCGACCGCACCGTATGCCGCTTAGTCTTCGTCCATCACTTAGAATCCTCTTCGTCTATCACTTCGAATTCGGCTTCTTCCACGACCTCGTCGTCGGCGGGGCCTGCGCCGTCACCGGCGGGACCGCCGTCGCCCGGCTGCTGCGCCTGAGCCGCCTGGTAGGCCGCTTCGGACAGCTTGTAGGCCGCTTCCTGCAAGGTGTTCATCTTGGTCTGGATGGCCTCGACGTCATCGCCCTTGATCGCCTCTTCGAGATCGGTGGCGGCGTCCTCGATCGTCTTGCGTGTAGCGCCATCGACCTTGTCGCCGATCTCCTTGAGCGACTTGCGGGTGGAGTAGACCAGGTTCTCGGCCTGGTTCTTGGTCTCCACGGCCTGCTTCTTGGTGCGGTCTTCGTCGGCGTGGGACTCGGCGTCCTTCACCATCTTCTGGATCTCGTCCTCGGAGAGGCCGCTGGAGCTCTTGATCTCGATCTTCTGCTCGTTGCCCGTGGCCATGTCCTTGGCCGACACGTGCACGATGCCGTTGGCGTCGATGTCGAACGCCACCTCGATCTGCGGGATGCCGCGAGGCGCCGGCGGGAGGCCCATCAGTTGGAACTTGCCGAGGGTCTTGTTATACATCGCCAGGTCGCGCTCGCCCTGGAGCACGTGTATCTCGACCGATGTCTGGTTGTCGTCGGCGGTCGAGAAGATCTCGCTCTTCCGTGAGGGGATCGTGGTGTTACGTTCGATCAACCGCGTGAAGACACCGCCCTTGGTCTCGATGCCGAGGGAGAGCGGGGTCACGTCGAGCAAGAGAACGTCTTTCACGTCGCCGGCCAGGACGCCGCCCTGGATAGCCGCTCCAAGCGCGACCACCTCATCGGGGTTGATGCCCTTGTGGGGCTCCTTCCCGGTGAGTTCGCGCACTTTCTCCATGACCGCGGGCATGCGGGTCATACCGCCCACCATCACGACCTGATCGATGTCGCCCATGGTGAGGCCGGCGTCCTTCATGGCCTGCTTCGTGGGAGCCACCACTCGGTCGAGCAACGCGCTGGTGAGTTCGTCGAGTTTGGCCCGACTCATTGCGAGCTCCAAATGCAGAGGCCCGCTTTCGTCCATCGTGATGAACGGTTGGTTGATCGTGGTCTCGACCATGGAGGAGAGCTCCACCTTGGCCTTCTCGGCGGCCTCGTACAGGCGCTGGAGCGCGGAGCGGTCCTTGGAGAGGTCCACGCCCTTCTCGCGCTTGAACTCAGAAATGATCCAGTCGACGATCGCCTTGTCGAAGTTGTCGCCGCCCAAGTGGGTGTCGCCGTTGGTGCTCTTCACCTCGAACACGCCCTCGCCCAACTCGAGCACGGATACGTCGAACGTGCCGCCGCCAAGGTCGAATACGAGGATCGTCTGGTCCTGCTCCTTGTCGAGACCGTAGGCGAGCGAAGCCGCCGTGGGTTCGTTGATGATGCGCCGCACGGTCAATCCGGCGATCTTGCCGGCGTCCTTGGTGGCCTGCCGCTGGGCGTCGTCGAAGTAGGCGGGCACGGTGATCACCGCTTCGGTGACCTCGATGCCCAAGAACGCCTCGGCGTCGCGCTTCAGCTTCTGCAGGATCATGGCCGAGATCTCCGGCGGACTGTACTGGTCGCCCTTCACGTTCACGCGTACGTCGCTGCTGGGGCCTTCGACCACGGCGTAGGGGACGATCTTCATCTCTTCAGAGACGTCCTTGAACTTGCGCCCCATGAAGCGCTTGATCGAGAAGATGGTGTTCTCGGGGTTGGTGACCGCCTGCCGCTTGGCTACGGTACCCGCCAGCCGCTCGCCGCTCTTGGCGAACGCGACCACCGAGGGAGTCGTACGGCCCCCTTCGGCGTTCGGGATGATAGTCGGTTCCCCGCCTTCGAGCACGGCCATGGCAGAGTTGGTCGTGCCAAGGTCGATACCGATGATCTTGCCCATCGAATCCCTCCGAAATCGTCGTCGCGCCGGAATGGGCGCGTATAGAGTATACGGGCATTATAAAATCTGAGTGCGCTTATGTCAAGTCTGCGCGCCCGACTGCAACCTGTTCACAGCCGATCGCCCGCGAGTGCGCCCCCATGTCGGGCGGCGGCGGCGCTTCTGACGACGCTTCAAACTCGCGCCCCCTCGCACCGTCGGATACAATAACGACACCATGTTGACCAACCGCAGCACCAACCGTCGAGCCCGCCTGGCCCGCCGCCGGCGCCGAACGCAACGCCGTGGCGCGAGCCAGGCCTTGATAGTCGCGCTCGTGATGACCCCCTTCCTCGTGATGATCCTTGGACTCGGCGCGATCACCGTGGGACTCCAGACCGCGGCGGCGGTAGGCCGAGACGTTCCCCGCTTGGAAGACCAGAAGGGGGTGGTCCTGGCGGAGACTTCACGTATCTACGCAGCTGACGGCACCCTGCTCGCGTATCTCCACGGTGTGGAGAACCGCACCATCATCGGCCACGAGCGCATCCCCAAGGTGATGAAGGACGCCCTCGTGGCTATCGAGGACGAACGCTACTACCAGCACAACGGGGTCGATCTGCAGGGCGTCCTCCGATCGAGCCTGGTCAACCTCCAAGCGGGCAGAGTAGAGGAGGGCTTCTCGACCATCACCATGCAACTGGTTGGCAACCTGTACTTGGACCGGAGGGAAGTCAGCCTCACCCGCAAGTTCCGCGAGATGACACTCGCGTGGCAACTCGAGACCAAGATGTCGAAGGACGAGATCCTCGACCAGTATCTGAACACGGTCTACTTCGGCTCGAACGCGTACGGCATCCAGGCCGCCACGCGCACGTACTTCGACAAAGACCCGGGAGCACTCACTCTGCCCGAGGCCGCCCTCCTAGCTGGGCTTCTCCAGGCCCCCACCGACTACTCCCCGCGCAACAACCCCGACCTTGCGGTCGAGCGACGCAACGTCGTGCTGGCGCGCATGTACAGCAACGGCTTCATCACGTACGACGAATACCGCGACTCCACCGGGTCGAGGCTGAGCTTGGCGGAGGCCTCTCCCTACCTGAAAGTGCAGGAGCCGTACGTGGTGGCATACGTGCGGAAGCAGCTGATCGACATGTTCGGGGAAGAGATGGTGTTCGAGGGCGGCCTCACCGTGCAGACCACCATCGAACCCCGCTACCAGGTGCTCGCACAGGAAGCGATAGGATCCACCCTCGATCGCGAGGGCGACCCCTCTGCTGCGCTCGTAAGTATCGAGACGCGCACCGGCCACATCATAGCGATGGTAGGCGGCAGCGACTACGACAGCTCGAAGTTCAACCTGGCCGCCCAGGGGCGTCGCCAGCCCGGATCGGCGTTCAAGACCTTCGCCCTCGCAGCCGCCGTCGAGCAGGGCATCGACCCCTATAACACCTACTACATATCGCAGCCCCTGGAACTCGATATCCCAGGCAGCCGCGAACCGTGGAGCGTCAAGACCTTCGGTAACAGCTACTACGGGAGCACCAGCGTCTCGCAGGCCACCCTGCGCAGTGACAACACCGTCTACGCGCAACTCGCCCTCGACGTGACCGCGCAGCGTATCGTCGACATCGCCATGCGCATGGGCATCACCAGCACTCTCAATCCGAACCCGGCCATCGCCCTCGGCGGGCTCACCTACGGCGTGTCCCCTCTCGAGATGGCCTCCGCGTATGGCACTCTCGCCAACACGGGGCGGCGGGTCCTCCCCACCTCCATTCTGAGCGTGACCGACTCGAAGGGCAAAGTGATCTGGGAAGCCGAGACCCGCGAGACGCAGGCCATCACTCCGGGAGTAGCCTACGTGGTCACGAAGATACTCGAGGCGAACGTGCGGGGCGGAACGGGCACCCGCGCCCGACTCGACCGCACCTCGGCCGGTAAGACCGGCACCGCCCAGAACTACCAGGACGCGTGGTACTGCGGCTACATCCCGCAGCTCTCGACCGCCGTCTGGGTGGGGCACCCCGAAGCTCAGATCGAGATGCGGAACGTTCACGGGATACGGGTGACGGGGGGCAGTTTCCCGGCCATCATCTGGAGCAAGTT